>OHWR01001178.1_pt1 | contig 10346 bp, 9 predicted proteins | sample 1579771 | NCBI WGS metagenome assembly OHWR01 (sample SAMEA3882542, study PRJEB24775) | human gut metagenome | biome: human-associated habitat; feature: intestine environment; material: feces | place: Netherlands | collected 2009/2010 | reverse complement strand
ATCTACAGACCAGACAGCAGCTCTTCTTCAGAACTACAAAGATCTGAAAGTTATCTGCGCACCGACAACTGTTGGTATCGCAGCAGCTGCTAAATATCTTCAGGATAATGGATCTGAGTGCAAACTGACAGGTCTTGGACTTCCGTCTGAGATGCAGGAGTACACAGGTGATGATGCAGATCATTCCTGCCCATACTTCTATCTGTGGGATATGCAGGGCCTTGGAAAACTCAGCGCTTACACAACAATCGCTCTGATCAACGGTGACATCACAGGTGCCAAAGATGACAAGTTCACAGCTGGCGACCTTGGTGACTACACAATCACAGACGCTGATGATGGCGGTACAGAAGTTGTACTTGGCGCACCTCTGAAATTCGATACAAGCAACATCGAAGAGATGGCTAAACTGTACTAATCATATGATAAATCCTTTGGAAATGGCGGAGTCTTTGGACTCTGCCTTTTTCTTTTGTGCAGCCGGAAAAGGATCATTGGGTGATTTCAGTTGTACTCCCGTGAAGGTAGTGCTAAAATGAGAGCAACAGGACAATGACAGACAAAGGAGCAGGATACATGCAGCAGGCTTTACTGGATCAGCTGAGAAAAATAACCGAAGAAGAACGTAAGATCCTGGACGGAGAAGCAGAGGTAGACAAAGATCTCTACACTTCCGGCCGGGATTTCACTGTGGACAGCCGTAAGATGCTGAAAGAAGGCAGGCTGATCGCTGTGCGTACACACACACGTTTTGTGTATTTTCCGGCACACCGGCATAATTTTGTAGAGGTGTTGTATGTGTGTGAGGGATCACTCACCAATATCATCGATGGAAAAAAAGTCGTGGTGAATAAAGGCGAGCTGCTTTTTCTCAACCAGTTTACAAAGCATGAGATCCTGAAAGCGGGACAGAATGATATTGCCATCAATTTCATGGTGCTGCCGGAGTTTTTTGATGTAGCTTATTCCATGACTGGCAATGACAATATGCTGGCGGATTTTCTGGTAAATGTTCTGCGTCAGGATGAGGAACGTGGCGAATATCTTCACTTTAAGGTTGCAGAGGTCCTGCAGATCCAGAATCTTCTGGAAAATATCATCTATTCTCTGGTAAACGGCGAAGAAAACCGGGAACGGATCAACCAGACCACAATGGGCCTGATCTTTATGTATCTGGTGGAATCCGTACAGTATGTGGAGATGCGCCTTCCCAATCAGTACGAAAATATGATCTCCATGACAACCCTGGATTATATTGAGCAGAAGTACCGGACAGCTACTCTGACAGAGCTGTGCACCAGGCTTCATCTGCCCATGCATGTACTAAGCAAGATGATCAAGAAAAGCATAGGATTTAACTTCAAGGAACTTCTTCAGAGAAAACGCCTGAACAAGGCCGTGGAGCTGATGTGTGAGACGGATCTTCCGATCAGTGATATTATTGCTGCTGTGGGATATGAGAATAACAGTTATTTTCACAGAGTATTTAAGGAACATTACCATATGACACCCAGGGTATTCCGTGTGAAGAACAGTGAAAAAGAACAGGTGAGGTTGTAGAATTCCATATTATAAAAAATGCCATACCATAACCAGTGGGTTGAACAGAGCTGGAATATGGTGTGGCATTTTGTGTTCGCGGGCGATGCGCAGGCAGGATCAGATATCGTGAAACTGTCCGATCTTATCTTTGATCCGCTGCATTTCATTATCCATATCAATGACAGCGCGGGCGCAGTTTAGAAGCTCAGTGCTGACTTCCTCGTAACCATCCATTTCTTCGATATTCTGCTTATATCTGAGCTGATGTTCCAGGGTAGCCCAGAAATCCATACCATTGGTACGAATCTGGATCTCCGCACGCATGGGTGTTTTTCCCTTGGAGAAGAACACAGGAATTTCCACGATTATGTGGTAGCTGCGGTAACCGTTTGGTTTGGGATTTTTGATATAGTCTTTTACTTTGATGATGGTGATGTCGTCCTGTTTGGCAATGAGATCCGCAATGGTGTAGATATCATCAATAAAAGCACAGACAACACGGATACCGGCTACGTCATTGAGCTGGTTCTGGATATTCTCGGCAGTGAAGTCGTAACCCAGTTTTTTCAGTTTCTTGTAGATACTTTCCGGTTTTTTGATTCTGGTCTTGATAAAAGAGATCGGGTTACGTTTATATTCTACGGAAAATTCATCATTGAGAACTTCCAGTTTGGTACGTACCTCACGGACAGTACAGCGGTACATCATCATCAGATCATTAAATCTTGCGGAATTTTTGATAAAAACCTGTGGATCTGGGGTATCCAGCCAGGTGTTTGCATTTTTTTCAGCCATGGTATTTTGTGGTAAAACTCCCTTCGTAAGTAGGTTTTGTGATAATCACACTGTCACAATTATAGAATAAAATGACGATTTTTTCAACTTTTGTATTGACATATTAAAAATCCTGTGCTATTTTATATAAAAAATTTAATCGAGTAAACCACTAAACCGTTGAAGCGGAGATAAAGGTATTCATGCGCGCACAGAGAGTCCGGGAGGGTGAGAGCCGGGCCGAGAAGCAGTTTACTAAATGGACCGCGGAGGGCACAGGGAAAGGTATTATGGATACCGAGTATTCTGTGACGTGAAGGCATACGTCAGTTGCCGGGAATATGCAGGTATTCCGCTAAGTGCACGGGTCGAACCGTGAATCAGGGTGGCACCGCGGGTGATTTTGAATTTGACGCTCGTCCCTGGCAGAACCAGATTCTGCCGGAGACGGGCGTTTTTTGAATTCCAATTTCGAAGAAATTGGAATTCATGAGCAAGTAGCGGATGCGGATTGTGAATGTCCTTGCTTTTTAATTTCGAAGAAATTGGAATCCATGAACAAGTAGCGAATGCGGATTGCGAATGTCCAGTACCGTACCGTCTCCTCCGGCAAAAGAATGAAAAGAACTCAGGAGGGCCTGTATATGTATCCAACATTAGAAAAAATCAAGAATATTGCACAGTCAGGCGAATACCGGCGCATCCCTGTATGCAGAGAGCTGTATTCCGACCGCTATACACCCGTAGAAGTCATGAGGACCTTACGCACAGCCAGCAGACATTGCTATCTTCTGGAAAGTGCCAGCCAGACAGAGGTATGGGGACGCTATTCCTTCCTGGGATATGAGCCATCCATGGAGATCACCTGTACAGACGGAAAGCTTCAGATCCGCAGGATCCATGAGGACGGAACTGAAGAAAAAACCGTACAGCAGGTGAAACATCCGGGAGATGCTATCCGCCAGATCCTGAAAGAATACAAAAGCCCGGTGCTGGAAAATATGCCTACATTTACCGGTGGCCTGGTAGGATATTTTTCCTACGATTATATCAAATACAGTGAGCCAAAACTGGAGCTTACCGACAAGACAGTACAGGATTTCCGCGATATGGATCTGATGCTTTTTGACCAGGTAATTGCCTTTGATCATTACAGACAGAAGGTACTGCTGATCACCGGTGTGATGACTGATGACCTGGAAAACTCCTACAGGAAAGCCGAAGAGAAGTTAAAAGAGATGGCAGATCTGATCCGAAACGGAAAACAAAAGGAATTCCCGTCGCTGAAACTGAAATCCTCCATTGAACCACAGTTCCCCAAAGAAAAATACTGTGAGATGGTAGAAACCGCCAAACATTACATTCACGAAGGAGATATCTTCCAGGTGGTTCTTTCCAATCCCATGAGGGCAAAAGCGGAAGGAAGCCTGTTTGATACCTACCGGGTCCTTCGTGCTACGAATCCTTCTCCGTATATGTTTTATTTTTCCAGCGATGATATTGAGATCGCTGGAGCTTCGCCGGAAACTCTGGCCAAGCTTACCGGAACGGAATTAAGCACCTTCCCGTTGGCAGGAACCAGACCGAGAGGCAAGACAAAAGAAGAAGATCTGGAGCTGGAAAGAGGACTTCTCGCCGATGAAAAAGAACGTGCCGAGCACAACATGCTTGTGGATCTTGGACGAAACGATATCGGAAAGATCAGTAAGATCGGTACTGTAAAAGTAGAAAAATATATGTGCATCGAGCGTTTTTCCCATGTGATGCATATCGGTTCCACAGTTACCGGCCAGATCCGGGATGACAAGGATGCAGTGGATGCAGTAGATGCCATCCTTCCGGCAGGAACACTTTCCGGAGCACCGAAATTCCGTGCCTGCCAGATCATCCAGGAACTGGAACAGAGCAAGCGAGGCATTTACGGCGGTGCCATCGGATATCTGGATTTCGCCGGAAACCTGGACACCTGCATTGCCATCCGCCTGGTTTATAAAAAGAACGGCGAGATCTGCATCCGGTCCGGAGCCGGGATCGTGGCAGACAGTGTTCCGGAAAATGAATTCCAGGAATGCTGCAACAAAGCAAGGGCCGTTGTACAGGCAATCGAAACAGCACAGGAGGGACTGGAATGATAGTACTGATCGATAATTATGATAGCTTTTCCTATAATGTTTACCAGCTGATCGGTTCTGTGGAGCCGGATATCAGGGTCGTACGAAATGACGAAGTAACCATACAGGAGCTGGAGGATATGAAACCGGAAGCCCTGATCCTTTCTCCGGGCCCGGGGCGTCCGGAAGATGCGGGAATCTGCATTGAATCCATAAAATATTTCAAAGACAGGCTGCCGATCCTGGGTATCTGCCTTGGGCATCAGTCCATCTGTGAAGCATTTGGAGGTATCGTCTCCTATGCAAAAGAGCTGATGCACGGCAAGCAGAAGGAAATCCATAAAGTTGGTGAGAGTCAGATATTTGAGGGATTGCCGGATACTTTCCTGGCAGCCAGATATCATTCACTGGCAGCGCTCCGGGATACGTTACCAAGAAGAACTGGTCGTTACCGCAGAATCTGAGGACGGAGAGGTGATGGCACTGGAACATAAAAAATATCCGATCTTCGGATTACAGTTACATCCGGAATCGGTTATGACACCAGATGGAAAAACGATGATCGAAAACTTTATGAAAGTTGTAAGGGAAAAGTAAAATTGAACAGAAACTGTCCCGGATAACGGACAGTACGGAAGTTGTAAGACAGAGAATGGTAATCCATAAAAGATAGGATCGTTACAGAACAGGAGGGAACAAGAATGATCAGAGAAGCAATCATCAAACTTTCAAAAAAAGAAGATCTTACATATGACGAAGCAGAAGCCGTAATGAATGAGATCATGGACGGAGCGGCAACACCGGTACAGATGGCATCCTACCTTACTGCACTTTCCCTGAAAGGAGAGACTATTGATGAGATCACTGCATCAGCAGCCGGAATGCGTGCACACTGCATCAAGCTTCTCCACGATATGAATGTTCTGGAGATCGTAGGAACCGGTGGTGACGGAGCAAACTCCTTTAACATTTCCACGACATCTTCTCTTGTGATCGCAGCAGGTGGCGTTCCGGTAGCAAAACACGGAAACCGTGCAGCATCCTCCAAGAGCGGAGCCGCAGATGTTCTGGAAGCTCTTGGCGTAAAGATTACCATTCCGCCAGAAAAAAGTGCCGAAATCCTGAAAAAGATCAACATTTGTTTCCTGTTCGCACAGAATTATCACATTGCCATGAAATATGTGGCACCGATCCGAAAAGAGCTGGGAATCCGTACAGTATTTAATATCCTCGGACCATTAAGCAACCCGGCAGGTGCAAACATGGAGCTGATGGGAGTCTTCGATCAGTCACTGGTAGAGCCTCTGGCGCAGGTTATGATGAAACTTGGCGTGAACCGTGGAATGGTTGTTTTCGGACAGGACAAGCTGGATGAGATCTCCATGAGTGCACCGACTTCTGTATGCGAGATCAAGGATGGATGGTTCCAGTCCTACGAGATCACACCGGAGCAGTTCGGTTACACTCGCTGCAGCAAAGAGGAACTTGCAGGTGGCACACCGGCAGAAAATGCAGAGATCACAAAAGCCATTGTAAACGGAACCGAAAAAGGCCCGAAGCGTCAGGCTGTATGCATGAACGCAGGTGCCGCACTTTATATCGCAGGAAAAGCAGAGAGCCTGGAAGCCGGCGTGAAGATGGCAGAAAATCTGATCGACAGCGGAGCCGCCGCAGCGAAGCTTGAGGAATTTATCAGATTAAGCAATGAAATTTGAGGATAATGGCGGGAGGAGAGGAATCGGCAACCCCATTAATTGAAATATTAAGTTGTCAGACTCCTTGAAATTGCCGAATGAGAGTTGAAATATCGAGGAGACAAACAAAGAATGAGTGAAAAAAACATTCTGGAAGAAATCGCAGAAAAGACAAGAGAACGTATCCAGAAGGAAAAACTTCAGCTTCCTCTGGAACAGCTGAAAGCTCTGGCAGAAAAAGCACCACAGCAGCCTTCCTTTCTGGAAGCCCTGAAAAAACCGGGCATGTCCTACATCTGTGAAGTAAAAAAAGCATCCCCCTCCAAGGGGCTGATCGCACCGGATTTTCCATATGTGGAAATTGCGAAAGAATACGAGGCAGCAGGTGCATCCGCAATCTCCTGCCTTACAGAGCCTTTTTATTTCATGGGAAGTGATACTTATCTTCGTGAGATCACGGAAACGGTGGATATCCCGGTCCTCCGGAAAGACTTTACGGTGGATAAGTACATGATCTATCAGGCAAAAGCATTTGGCGCATCGGCAGTGCTTCTGATCTGCACCATTCTGGATGATCAGGAACTCCTGGAATACAGAGAGCTGGCAGAATCTCTGGAAATGGATGCACTGGTGGAAGCCCACGATGAGGAAGAAGTGGCAAGAGCACTGAAAGCAGGAGCGAAGATCGTCGGTGTAAATAACCGTGATCTGAAAACCTTCAAAGTTGATATGAATAACAGCATCCGTCTTCGAAACCTGGCACCGTACAATGTGGTATTTGTTTCCGAGAGTGGCATCAAAAATGCCGGAGACATTGCCATCCTGGAAAGAAACCGGGTAGGCGCCGTTCTGATCGGTGAAACCCTGATGAGAAGCCCGGACAAAAAAGCGGCGTTGGAAGAGTTAAATGGCGGAGCACTGAGATGAAAACAGAACAGAACAACACCATACGACAGGAAAGAGGCTGTGCGGATCGGAAACAGCAGGAGAAGCCGGTCAGAACCAGGATCAAGATCTGCGGCCTTACCCGCCTGGAGGACATTCAGGCAGTTAATGAAGCAAAACCAGACTTCTGTGGATTCATTGTAGAATTTCCAAAAAGCAGAAGAAACGTCACAGGAGCTCAGTTACGAACTCTCCGGGAAAAGCTGGATGAGAGTATTTTGCCGGTAGGCGTATTTGTCAATGCACCGGTGGAACTTCCCGCACAGCTTTTAAACGAAGGAACCATTTCCCTGGCACAGCTTCATGGACAGGAAAACGAAGATTATATCAGACAGCTTAAGATTATGACAGACCAGCTTCTGATAAAAGCTTTTTCCATAAAAACAGAAGAAGATGTAAAGCGGGCGATCCGTTCGGAAGTAGATTACATTCTTCTGGATCAGGGAGCCGGGGGCACCGGTGAGACCTTTGACTGGAGCCTGGTACCGTCCATAAAACGTCCCTGGTTTCTGGCCGGAGGCCTTGGGTGTGATAATTTGGAAACAGCCATAAAAATGCTTCATCCCTGGGCTGTGGACTTAAGCAGCAGTGTAGAAACCGATGGGCACAAAGACCCGGATAAAATAGTGAAAGCGGTACAGACCGTGAGGAACATAAAGGAGGATTTTTAACATGTCAAAAGGAAGATTCGGCATCCATGGCGGACAGTACATCCCGGAAACACTGATGAACGCCGTTCTGGAGCTTGAGGAAGCATACAACCATTACAAAAACGACCCGGAATTCAACCGCGAGCTCACAGAGCTTCTCAATGAATACGCAGGAAGACCTTCCCGTCTTTACTATGCGGCACACATGACCGAAGATCTGGGCGGAGCCAAAATCTATCTGAAACGTGAGGATCTGAACCACACAGGTGCACACAAGATCAATAATGTATTAGGTCAGGTGCTTCTGGCAAAAAAAATGGGAAAGACCCGTGTCATTGCAGAGACCGGTGCAGGTCAGCACGGCGTGGCAACTGCAACCGCAGCAGCGCTGATGGGCATGGAATGTGAAGTCTTCATGGGAAAAGAGGATACCGAGCGTCAGGTCCTGAATGTATACAAAATGCGTCTCCTCGGAGCGAAAGTCCATGCAGTCACAAGCGGAACCGCAACTTTAAAAGATGCCGTTTCCGAGACTATGCGTGAGTGGACAAACCGTATCGCAGACACCCACTATGTACTGGGATCTGTTATGGGACCCCACCCGTTCCCGACTATTGTCCGTGATTTCCAGGCAGTTATTTCCAAGGAGATCAAAGAGCAGATGCTGGAAAAAGAGGGCAGACTTCCGGATGTTGTCCTGGCCTGCGTAGGCGGCGGCTCCAATGCCATCGGAACTTTTTATAATTTTATTGATGACAAAGATGTCCGTCTGATCGGATGTGAGGCAGCAGGCCGCGGTGTGAATACTGCAGAGACTGCAGCAACCATCGCAACCGGCCGTCTGGGAATCTTCCATGGTATGAAATCCTATTTCTGCCAGGATGAGTACGGACAGATCGCACCGGTATACTCCATCTCCGCAGGTCTGGATTACCCGGGCGTAGGACCGGAGCATGCACACCTTTATGACATCGGAAGAGCAGAATATGTGCCGGTAACCGATGATGAGGCAGTAGATGCATTTGAGTATCTTTCCAGAACAGAAGGAATTATTCCGGCAATTGAAAGTGCTCATGCAGTAGCCTATGCGAAAAAGATCGCACCAACACTTGGAAAAGACAAGATCATGGTAGTTACCATTTCAGGACGTGGAGATAAAGACTGTGCGGCAATCGCCCGCTACAGAGGGGAGGATATTCATGAATAAGAGAATTACAGAAGCTTTTGCAAACGGAAAGGCATTTATTCCTTTTGTAACCTGCGGAGATCCGTCACTGGAGGTTACCGAGCAGCTGGTATATGCAATGGAAGAAGCAGGCGCAGACCTGATCGAGCTTGGAATTCCGTTTTCAGACCCTACCGCAGAGGGACCGGTGATCCAGGAAGCCAATGTCCGGGCACTGTCCGGCGGAGCCACTACAGATAAAATTTTTGCAATGGTAGAAAAAATCCGTAAAAATACAAAAATTCCCATGGTGTTTATGACCTATGCCAACGTAGTATTTTCTTATGGAACGGAACGCTTTATCAAAAAAGCAGCAGAGATTAGAATGGACGGGCTGATCCTTCCTGATGTTCCGTTCGAAGAAAAAGAAGAGTTCGACGCTGTCTGCAAACAGTACGGCCTGGATCTGATCTCCCTGATCGCGCCGACCTCCCATGAACGAATTGCCATGATCGCCAAAGAGGCAGAAGGTTTTGTGTACTGCGTATCTTCGCTTGGAGTTACAGGAATGCGAACCAACATCACAACCGACATCGGGGCCATGGTAAAACTGGTAAAATCCCAGAAAGACATTCCATGTGCAGTAGGATTCGGAATTTCCACTCCGGAGCAGGCAAAAAAAATGGCCGATCAGTCCGATGGTGCTATTGTTGGATCAGCTATTGTGAAGCTCTGCGGAGCCTACGGCAAAGACTGCGTGCCGAAGGTGAAGGCGTATGTGAAAGAGATGAAGGATGCAATAAGATAATTTAACCTATTGTGCTACTTCAAATAAATTATGTGAAAACCTGTGAAACCGCAAAGAATCCCTGTAGTTATTGAAAGAATAAAATTTTTAAAATATCAATTTCTTGATTTTTCCAATTTCACAGGTTTCACCGAAAATGCTGTTCAATGCAATACAGAGATTGTATGCCAGTACTTTATTAACCAAACGGGTACATAACCCCTGAAAGCTTTTGGCTAACACTCTTTCTGCATTTAACTGACCACTCAATTGAGAGAATACGGTTTCTACCCGTCTTCTCAGTTTGAATATTAACTGACGTACGGATTTTGGCCAGTTTTCCTTACTGTTGGAACGTTTCAGAGCAAAAAGACAGATATTCTTTTCCTGCATTTCCTGTCCCATGTTTTTTCCAATGTAGCCTTTATCCGCTAAGATTGTAATATTAGACCAATGAGCCGCCAGATCACGTAATCCTTCGCGATCATCTGTAGATGCCGGTGTAATCTCAAATGATGCAATGTATCCCTCCAATGTGATTAAAGCATGTACTTTATATCCGTAATAAGTTTCTTTTTTGGAAGGACATTTTCCATAATCAGCACCATGACCACGAAATGCTTTACAATATCGTGCACGCCCAAATTTACAGACTGCAAGAGGAAAGCTATCGATGAT
>OHWR01001177.1_pt1 | contig 10370 bp, 12 predicted proteins | sample 1579771 | NCBI WGS metagenome assembly OHWR01 (sample SAMEA3882542, study PRJEB24775) | human gut metagenome | biome: human-associated habitat; feature: intestine environment; material: feces | place: Netherlands | collected 2009/2010 | reverse complement strand
TGTATCCGCCGGGGCCGTTGTTTCTCACTGGCATAAACACCTCTTTATCTTTCCGGGAATCTTCCCTCTGCCGGCATCAAAAAGGCCCTGCATCGTTGAAGATGCAGGGCCTTTACGTTCATGGCATGCAGCACTTGAATGGGTTTGACCTTTTGCTTACAGCGCGCATCCGTCCAAGGCGAAGCGGAAGGAACGCGGCATATGGTCCCGCGCTGGCTCAGTCATGGAACAGGCCAGAACACTTCGCAGCGGTCTATTGGGAGCGGGGTCGGCGCTTCCTCATGCCATCGAGGTGCCGATTACGGTGTACGGCGGGTGGAGCTGGGGATGGGATTTGAACCCACGACCTGAAGATTACAAATCAACTGCTCTGTCCAACTGAGCTACACCAGCATAAGTCGAGGGTACCGGACTCGAACCGGTGGTCTGGGAGTCAAAGGCCCATGCCTTATCCAACTTGGCCAACCCTCGATATGGAGCAGTCAACGGGGCTCGAACCCGCGGCATCCTGCTTGGAGGGCAGGCGCTCTACCAACTGAGCTATGACTGCAAACAAAAAGAGCCTTCGCAAAGGACGCTCTCGCGTCACCTGCAAAGGCTCTCAACGCCGTTATTGTTAATCAAACACCTTTTTACCTGCGGCAAATTTCTTTTTTGCTTCGTTCAGGCTGATGCGGTTATACCGCGATAATCGGGATCTGCGCGCTGTACGCCGTCATTTACCCAACCGCACACGGGGCATTCCTCAAAATCATCGTTCTCTTCAAAGTGATGCTGCCCACACAGCGGGCAAATGGTTTCGTCATTCATCGTTTTCTATTCCCTCAGCCTCAAGTCGGCGTCTATAATACTCTTCCCCATCATCGGGCTTGAACATCGTTCTTACGCCTTTCTCCGGGGAGCCTTTCGCAAAGTCATTTTTCTTTGAATCGTATCGGCATATAAGGCCATCTTTTGTCTTATAGCCCTTGATGCCGTTCCCACAGGGGCTTTCCAGAAGTTGAACCGCCCGCTTTTCGTATTGCTCCTTTGTCGTAATGCCATCGGGAGCGTACTCGGCGGCGTGGGTTCTTCCGTTTTGCCAGTGGTTATTCAGCTTCTGCTTGTTTGGAAACCCTTTCACTTTGAAAGCGTTTGCGCCTTTTGCCGAAACTGCGTTAGAATTTATTTTAGCATGACTTTGGGAATCATTCAAGTCTTTTGACGAATTTTCCTTGTCCGATTCATCTTTTGACGTTGTGTTCCCCATGCTGGAGAACTTTCCATCCTCATCGCGCTTGTGCTTGCTTGGATCGAAGTCATCCAGCGTCAGGCCCAGTTGTTCAAGATATTCTTCCACGCTCCTGCGGAATGGGTCGAACACCAGCCCGCCGGGGACCTCTTGGGCAAGAATCTGTTCTGGGGTGAACCATGTGGCGGTGAACATCTCTTCCTGATCGCACACCGGGATTCCCGCATAGTCGTTGACGCGGTATATCTGCACAGGGAGGATTTCTTCTGGTTTTCCTTTACAGTTACCAAGATAGGTAATATTTCCAACGTCAATTCCAAACTCTTCTTTGGCTTCCCGGCGGAAGGCCACCCCCGGCGTTTCTTTCGGCTCGATATGCCCGCCGGGGCCACACCAGCCTTGGCCATCAGAGCGGCGCCCGCAGAGGATCTTGCCGTCCTGCACGACAAAGCCCGCCACATAGCCGCAGTCTCCTTCATCGGTAACAAGACCGCTGGCATCCGCGGCATTCTGTTGCTGACCATCAGCGGCTTCCTGCTGGGTATCGGCTCCGCCAAGTCCCCAGTCTTGGTGAATGTCCGCTTCCGTGAGAATGTTCTCTGGGTCAAACTGTTCGTCACGGACCATCGCGCGGCGAACTTCTTCAGCTTCGACAATTCCATTTGTGACGTATGTGCCAGCGGTCTGTGCTCTGGTGAGCTGTGCCGCAGCAGCAGCTTGGTCTTGTGCTGCCTTTTCATCGTCAGACGGGCTCCACGCGCTCTTGTAGGTCACGGTGTACTCAGGTATCTCCTTGACTTCCCTGTTCCAAACCATGCCGCGAAGAATCAGCTCAACGAGGGTGCGGGTGTTATCGCGGAGGTCACCGTTTTGGAGACCTCCGACGAATTCCTTGTAATTCTCAAGGTCACTCTCTCCAGTAGCATTCTCGCCCGCCGGGGAACGTCCAAAAAGCCGCGTCTGTGGGATATGAGATACAGCAGACAACATCGCACAGGCATTGTCCAGAATGTCCTTAACGCCAGCAACAGACAGGGATTGAACGCCCACATCCTCGCCGTCGGCATCAATGATGACCATGTTCAGCAGATTACGGGCAAGGTCAAGCATTTCCATACGCTGAAGAACCGTATCCTCGCCGTCTGCCGTGGAAAGCACACCAGCAAGATTCTTCATCTTGTAGGTCACCATCGACAGCCGCTCCAGCAGGCGAATAGAATAGCCGGGGCCTATGCTGGCATTTCTCAGCTCTTCACGAATGCGCAGATACTCCGGGATGCCCCATGTGCGGTAGAGATTAGCCATAGTGGAGCTTTCCGGGATGTCCGAGTTATGGAAAACAAGGCATCTGGACGAATGCACAACATAGTTGCCGTACACGCTGTTGACTTGGTAGTACTCCGGGATGCCAGTGCCGCCCCGGCGGTAATCCTCATCGTCCGGGTTGTTCTCATATCCATTGACCCAAAGAGGATACATTTCGTTGCGGCCATATACCAACAGCTCTTCGACGCCATGCACGTCACGCCAGTTCAAAGGATCCTGCAGGAGCCGCCCGTCGTCAACCAGCATCACCACAGCAGCGCCACCAAAGAGCCGCGCCCAGCGCAAAGCCTTGGCAAATTTGCTCTGGTATCGGATGGTCTGCAAGTGGTTGTCGATCTGCTTCTGCAAGTCTTTGTCCTTGATGCCGAGGTCGATGCCGTTCTTGGTTGCGTCGTCCGCCGGGGCATCAATAATGGTTGAGAACAACCCGTTTCCTGCATAGAGATCGGCCAGCTCCGTATCGCTTACCGCAGAGCCAGACGCCCACTGGTAGTACTCCGTGCTGTCGTGCTGGGTGCCGTACTTGTTCAGCACATTGTAGTAACCGTCAAGGCGCAGCTGTGTTTTGATTTTTCCGGGAATAACTTTTTTCACGCTTTCTCCTTTCCGGTTATGTTAAATCAGACTGCGGACATCAAAAATTCCGCCCTCGTATAATGCCAGAGCAACTGCATCAGCCCGGTCCGGGCTGGTCAGGCCGCGCTTCTTTAGCGACTCCTTGCTTTCAAGTTTCAGCTTGGAGGGCGCGCCGCTGAAGATGTATTTGCGGGTCGTGAGCTGACCTATCAATGTCGCGTCATCCGGCAAACGCAGGAGACCAGACGCCGCCATGTCGCGCAGGACAGCCCACATCCATGTTGAAATATCGGCATATCTCCCGGCGGCTTCCTTGTCAGGAACAGCAGACGAGAAATTGACAGGAACAACCATGAGTTTGTTCAGCTTCTGCCGAATCTTCTCCCTGTTGAGAATATCCGTCACTCCGCCGCCCACACCCGTATCGTCAATAATTGCATAGATCAGACCGCGATACTGCGGATGCGCTGTGCGCAGGGCCTTGTACATTTCGATAATGTCATCGGCTGTTGCGTACAGGTCTTGACCGTGGCGCGTGACCAGCTTTTGAATGTCCCCGTCAATGTTCTTCGCAATGGCGGTGTCGTCGTTGCCGAAGCGGGCCACATCGCACCCAATAGAAATTCTGGCCGGAATGCTGTGCTCAAGCGGTTCAGTATTGACCGCTTTTGTGGCAAGCGCCATCGGAATAAAGACGTCGTCCTCATTTTCCGGGAACTCGCCGTCAACACGGACGCGGACCACATTGCTGTTCTTGCCGAACTTTCGCTCCAAGTCAGCGATATTTTGCTTATTCGTGCGGGGGCTGTCCCTGCTGGACACCTTCATGCAGTAGTAGGACTGGGCATCCACGGTGTGCGAATCGTGGAATGTGCCAGTGTTCTGCGTTGGGTTTCCGCACATCAGTAAGCGGTTGTTATCGCCGGACAATGTGCCCTGTATGGCCTCCATGATGGGGTCAGCAACGCCGGATGCCTCGTCCACCACGAAAAGCATATTGTCTTCGTGGAAGCCCTGCATATTCTCTGGCTTAGTGGCTGTACGGGCCACGGCGAACCAGCGTTTCTCGTGTCCTCTCATGTAGACACGGGTCTTTGTCCATACAAGCATGGCCTGCAAGACAGGACTGCGCTCCTGCCACTTGGCAATCTCAGCCCAGAGCACATCGTTCAACTGCTGGCGGGTCGGTGCCGTGCACACGACGCGGGGATACGGGAAGCAAGCCAAGAACCAGAGCACCAAGTTTGCTTCAAAAGCTGTTTTTCCAACGCCCTGTCCTGAACGGATGGAAACTTTGCGGTGCTGTGCAATGGCCGTAGCCGCTTCTTTTTGCCATTTATCCGGCTTGAAGCGTGTAACCTCTTTGAAGAACAAGCAGGGGTCTTTGCGGTACAGCGGGAGCCGTTTGGCGAAGACTTCACGTTGTCTCAGCGCCATCGTCCTCGCCCTCCACTTCTGCATCCGCCGCCTCGACTGCCGCCACCCAGTCGTCTACCAGCTCATTCTTGCCGCTGTTGCTCATTCTGCGCAGGTCGGCAAGCTGCTGTATCACCTTAGACTTCTGGCGCTGTACATCGGTCAACAGCCGCTCTAAGCGCTCCACGATAAGGTAGCTTGATTCGGTGGTGGTTGATGTCTCAACGCTGGTGCCAGGAAGGCGCTCTTCCCTTTGCACCTTTGCATCTATCCGCTCAATGTAAACCCCCTTGTCGTGGGCTTCTTTATCCTCATCCAGCCGGGTAAAAGACCTGCTGGATTTTGATGTATGCACCGACTGGATGTGCTGCTTCTTTTCCTGAGCCGCCGTAATGCGCTGGAGCAAAAATGCTTCGCGGGCGGTCAGCAGTTGAAGCTCCTGTATCAGCAGGTCCTCTGCATCCACGTCTTTCGTGCAGTCCTGTATAGCTTTCTGGTTTTCCTCGGAAAACGCGCCAAACATCACAGCAGACCAACCGCCGTGCTTTAGCGCATTCTGATTTCCCGGCGGTGCCCCGCCATGATTGCCAACAGCATTGACGTTTCCTTTCGGCGCGCCGCCGAGATTCGGTCTCTTCTCAGGCTGAGCCGCCGGGTCTTGCTGGGTGCATTTTGAAGATGCACCCTTTGGGTGCGACGGGGTGCGCTTCTTGGGTGCACCCTTTTGTGCATCCCAATACCGCTTTTTCCAAGACTTGACCGTGTTCAGCGATACGCCCAGCTTCTTTGAGATTTCGGTGCATCCCATCCCTTTCTTATAAAGGGTGAACGCCATGTCTCGCGTTTCCATCTACATCGCCACCACTATCCCTCTTTGTTCTGCTCGCCCGGTATTTGGCCTGACGGTTATGTTGTTCCAAAGAAAAAGCGCCGACCCTTTGCAGAGCCAGCGCCGCGCCCCCTCTTACACGATTCTTGCAAGAGCGGTTTTAGAAATCATCATGTTGCCGAGTTCCACGGCCAAGAAAGTGCCAACGAACAGCCCTGCGGCCGTCAGCAGGAACGGCGCTCCCACCATTGCGTACAGCTCCACTCCGATGAACAGAGCCACGGACAAAGAGAGGATAACAGCTTTCCACAAAATCCCCAGTTTTTTCCACGGCCCCCAAACAACAAGGAGATACGCTGCTCCCTCGGCCATCAGACCAAAAGCCACATCGACAGGTCCAAACGGGCTGGTTGCGTTTGCGATTGCGATTCCCAGCAGAACCGCCGGGGCATATCTCTTGTCTTTGAACGGGAGCGCACAGAGCATATTTGCAACCCGGAATTGGATTGCGCCCCACGACAGGGGGTTCAAGGTGGTCAATGCCACATACAGTGCCGCGACAACGGCGGTCTGGCAAAGAGCACGAGTATTTTTCATCTTGCGCCCCTCCCTTATACCGTTACCGTTACATGGCCGTGCACACCGTCGGTCACATCCGACTCGACCTCGACCCAGTAGGGATGAATCTCCCCCGTGAGCCACTGCTTCAACTTGCAGGCGGCGTCCTCAATGACAAGGCTCTTGCCATCCAGCTGCTCACGAATGAACTTGTCGATTTCGCAGTAGTCCGGGATCCACTTCTTCGGAGTGATAGTCACGGTGAAGTTGTTCGTGTAGTCTGCCTTTCCGATAGGGCAAAAGCATCTGCACTTCTGGGTGTACTTGATTTTCGACACCCCATACTCATTCTTGAACTTAGGCATTTTCCTCTCCTTTCGGCTTCTGGACGATGAACAACAGCTCTTTCGCCTCACGCGGGAATGGGATAGCCATAAACGCTGTGAGAAATGCAGACGGGACATAGGACTTCATGCGTTCATAGAAATCCTTGAGCGCCGACGGCTGTTTGGAATAGAACTCGTCCATTTCGCGGACGCTGGTGACCAAACCGACCTCCTGCACAATACTGAATCCGATTTCGGTCAGCTTGGCTTTCAGTTCATCGTAGCCCCACTCATAGACATGAGCGCGGTACTGGGTCTGATACCCATTGCCTGGGGTGTTCGGACAGGAGAGAAACATCTTTGCACCCGGCTTCATCACCTTGTAGCATTCTACAAGGCTTTTTGCGCCGTCCGTAGGGTGCATATGCTCGATGGCGGAGGTGTAAATCACGAAGTCGGCAAGGCCCGCCGGGATGACCTTAGACATCTCTGCGACGTTGCCCAGCTTCCAGCCCACCCGGAACGGGTAGTAGGAGGCCAAATCCTTGGGTTCGAGGTTCTTTGCAGTTGCGCCGCGCATCGCTTCCTTGATGTTCGCCTTGCTGATGTCCACTCCAGTGTAGGATGCAATGTCCTTTGCGTAGTAGCGCAGCAGCGGGAGCATCAGAGAGCGCCCACAGCACACATCCAGCACGTTCATCCCCTTTTTCGCCATATGGGCGGCGGCGAGGTGCTGGATATAGTTCATAACGTCCAGATTTGTGAAAAATCCGTCTCTGAACTGCATATAAAAATTCCGCATCTGGTAGGTGGTGCAGAGAATCTTTTCCCTGTCCATGCCATCCTCGACGCGGTAGACGATTTCTTTATCCACGCCATTTTCCTTTCGTATCAAGGTATTTCTGGTACTTTATCCACTCTCTCAACGAGTACTCCCGGCGGCGGCGATAGTCTGCGCCGATCATCCCCTTGGGCGGTCTGACCACGACCATCTCTGTGCCATTGAAGTATGACAGCCCTCCGAAATTGACCTGTGTGGTCCATGTCGTGCTGTCCACGCTGTAAAAGCCGAAACTCACTGCATCCTTTTTGGTGTACCCCAGACCATGCACCCGCACCCCGCAAGAATTTGCATACTGCACCAAACGACGGATATAGCCGTACTCGCTGGGCTGTATGTGCTTGATTGCGAAGCCGCCGATGCCGATATAGGGATAATCCCTACACAGGCGCTTGAACTCGTCCAGACCACGGGAGCGGTGCCAGACCGGAATGCTTTGCTTTCCTGTCTCTGCTTCAAGACGCGCTCTCATGCGTTTTACAGCGTCATAGCCTACGATGGAATCCACATCCAGCTCGAAGAAATGCTGCACGTCGTTGCGGTTGATAAAGTCGATGTATCGACTCAGGTAGCCATCCCAATCTACTGGCTTTGAAGAGGCTTCTATGCCGTGCATAAAAGTAAACGCCCCGCTGTCGAGCAGGAACATTTTCCATTTTGGAATCTCTTCGATTTGCCAGGGCCGAATGTAAAAGAAACTCTCCAGAACGTATTCCGGGCGGTACTCTTTTACAATCTTCTCGGCTGGGAATGTACCCGCCAGACACAACCTCATGTCTCAAACCATTCTCCGCAGTGCGGGCATTGGATGAGCTTAGAGCCGCTCTGCTGCGGCACAGCGGGCTGAGAAGATTCCGGTTGGGTAGATTGCTGGGTCTCGGTGCTCTGCCCTGCATTGGCCGCTTTGAGCGGCTGTTGGACAGGTTCCGTAAAGAATTCCTCGAAGTCGGCATCCTCCACTTCCCGAAGAAGCCCATCAAGTTCCACTTCGCTGAAACCCGTGTCCGTCAAATCGACATCCAGAGCTTTCAGCGCGTCCATTTCGGCGCGGAGAACATCATCATTCCACGAAGAAGCCTCGGCCACCTTGTTGTCTGCAATGCGGTATGCGCGGATTTGCTCATCCGTCAGGTCATCGACCCGAATACACGGCACTTCGTCCATGCCAAGCCGTTTTGCGGCCTCATAGCGGGTGTGTCCTGCGATGATGGTTCCTTTTCCGTCAATGAGGATGGGGACACGGAAGCCAAACCGCTTGATGCTCTGCGCAACAGGCTCAATGGCCGCTTCGTTGTTCCGGGGATTGTTCTCATAGGGATGGATCTGCGAAATATCCTGATACACTACTTGCTGATTCATTTTTTCTCCCTTCTTTGCTATCCCGCTGGCGTTGCGGGTCAAATTGGGGAGCGGCGGTTTTCTGCCTCCTTTCCGGGCATAAAAATACCCGCTCGGTGGCGAAACCGGGCGGGCAATGCGCTATGATTAGAATTTTACGGTATTATTCTACCACATTTTTCATGCCGTGTAAATGACATGATTTTGACATCGGCCTACTCCATGTCCAAGGCATCAATGCCGAACATGAGCGCCGAGATTTTTTCAACGGCCGCATCGTGGTCTCGGTATGCCTGACGGGTGCTCACGCCCTCCAGCGCCGCAAGCTGCTCAATGGACTTGGCCTCGTCGTCAATGTACATTGCTTTGATGATGCGGTAGCCGCGCTTATGGGCCTCATTCTTGCTCTGTTCGCAGTACGTCTCGTACAGGGCCAGCATCGAATCAATATGACGAACCATGATTTTTGTACGGCGGCAGGAGTTGCGGATCGATTCGACCGTAATCGCGTTATTGCGCTGAAGCATCATATCAAGCAGTTCCAGCGCAGTTTCTTCTTCCTTGCCGTCATGGTCACCCGTTTCGTCCGTATAGACCGCGCCCGTGCAGTGCTTCTTGAACATTCGATAGTTTTTCAGCAACAGCTTCGTGTTTCGAAGTCGGCGGTCACAGCGGCCTGCGGCTTTGCGGGTCTGTTCTGCGATAACTTCCTTGGCGCCCTCACGAGCGGCCTTTCTTGCGGTTTCCTGAATAACGGCCATCATTTCTTCCGGGATAGTCATTTTGCGCACCCTCCTGTTCTATCGTTGCCAAAATACATCAATTTAGGTATAATAGACTTGCTCTATCGGGGGATTGCGCAAGCGATCCTCTTTTTTATTACTCAGATAGATTTCATCCTGCGGGTCACCTCGCTCTGACTCAAAACCGCCAGCGGCACACGCTTGATGCCCCGCTCTGCCGCCATCTTAGCCGATACGGCCTCCATCGCCCGCAGCATATCCGCACTCTGGGTCTCTGCGAAGCCACCGGGCAGGATATGATTCTTGCTTTCCCGCATATCGTTGACTTTGAGTTCTTCCTGCAAAGCCTGTTCCGAACAGCGGCGAAGCAGCTCCATTGCGTAGGCTTCACCGTCCTGCTCTACCCATCCGATGTACTGCCGGTAATTATCCAGCGTTTCCCGCTTCAGGCGGGCAAGCCGTTCCTTACCGAAACCGAAGGTCAGGTGCGTTGTCGCCGCCATAACCAACCATGCAATTTCTGCACCCTCATTCTGGGCCATGCGAAGCTGTTCTTCCTTGCGGTTGCGCGGGGCCTTGGTCTGCGGAAGCCGGACCTCAAAATCACAGATGCCCTTCAAGTCCTCCCGCATAGCATCCGTTGCGCTTTTGCGGTTCTCGGTCAGGATTTTTGTTTTGTACCGCTGCTGAAACTCGTGCATTTCATTACAGGCCCGCTCTAGGCGCGTAGCTCCAATGCCCTCTTCCTGGTGCATGGCCACTACCATACACCAAGTGAAGATCTGCGCCGTCTTATCCCGTTCATCGGCCCGCTGCTGGCGAATGTTCTTCATCTGTTTTGCCATCTCCAATCTTTGCATCCGAAAATTTTTGCCAGGATTTTCTTGTGCTTACTGCAATCCCAGTAGTTCTTGCACCACCGACACTGACCATTGCACAGGAACGACAGATGCGCTTTCATGTACCCTCCTTTTTTCTTCCGGCCGATTTTCCGGCCATTTGATTTACGGCCCAAGACCATCCAGCCATAGGCAGCGCGGCCACGATCAGGATGATAGATGCCACCGCCGTCACCGTCTGGTCTGAAAGAACTTCACGAATCAGATTCATTTTTTGCTCCCTTTCCGCACGCCGATTGGAGCACTTTCCTTTCCGTCCGCCGATTGAAGTACTTAACCGGGGAAAC
>OHWR01001176.1_pt1 | contig 10370 bp, 9 predicted proteins | sample 1579771 | NCBI WGS metagenome assembly OHWR01 (sample SAMEA3882542, study PRJEB24775) | human gut metagenome | biome: human-associated habitat; feature: intestine environment; material: feces | place: Netherlands | collected 2009/2010 | reverse complement strand
CGGCATCATGACCGACTTCTGCATCAATGCAACGATAGAAGCAGGCTTTGAGCACGATTTTCATATGATCGTCCCTGCCTATGCAAATTCCACGCAGGACAACGAATACATGACAGGAGAGCAGAGCTACCGCTATTACAATGAATTCCTCTGGCCGGATCTCTATGCTAGCTGCGTGCCTATGGAGAAAGCACTGGAACTGCTCAAAAAGTGAGGTGTCTGCAACGATTCCCCCAAAAATCAAGAATCAGATTCAAGTAGTGCAGGGAGACATTACCAAGCTGGGCTGTGACTGCATCGTGAATGCAGCCAACCGCAGCCTGCTGGGCGGCGGTGGCGTGGATGGAGCCATTCACCGGGCAGCAGGGCCGGAGCTGCTTGCCGAGTGCCGCACCCTGCACGGCTGCCGCACCGGCGAAGCGAAGATCACAAAGGGCTACCGGCTGAAGGCAAAGTACATCATCCATACGGTGGGCCCCATCTACTCTGACACCCCGGAGGATGCTGTGCAGTTGGCAGACTGCTACCGCAATTCGCTGGAGCTGGCAAAGACCTACGACATCCATAGCATCGCCTTCCCGGCAATCTCTGCCGGGGCTTATGGCTATCCGCTGGATGCCGCCACCCAAATTGCGGTGGATACAGTGGCTGATTGGCTGCAAAGCCACGCCGACTGCGATGTGAGGGTCATCTTCTGCTGCTTTGATGCCCGGACGGCGCAGGCGTATCAGACAAAAATGAAAATGGAGTAAACATTGAAATACAGAGAGATCGTGGACGGCATTTTTCTTGATCGCCCCAACCGTTTTATTGCCCATGTAGATGCTCCACATAACAACCATCTGAGGGAAAGGCTGATGGTTCTTGCACAGGAGTTGGAAAAGCTCACGATGGACCTTCCTGCATGGGGGTAAAACGCTATCTCTGATGCGGCACTCCGGTCTTTTACAGCCTGCTCCCTGCCAGAGCTGTGTGGTCAGCAAAATAAGCGCAGCCCTTGCACCGCCCTGCCGGATGTGATAGGATGAAGATAACCACATGAGGGAGGAACTACCATGCCGTTTCTGATGATCCGCAACGACATCACCAAGGTGGCAGCGGATGCCATCGTCAACCCGGCGAACCGGAACCTTTTGCAGGGCAGCGGCACCAGCCGTGCCATCTATCAGGCGGCAGGGGAGCAGGAGCTGACCGCCGCCTGTGAAGCCATCGGGCACTGCGAGCCGGGCAGGGCAGTGTGTACCCCGGCATTCGGGCTGCCTGCAAAGTATATCTTCCATGCGGTCTGTCCGGCATGGCACGGCGGATTTTTTGGCGAAGCAAAACAACTGGCTGGTGCGTACCATTCTGCACTGGAACTAGCCGCAGAATACCACTGCGAGAGCGTGGCTTTTCCGCTGCTGTCCAGCGGAAACTACGGCTACCCCAAGGAGCAGGCCTTCCGCATTGCGGTGGACACCATCACGCAGTACGTCATGGAGCACGACCTGACCGTGTATCTGGTGCTTTACGACCGGGACTCGCTGGCCGTGAGCCGGAAGCTGTTCGCCTCGGTGGAGGAGTACATTGACGACCACTATGTAGCACAGAACGATGAAAGCTACGGATTTGGCCGTCGGCGCAGGGAATTGGCAGAGCGGCGGAAGCAGCTGGAAGAAGATGCTGTCCTGCCGATGCTAGGTGCAGTTCCGGCACCCGCCGCGGCACCCAGGACAGCCCGCAGTCTGGAAAGCCTGATGGACAACCTTGGCGAGAGCTTCACCACCCGGCTGCTGCGGCTCATTGACGAGCGGGGGCTGAAAGACTCCACCGTGTACAAGCAGTCCAACATCTCCCGGCAGCATTTCTCCAAAATTCAGTGCAATCGCGACTACAACCCCAAAAAGAAAACGGTGCTGGCCTTTGCGGTTGGGCTGCACCTGTCCGAAGATGAAACCATCGACCTGCTCAAGAGTGCGGGCTATGCCTTTTCGGATGGCTCCAAGCGGGACTGGATCGTGCGGTATTGCCTGGAACACAAAATCTATAACATCAATCAGGTCAATACGCTGCTGTTTGAATACGATCAGGAACAGCTGGGTGCGTGATTTGTCGCCTGCCCGTTGACCTTTTGCCCTCCGGTTTGTGGTATCCTTTTGCCAACGAAAGCGATACACCACAAAACGGAGGGCATTTATTATGAAGAAAAATCTTACCGAGCTTGTTTTCATTCTGGACCGCAGCGGTTCCATGGGCGGGCTGGAGCAGGACACCATCGGCGGGTTCAATGCTATGTTGACCCGGCAGAAGGAGCAGGAGGGCGAGGCCAATGTGACCACGATCCTGTTCGACCATGAGGTGCAGCTGCTGCACGACCGTTTCCCGCTGAAGGCTGTTGCACCGCTGACGGAAAAGGACTATTACGTCCGGGGCTGTACGGCGCTACTGGACGCCATTGGCTACGGCGTGGAGAAGATGGCGAACATTCAGCGCCATCTGCCGGAGAGTGAGCGCGCCGAAAAGGTCATCTTTGTTATTACCACGGACGGCTTGGAAAACGCCAGCAAGCGGTTTGGCTATGAGAAGATCCGCCGGATGATCGAGCGGGAAAAAGAGCAATACGGCTGGGAGTTCCTGTTCCTCGGTGCCAACATGGACGCCGTGAAGGAAGCTGCCCGCTTCGGCATCTCGTCCGACCGGGCTGTGCGGTTCGAGAATGACGCACAGGGCGTGGCGGTCAACTACCACGTTGTCAGCGAGACAGTCTCCCGGATGCGGGAAGCACCCTGCTGCGCGTCCATCGGCGCAGAGTGGAAAGAACAAATCGAAGCTGATTTCCAGAAGCGGCATCATAGGTAAGGGGGGAAACAGCCATGTTAGGAGCAATCTTGGGTGACATCGTGGGCAGTCCCTATGAATTTGACCACAACAATTACAAGCACAAGGATTTTCCGCTGCTGAGCGAGAAATCGCACTTCACCGATGATACCGTCATGACCGCTGCGGTGGCAGTTGGTCTGATTGACGGAAAGGGTCTGCCGGAGAGAACATTTTGTGCAGTGCAGCATGAAATGCGGTTCTGGGGCCGTGAATATCCCCATGCCGGTTACGGCGGGATGTTCCGCCGGTGGCTTCACGCAGAAAATCCGAAGCCCTATGGTAGTTTCGGCAACGGCTCGGCTATGCGGGTGTCAGCAGCGGGCTGGCTGTTCGATACGCTGGACAAAACATTGGAAATGGCAAAAGTGACCGCTGAAGTCACCCACAACCACCCGGAGGGCATCAAAGGCGCGCAGGCCACGGCGGCAGTGATTTTTCTGGCACGCACCGGCCACAGCAAGCCGGAGATCCGGCAGTATGTTGAGCAGACTTTCGGCTACGATTTGAGCCGCACCTGCGATGAAATTCGTCCGGGCTATCGCCATGTGGAGACCTGTCAGCAGACCGTGCCAGAAGCTATCATCGCCTTTCTGGAAAGCACCGGCTTTGAAGATGCCCTGCGCAATGCGGTCTCTCTGGGCGGCGACAGCGACACCCTTGCCTGCATCACCGGCGGCATTGCCGAAGCCTTTTACGGGATGCCACAGGAACTGCGGGCAGAGACCTTGAAGCGTCTGCCGGAGGATCTGCGGGCGGCGTACGAGCTGTTCCGGCAGAACCTTGAGCGCAGGATGTGACACCGCCGGTGCTGCACAGACCCAAGCTGTATTTAAAAAACTGAGGATCGTACCGGAAGAACAGCAAAACACCCGCCTGCGTATTGTGTGCAAAGCACAGTACATGGGCGGGTGTGGTTTTGTTGTGGTTTGTTCGCACTGTCAGAACAGGTCGAAACATAATTTTTGTGGAGTTCCGTCCAGCAGATACCGGATATAGAGACGGTCGTTTTCCGCTTCTGCCTGCACCTGCGTGGCGTGCTCAAAGAGGGTGCGCAGACGGCGGTACTCTGCCCGCTGCGCATCCGTGTAGTGAGACGGCATATCCGAGGTAAGGAACACATTGCCCAGCAGGGCATTGACCGTGGCAAGGGTGCGTTTTTGCTCTGCCGTCAGCTTGCAGTTTTCCTCCCGGAGGAAGAACACATCCGGGTCGCTGCCATAGGCACGGCCATTGAGCTGCCGCCGGAATACGGTGTTGTTGATGGCCTGCTTTGTGGACACACGCTCCCGATGGAACAGGCGCATATACCACACATCGTCCCAGTCCAAGCTCACGTCGCAGCTGACACGGCAGTAATCCACCAGCCCGAAAGCCGGCATCACCGGTACGCCGCAGCCGAGAATCTGCTTTTGCCCGCACCATGTGCGCAAAAGCTCCATAGCACGGTACATTCTGCCCGCCCGGCTCTCACGGGCGCTGCCAAAGGGGGCAGCACCATACAGAAAATCCAGCTTGACAAGGTCGAAACCCCAATCGTTCAGCACCCGGTCAAACACCCGGCGCAGATAGTCCAGCACCGCCGGGTTGTCGATATCCAGCGCATAGAAACTGCTCCAGTTGCTGCCGCAGCACCACGGTTTGCCGTCCACTTTCAGCAGCCAGTCCGGGTGCTGAAGGAAAAGGGCAGAGTCCTTTTCGCACACAAAGGGCGCAAGCCAGAGCCCGGCCTGAAAGCCAGAGGCGTGGATCTCCTGCACCATGCCTTTCAGTCCGTGGGGGAACTTCTGTGCATCCGTTTCCAGCCAGTCGCCCACCTTCGGCTCCCAGCCATCATCGATCTGGAACAGGTCTCCCGGGCAAAGCAGGCTGCGGCATCCGGTCAGGTCCTCCCGGATGGTGTCCTCGGTGATGTCCTGATAGCGGTTGTACCAACTGGAATAGCCGGCCAGTTTCTTTTCAGTCCGGGGCTTGATGCCCATAGCCAGAAACCAGCCGTCGAACACCTCGGCCTCGCTGCCCTCGGCAAAAAACAGGTCGAACAGGGCAACGCTGCCGCCGGGATGCTCCACCCCGGCGCAGTCACGCTCCAGCGTCAGCAGGGCTTTGCCGCTGTCGTAGCGGAGGATGGTGTAGCCCGGCTTCTCGTCCAGCGATGCCACCAGCCGGAACTGCTTGCCCTTGCGGAAATAGCAGTAGGAAAAGCCGTGGCTCTGCCCTTTTTGATGCCCGTAAGGTACAAAATGATAATCGCCGTAGCGGTCAAAGGCGTATTTCTTGCGCAGAAAGCCGGGGATATGGTCGGTGCCGCGCAGCTTTCCGTTCCGGTCCAGCTCCGGGCTGTAGGTCCATGTCTGGTAGCCGTTCATGAACAGACGCTCGTCTGCTTCCATCGTCCACGGCATCTCGGCACGCACCGCCTTCAGCGTCCCGGCGGGCAGGTCTGCCGTCAGATGCAGCGCACCGCCATTCTCCGTGACCGTGCAGTTGCCTGTCTGTACGCCGCCGGAAGTTTCCGCGTACCAGTGCAGTGTTTCAGTCATGGTTCGCTTCCTCCCCGTGGAGCTGTGCGCTGATCTCGGCAGCGCGGGCATCGGTCAGAACAAAATTGCGGCGGAACAGCGCCAGCGCACCAGCCAGCACCAGCATGGGCAGAACGGTCATCATCAGGCGCAGACCCAGCAGGGTTCCGGCGCTTTGTACTGCCACCGGGCCGGTCTCCTCTGTGTTGCCCACAAGGCCAATGAGGTCCAGCCCGATGCCGGTCAGGAACACTGCTACGCCGGAGGCTGCCTTGACCACAAAGGTCTGCATGGAAAAGATGACGCTCTCCTCCCGGCGTCCGGTCTTGAGCTGACCGTAATCCACGCTGTTGGAAAGGAACAGGGTGGTCAGCACGGTCAGCATTCCGTTGCAGGCGAACACCACCACGCCCGGAATGCACAGCAGGGCAAGGCTATGGGAAAGGCCGGTCAGGCAGAACACCAGCAGCGTGCCGTAGCCGCACAGTGCCAGCACAAGACTCAGATGGAATACCTGTATGCTGCTGAACTTTTTGCGCAGCAAGGGGTAAAGCACCATCATGCCAAGGATCTGCGCCGCACCGCCCACGGTGGAAAACAGGGTGTAGGTGGCTTTCCAGCCTGCACCGCCAAGGTCGTATTTGAAGAAATAGATGATGAAGTTGGAGGTAAGGTACAGCGCCGAGTTGATCAGCACGATGCTGCCTACCACTACCATAGCCTGATCGTTGCGGAACAGGGCGGAGAACATCTCCTTCACGGTGGCGGTCTTCATCTCACTGGGGGTGGTTTCTTTCATGGAAATGCAGCACACCAGCTCTGTCACTGCAAAAATTACCGCTACGATCAATGCCACCCAGCGGAAGCCGGCGCGCTCGCTGTCGCCGCCAAGGGCTCCCACCAGCAGCATGGTGAACATGGCGATAAGTGCCGAACCAACGCCCGCACAGGTACGGCCCACCATGGAGAGGTTCTCCCGGTCTTTTGGGGTGCGGGTCACGGCGGGGATCATGGACCAGTATGGAATATCCATCATGGTATAGGTGACGCCCCACAGGATGTACACCACGCTGAAATAAACCATCAGCGCTGCTTCGTCCAGCACCGGGGCGGCAAACAGGGCGTAGAGCACCAGCGCATTGAGCAGCGTGCCGGAAAAGATCCACGGACGGAAACGTCCCCAGCGGGTGCGGGTCTTTGCCACCAGAACCCCCATAAAGGGGTCGTTGAAGGCATCGAAGAACCGGGCTGCCATGAGCACGACGCCCACAAAGCTGGCCGAAAGCCCCAGCACATCCTGATAATAATACATGACGTAAGAAGCCGACAGAGCATATACCATATCCTTGCCCACGGCACCAATACCAAATGCGGTTTTCTGTTTCAGGGTCAGTTCCATACAGCGTCCTCCTTTTCAATGGTGAACCGCAGCACAACGGGCTGGGTCTGCGGTGCAGAAACGGTCAGCACGGCTTCTCCGGCAGTGCCCACGGTGCGCAGATAGGTGCCAGTCATGCCGCCTTCTGCCACGGCGGTCTGCGGGCCCACAAGGGCGGCGCTGCCCTCCACCGTAAACTGCACCGGGAACTGTGCGTAGGGGGCAGGGGTGCCGTTCTCGTCCAGAATGCGCACCCGGACAGCCGCCATATCGTAAGTATCTTTTTCCCGAAGAGCCGTCCGGCTGACCTTGACTTCCAAGTGCAGCTTTGCGCTGGGGCAAAGGGTCACGCTGCGCACCACGTTGCCGTCCTGTACGGCATCGAACCGCCAGCGGGTGGCCTCACCGCCCCAGTTGCCCACATATTTGCCGTAAAGCGCCACGCCGTCCGCAAAGGTCATTTTGTAGCGCAGCATACACCAGCCGAATTTGACTTTGTAGGCCAGCGGCAGTCCTGCCAAGCCGTATTTTCCGGCGGCCAGCAGGCAGTCCCGCACAGCGGCTGCCTTGGCGGGAGAAAAGTGCTCCTGCGTTTCCAGCAGCTCGCCAATGGTATCGTCCATCACAAAGGGAGGATGGGGCAGCGCCGTCCACTCGCTTTGGCGCAGGGTGGTGACGAACACATCGTTTTTGTAAAGCCTTACCTGTTGGGCATTGCTGAAAACGTAGGCTATGCCCAGCTGTCCGGCGGGGTTATCGCCGATGTCCATGGAGGAGCTGACCGCCAGCACCGGGTCAGTATCGCCCTGACTTGCATAGACCGCCGCCGCCAGCTTTGGGTTGCGGAAGCTGTCCAGCACGCCGTGGTAGCAGATGCGGTCCCCGGAGCCAAAGTCCTTGTGGGTCTGGTAGTCGAACATACACCAGCCAAAGCACCCGGCGTGCTCTCCGCTGGCATAGGCGGCGTTCTGCACCCGGACGTGCCGCAGGGCGTGTTCCTGTCGATGGGGACCATCGTCAAAGGGCTTGGTGGGGTACATGTGACCGTTGCACTCCGAGATGAGCAGCGCCTTGCCCATATCGGGGGTCACGTCCTTTTTGGGCTTTGCACCGGGCGTTGTGCCGTTGTGGGAAAAATCGTTGTAGGCGTAGACATCCTCCAGCAGATGGCTTTTTTCCAGATATCGCACGCCGGAGGTGGCGCGGCTGGGGTCCAGCTGATGGGCGATTTTGTTGGTGCGGGTATAGAAGGCATCGTCGTCCACGCTCTCGTTGATGCGCACGCCCCACAGGATGATGCTGGGGTGATTGCGGTTCTGCAAGAGCATCTCCCGCAGCATCTCGCAGGCGGCGTCCTTCCAGTTGTCATCCCCGATGTGCTGCCAGCCCGGCAACTCGGTGAACACCAGCAGACCCCGCCGGTCGCACTCGTCCAGAAAATACTGGCTTTGGGGGTAGTGGCTGGTGCGCACGGCGGTGCAGTGCAGCTCCTCCTGCAAAATGCGGGCATCCTCCCGCTGCAGGCTTTCCGGTGCGGCATAGCCGATGTAAGGGTAGCTCTGGTGTCGGTTCAGACCCCGCAGAAAGGTCTTTTTGCCGTTGAGGTAGAAGCCATCCGCCCGGAACTCTGCGGTGCGGAAGCCAAACGTCACCTGTTTGCGGTCGATGGGCTGTCCGGCTGCGTTCAAAAGCTCTGCAATGGCATGATGCAAAACCGGGTGCTCTGTATCCCACGGCTGTGCATCCGGCACAGAAAGCTGCATCTTCCCGGTTTCTGCCGCCTGTGCGGTCTGCTGGGCCAGCAGGGTGCCGTTTGCGGTCTCCAGCCGGATGCGGACCGCCACGGCTGCGGGGGTAAGCTCTGCCGTCCACTGCACCACAGCCTCTTGCAGGGTGGGCGTGTAGACGAACAAATCGGTCAGGCGGCTCTCTGCCGTAGCTTCCAGCCAGACCTCCCGGTACAGCCCGCCGTAGGTCAGGTAGTCGATGACAAAGCCAAAGGGCGGGATAGCAGGGTCCTCCCGGGTGTCCAGCTGCACGGTCAGCAGGTTTTCACCCTCCCGGTCCACAAGGTCGGTGATCTCCACCGCAAAGCCGGTATAGCCGCCCCGGTGCTGCCCGGCAACCCTGCCGTTGATCCGCACCACCGCCTGATGGGCAGCGCCGTCAAAGCGGACAAACAGTCGGGGCGCAGCCTGCACCGGCGGCACCCGGAACCGCTTCCGGTAGCCGCAGACCATCTCGTAATCGGCGGGGGTGGCATAGTGCAGCGGCACCTCCCGGCAGGTATGGGGCAAGCGGACGGCTTGTTGTTTTGGCACCGGCAGCCCCTTGCCAAAGGCCTCTGTCCAGTGTCGTGTGAACTCCCAATCCTCACAAAAGCTGTGTTTCATCGCGACAGCACTCCTTCCAGTAAAATCGAGATCATTTCCTCCAGTACAGCCACATACTGCACCCCGCTTTCTGCCAGACTGCGGTCTGCCAGAAAGCTCTCAATGGACGCGGTGATCATCTGCCGCAGCACCGGCAGGGACACCGGACGCATGACCCCCTCTGCCACAGCCTGTTCCAGCAGCGCCATGGTGGGTTCCCACCCGTTTTCCAATTGACTGCGCACCCGCGCCGCCACCACCGGGTATTTCTCGTCCAGCTCCTTCATCTGCCGCAGGTCCAGCGCGGCGTATTCTGTCGGCATGGCAATGATGACTGCCCGCAGCTTTTCCTGCAAAGTACCGCTGCCTGCCAGAATTTCCTGCTTGCAGTGGTGGATCTCCGCAAAGGCGTGGTCTACCATGTCCAGCAGAAGCGCCTCCTTGGAGGGGTAAACGGTGTAGATGGTCTTTTTGCTGATGTGCAGCGGCTCTGCCACCTGCTGCATGGTGAAATGCAGCCCCTGTTGACGGAATAACTGCATCGCCTGTGTGCGCACCAGCGCATCGAGCTTTTCCTGCATGAGCGTCCTCCTTGTGGAAACTGTGCTTGCTTTTCTGGTTTCCATTCTAGTGCGGAAACCGAGCTGAATCAAGCGGTTTCTGCATTTTCTGCATTCTGCTGAGAAAGTGCAGACATTTTGCAGCAGAATGACAAAAAGAACCCCGGCGTGCCTTGAAAGCTGCCAGGGTCTTTTGCGTGCAGGTGTTTTTCCGCAGCGGCAAGCCCTCGTCAAAACTCCGGGTGCCATTCATCCCGGATGCCAATGTCGGCACAGACGATTTTTCCGCACAGCGGCGCAGAAGATTCTGCGATATGCAAAGGCTTATAGCTGTCGAAGGTTACGGTCAAATCTGCATGGGCAGCACCCTCGGCAACCTCTCCGGTATCCGTGTTGATGCCGCTGGGTAAGTCTACGGCCAGTACAAAGGCACCGCTCTTGTGCAGATGGCGTATCAGTCCGCAGGCAGCAAGACCGGAAGGCCGCAGTTCACCATGAAACCCAGTGCCGTAGAGGGCATCCACAACGGCAGCAAAGCTCTGGGTTTCCAGAATGGAACAGTCGGTGCAGATGTACACCGGCAGGGAATGCAGACGCTCAAAGTTGCGGATGGCATCAGCAGTTTTCGGCTCGCCCTCGGCCAGAAAAACGGTCACGTTCCAACTATCTTTTGCGGCGGCGC
>OHWR01001172.1_pt1 | contig 10407 bp, 10 predicted proteins | sample 1579771 | NCBI WGS metagenome assembly OHWR01 (sample SAMEA3882542, study PRJEB24775) | human gut metagenome | biome: human-associated habitat; feature: intestine environment; material: feces | place: Netherlands | collected 2009/2010 | reverse complement strand
GCGATAACGCCATATTGCGCGTAGAGGTCATATTTGCGGGCTTCCTTGCGGTCGAAATGGTCGGCAGAGTTGTAGCCCTTTACTTCACAGGCGAATTGCGTCTTGAATAAAGAGGCGTCGAAATGCGTAATAGGACCGGCTCCGCTGACACCTTCCACTGCGTTTTTCCACGTAGTTTCGGCATCGTTGCCGATAGGCGTGATTGAGCCCAATCCAGTTACAACAACTCTTTTAAGTTCCATTAGGGGATAAATTATTTGTTAGCGTTTTCGATGTATGCGATAGCGTCGCCTACAGTTTTGATACCTTCTGCCTGATCGTCAGGGATTGTGATACCGAATTCTTTCTCGAATTCCATGATCAATTCTACAGTGTCGAGAGAATCTGCGCCGAGGTCCTGAGCAAATGTTGCTTCCGGTGTTACTTCTGATTCGTTTACACTCAGTTTATCAACAATTATAGCCTTTACTCTTTCTGCAATTTCAGACATAACTTTTAAATTTTTTAGATTAATAAATTCTTTTGTTTCTTTTTTAGACGTGCAAAGTAAGTAATTATTATTCTAATAGAAAAATATTTAGGCTAAAAACCGCATTTTTCTGCACAGAAGTAGTGTTGTTGTGCAAAAAACAAAGCGTTTTTTCAGTCGTTTTTGGCAATTTCTGATTTTTTGGTGCTTGCTACAGCCGCCACGCGTTCTATTCAGTTTTTGAAAAAACCGCACATCGTGGGGTTGCCGTCACGCATGCGCTCCGGATGAAACTGCACGGCAAAAATTTCTCTCTCAGGCCATTCCAACGCCTCTACCACGCCGTCGACTGTAGTGCCGCTGACGGTGAGGTCGTCGGCAACGCGGTGCACGCATTGGTGGTGGTGGCTGTTGGTTGGCAGAAATTGCGTTTGAAAAAGGTTTTCAGCCATCGACCCCGCAATGAACGCCACTTCGTGGGTCGCCACTTCCGTAGGCTCTTTCTGCTGGTGCCTGGCAAACTCCGTCCCCATCTGCGACAGCATGTCTTGATAGAGCGATCCTCCGAGCGCCACGTTGATTACCTGCAGTCCGCGGCATATTCCGAGCACAGGCATGCCGCGCAGCATGCAGGCTTCGAGCAGACCGAGCTCGTAGACGTCGCGCTGCAGCGACACCCGTCCGAGTCCTCGCACGGGCGTCTCGCGGAAGGTTTGCGGGTCGATGTCGCAGCCTCCGGTGAGCATCAGGGCGTCGGCGTCGATGCGGTCGAGCCACTCGTCGATTTGTGAACGCAGCATCAGCGGCGGCATCACCACCGGCACTCCGCCGGCTTCGATGACAGCTTCAAAATATTCCTGACGCATTCGTATGCGGTCGCGCTCGTCGACGTCGCACGAAAGTATGATTACGGGTTTTTCCATAGCGGTTTATATTATATGTTGCAAAGGTAACTATGACATCGGTCAAATCAAAGTTGTTTGCCGTCAAAAAAAACGCGCTGCATCGGAGTGGATGCGGCGCGTTGGAGTCGGCAGACGATGGGAGAGACAACCGCCGAAGGGCGGTTGTATAAATTATTTGCAAGGCGGGGGATGACATATACAACCGCTCTTCGGCGGTAGTTGCGCGTGCATTGGTGTCACGGGGTAGGCAAGCCAACCCCGTGCTAACATATTAAACCGCTCTTCGGCGGTTTTTTTCGCATCGCGCCGTTGACGCAAACCGATGACGATGGCGTTTTTTATGGAGAGGACGGTATGGAGGAAACAAAAACAGCGGCGTGCATGGCACGCCGCTGTTTGCAATATTGATGTGAAAAAATTAGTCTTTGAGGTCGACAACAAGGTTGAGCTCGTCGAGCTGCTTCTGGTCGAGCGGAGCCGGTGCGTCGAGCATAACGTCGCGACCGCTGTTGTTTTTCGGGAACGCGATGCAGTCGCGGATTGAATCGAGACCGGCGAAGAGCGATACCCAACGGTCGAGGCCGTAGGCGAGTCCTCCGTGAGGCGGCGCACCGTATTTGAAAGCGTTCATCAGGAATCCGAACTGCTCCTGTGCTTTCTCCGGAGTGAATCCGAGGATTTCAAACATCTTGGCCTGCAGTTTTGAGTCGTGGATACGGATTGAACCTCCTCCGACTTCCACACCGTTTACGACCATGTCGTAGGCGTCGGCGCGCACGGCAGCCGGATCGGTGTCGAGCAATGGGATGTCCTCATCCTTAGGATGTGTGAACGGATGGTGCATAGCCATCAGACGGCCTTCCTCCTCGCTCCATTCAAACATCGGGAAGTCGACCACCCAGAGGCAAGCGAATTTGTCTTTGTCGCGCAATCCGAGTTGACGTCCCATCTCAAGGCGCAGCTCGCAGAGTTGTTTGCGCGTCTTCATAGCGTCGTCGCCGCTGAGGATGAGGATAAGGTCGCCCGGCTTTGCGTTGAAAGCCTTCGCCATTTCCTGAAGCACCTCCTGCGAGTAGAATTTGTCGACGCTTGACTTCACGTTGCCGTCAGCTTCCACGCGCGCGTATACCATACCTTTGGCACCCACTTGCGGGCGTTTTACAAATTCCGTCAGTTGGTCGAGCTGCTTGCGAGTGTAGGAAGCCGCACCCTCGGCGCAGATTCCGCCGATGTAGGCAGCGTTGTCAAACACAGAGAATCCGTGTCCCTTCATGATGTCCATCAGTTCGACAAACTTCATTCCGAATCGCAGGTCGGGCTTGTCGCTTCCGTAATATTTCATAGCGTCGCTCCAAGGCATGCGCAGGAACGGCTCGTTGAGCTCTACTCCACGAAGCTCCTTGAACAGGTGTTTCGCCATACCCTCAAACATCTCGATGATGTCTTCCTGCTCCACGAAGCTCATTTCGCAGTCGATCTGCGTGAACTCCGGCTGACGGTCGGCGCGCAGGTCCTCGTCGCGGAAGCATTTCACGATTTGGAAGTAGCGGTCGAATCCAGAGACCATCAGCAGCTGTTTCAGCGTTTGCGGCGACTGCGGCAAAGCGTAGAACTGTCCGGGGTTCATGCGTGAAGGCACGACAAAGTCGCGTGCGCCCTCCGGCGTCGAGCCGATGAGCATAGGCGTCTCCACTTCAAGGAAACCCTTGCTGTCGAGGTAGCGGCGCACCTCCATCGTCATGCGGTGGCGCAGCTCGAGGTTTTTGCGCACGGCAGCGCGGCGCAAGTCGAGGTAGCGGTATTTCATACGGAGGTCGTCGCCACCATCGGTGTTGTCCTCGATTGTGAACGGTGGCACTTCGCTCTTGTTGAGCAGCGTCATGCTGTCAACGATTATCTCAATTTCGCCGGTAGGCATGTTCGCGTTCTTGCTCGACCGTTCCGACACCTTTCCCGACACTTGGATTACGAATTCCCTGCCGAGGTGGTTGGCAGCCTCGCACAACTGAGCGTCAACCTCGTTGTTGAACACCAATTGGGTGATGCCGTATCGGTCGCGAAGGTCGACAAAAGTCATGCCACCCATTTTTCGGGCGCGTTGCACCCATCCTGCCAGAGTCACAGTCTCGCCGGCGTTTGCCAGGCGGAGTTCTCCACAAGTTTTTGTTCTGTACATATTGTTATATTATATGTTTAAATATTCAAATTCAGAGACAATGCAAAAGTAGTACATTGCCGTGAAAAAAACAAGAGGCAGAGCCTCACGGCTCTACCTCTTCATAGCATATTATGAAAACTTTATTTAAAGGAATTGATTTTCATAAATTATTAGCGGAAGTTTATGATGTTGTTTGTCACCTCCTTGCCGCCCTTGAGCAAAGCCCAGAAGTCGCTTGTCAGCGCCTGGCCGAGCTGCTGCTTGCACATGTTTGCAAGTTGAGCGTCGTCGATTTTGTTTACCGCTGCGTTTTTCTTCACAACAGTGTAGACGAAGAGAGAGTTTGTGCCTTTTACAGGGCCATAAACTTTTCCGACTTTAGCGAACGGCACCTGACCGTCGAGGGCAGCCTCCATGTTAGGATAAGTGCCAACGGTTAATGTCTGAACCGCGCTGTTCATCAAGCGAGCGTATCCGTTGATGTCGTTTGCCTTTCCGGCATATTTCTTTGCGAGCGCATCCGCCTTTTTGAGGTTGCGCGCCTTCATCTCGCAGTAAGCCTTAGTCTCAGGGTCGGACAACGGACGGAAACCGTCGTCGTAAACTTGAGCGAGAGCCACAACGATGAGCACGTCGTTGTCTTGCTGGATGGCAGACACTTCACCTTCCTTAGCGTCTTTGAAGAGCCAGTGGATAAGTTTCGAAGAGTTCTTCACCGAGTTTCCGAGCATAGCCTGGCTTGAAAGAACGACGTCTCTCATCGCCGTGTATGAGTGTTCGGCCTTGGCAGCGTTGTCGAAGAACGCCTGAGCCGTGTTGTTCTTGTCGAGGAACTTCTGGAGGTCGTTGAGCAAGTTTGCACGAGTGTCCTTGCTTGGGTCGACCACGAATGAAACTTCGCCGATGTTGTATACAGTTTTCGGAGCTTTCTTCTCGATAACCTTGCAGATAGCCGCGCCCTTGTCGGTAGAGTCGAGCACGAAATATTCGTCGCCGGCAGCGAGAAGTTTAGCCTTCTGCTCATCAGTCATGGCACCCTGCTGCAAAGCGGCGAAGATGTCGATTTCAGTAGTGTCGGCCTTAACGTCCTTAACAGTCTTTCCGGCGTTGAGGTCGGCAAGGGCAGCGTCCTGTTTCTTCTTGTCGCCTTCCACCGGAGCCACGACAACCTTTACAGAGTCGATTTCCGAGTTCTTAGAGAGGAGACGGTAGATGGTGCGGTTGTCGCCGCGAGTGTAGATTTTAGAGATTTGACCAACGGCAGCAGAGTCGGCAAACTGCTTTGCGTCCATACCGAGGCTTGCGAGCTCGCTTTGACGCGCTTTGCGCTCGTTGATTGACAGCTCGTTGAACTGGCGTACGCCCTCAAGACCCTGAGAAGCGTGGAGAGCAGAGTCGACTCTTGCGAGGAACTTGTCGGCTTTCTGCAAGTCGGCGGCAGAAGGAGCCACAGGCACAGTGATGTAGTAAGCCAGACGCGCCTCCTCGTCGAGAGCGAAGCGGTTCTTTTCAGCGTTGTATACAGCCTTGATTTCCTCGTCAGAAACCTTGTAGTCGTCATCCTTCAACGAAGCGTAAGGAAGAGCCACCATCTGCACATCGTAAGAGTTCATGCGTTGAGCCTTCATCGCCTCGATTTCGAGTGCGTTTGCTTGCACGGCGCCTTGGAAGAGCATACCGAATTTAGCTTGTTTCAACTGCTCAGTAGCGTCGTTTTCCTTAGTTAGCCACCAGTCCTGCGCAGCCTTCACCTGCTCGGAAGTCAAACCGAACTGGTTAGGGTTGAAGATGATTTTGCGGATGCTCTGCACCATCATCTCCTGCGAAGCAGCGTTGCCGAGAAGCGCGTTTGCCTTCTCGTTTCCCGCCAAGCTCTGAGCGAGCTGACCGAGGGTCTGGGCGAAGTCCTGGTCGCGCATAGCCATTTGTTTGTACATATAGTTTGACAGCTCGGTGTCAGTGACATCGATTCCGAGAGCGTCATACTCCTCATTGAAGAGCGTTTCCTGAATCATCGTTCCGAGCACTTGGTTCTGCACCGTAGCAGCGTCCTGCTGAGAAGCGTTTTTGTTTTGTTCAGTAAATTCGCTGTAGCGTTGCTGGAACGCCAGATAGTCGATTTTTTCGCCATCGACCTTAGCCACCGTAGTGCCGTCACCAAAGATGTTGCGGCCAGAGTTCAAGAAATCACCGATGATGAACGCCACAAGCGCCGCACCGATGATAACGAGCAGAAGTACGGATCTTTTCCGGATTTTCTCTAATGTTGCCATTTACTTATTTGTTTTTTAATTTTTTCCTTGATTAATAAAAAAGTGCTACACGAAGTAGCACGCAAAGATAGCGATTTTTGCCAACAACACAATAAGTAATAATAATTTTCTTTGAAAATCGGTGGATAAGTAGTAACTTTGCGGGCGAAAACAAATAATTATGTGGAAAAATTTGGCTGCTTGCAACCACAATAAAAAATGCTAAAACTGCGATTCTCCCCACGATTCTCAGCAAATTAGCTTCCACTTTAAACATTAAGCTTTAAGGACAGATGAACTATCTATTTACATCAGAATCAGTATCTGAAGGCCATCCAGACAAAGTGGCCGACCAGATTTCGGACGCAATTGTCGACAAATTGTTGGCATACGACCCCCAGTCGAAAGTGGCGTGCGAGACCCTTGTCACAACAGGGCAGGTTGTTATCGCCGGAGAGGTCAAGTCGGAAGTCTATATCGACTTGATGGACACTACCCGTCGCGTAATCAACGAGATAGGCTACAACAAGAGCGAGTATAAATTTGACGGCGAGTCATGTGGTGTGCTCAACGCCATCCATGAGCAGAGCGCCGACATCAACCGAGGCGTAGAGCGCGAGAATGCGGACGAGCAAGGCGCCGGCGACCAGGGAATGATGTTTGGCTATGCCTGCAACGAGACCGAGAACTACATGCCGTTGACCCTCGACCTCGCCCATACGATCCTCCGCGAGTTGAGCGCCATCCGCCGTGAGCATAAGGAAATGACTTATCTGCGTCCCGACTCCAAGAGTCAGGTGACAGTGGAATATGACGAGCACAATCATCCTGTGCGCGTCCACACAATCGTTGTCAGCACCCAGCACGATGATTTTATCGCTGCTGGCGACTCATCGAAGGCAGCGCAGGACAAGGCCGACAGCGAGATGCTCGCCACCATCTACAATGATGTCAAGACAATCCTCCTGCCACGCGTTATCGCCAAGCTTCCGGAGCGGATCCGTGCCATGTTTGACGACCGCTTGATACTGCATGTGAATCCGACCGGCAAATTCGTGATCGGCGGACCTCACGGCGACACCGGACTTACCGGCCGCAAGATAATTGTAGACACCTATGGCGGCCGTGGAGCGCACGGCGGTGGAGCGTTTTCGGGCAAAGACCCGTCGAAGGTTGACCGTTCGGCAGCCTACGCCGCGCGCCATATTGCCAAGAACATTGTGGCAGCAGGCGTTGCCGATGAGGCCCTTGTGCAGGTTGCTTATGCCATCGGCGTAGCCGAGCCTGTGAGCCTTTGCGTGAACACCAACGGCACAGCCAAAGTGTCGCTTACCGATGCAGAGATTTCGGAGCTGGTGAGCAAAATCTTCGATATGCGTCCGGCAGCCATCGAGCGCCGGTTGAAGCTGCGCCAGCCCATCTATCAGGAAACGGCAGCCTATGGCCACATGGGCCGCAAGCCGGAGGTGGTAGAAAAGACGTTCTACTCGAAATATAACGGCGACAAGACAATGTCCGTTGAGCTGTTCACATGGGAGAAGCTCGACTATGTCGACAAGGTGAAAGAAGCGTTTGGCTTGTAGGCGTCGAGGCACACGAAAAAAAGCGCCGTCGCGGAGGTTTCCGTGGCGGCGCTTGCAGTTATAGTCAGTGTGTTTTAATAGAACAGCGTAAGTCCAGTTGAGAAGCATTTGAAGTCAGGGCCAAATTCTGGGTCGAGCACCGACATAGGGCAGTACTTGATGTAGACACCGATGGCTTTGAAGTTGAATTGTCCCATCACATCGACAGTCACCTTCCGCTGATGGATGTTGCAGTTTGCCAGCGTAACCTCATCGTTGTTGTTGATGTATTTAGTCTTCATGCTCGCGTGCGTGTTGAAGTTGACCACCGCTCCCGCACTGAAAGAGAAGCCCTTTCCGAACTTCTGTGTGAACGTAACCGGCATTGTCAGAGCGAACACCTTCAGACGAGAGAATTTAGGGTCGCTTTCCGGAGGATATTCGCCGAAATTAACGAATTTGCCGTCTTTCACGAAGCGAGTGTTTCCCGTCATTCGGAAATTTTTCCAGTCGAGACCGAGACCCAGCCTCAGCGACGTCCCGTTGCGCATCGGACTCCAAGACACCGCGATAATCCTGTCACAGAAAATCTCGTAAGAGCTTGCCATTTTAGTATTCATCATCGGCGGGCAGTCGATAGCGTTTACAAATCCGAAGCCGAAACCACCGCAACTCACAGCGAATCTCGACCTTGAGCTATGGTTTGTCAGTTTGTCAACAAACGGGAGGTCGAAATTCCAGTCGTCGTGTTCAGAAACCGTCTCGTCGCTGTCGGACGGCATCTCCTGACTGTAGGCGTAAGAGTATTCGTGGTTTCCGTCCTCGCCGTATATTCGCACCGAAACCATTCCGTTTGACCGGTCGATGACCACCGAATCCGGATTCACCACCCGATGCGATAAGTCGACGGCGTTATCCGCCACCGAGTCGCATTCTTCATAATCCTGCGCGAAAGCGCTGCAGAAACAAGCTCCGAGAAGAAGGAGCAAAGCAGATTTTTTCATATCTAACGTGTTAAGAATTTTCGTTTCACTTCGTTAGGCGTCATCTTACCCTCCATATATACCACAGCCGCCACAGCCTTGGCCTTTTGGTGCGACTGTCGGAAAAAGATGTAGGCATATTCGCCGCCTTCTTTTTTGAAAGCAAGGAATGCAAACACCAGCTGTCCGCCTTTCGCCCGCATCTCCTTGTCGGACGCCTTTCGCGCGTCGATGGCAACCAATTTCTCCATTTTAGAGGCAATCGCGCTGTTGCCGGTCACCTTAACGCTTCTGAACAGCGAAAGGTTTGCATATTTCAGCGATTTACCTTTCAGGATAATTTCCTCCACGTCCTGCCGTTTCGCATATCCGCTGTTGAAAATCTGAGCGATTGCAAGATTCTCCTGCGCGCCAGCCGCGATGAAGGAAAAGAAACAAAGGGATAAAACAATCAGAAAATTTCTCATAATGAAGTCAATTATTGAAAGATTCGACAAAAAAGTTGTCCATCTGCCTTTCGACAGACAACTCCTGCGCCTGTTGCGCCATTTCATCCATAGTGGAATGCATCTGAGCCATGACAATCGCCTCGTCGGTGTGTTTTGTGCCGTTGATGTATGCCACGCAAGAGTTGCCTCCGTCGGCGGCCAGCGATACCGCAGTCATCACCACCGCCACCACCGCCGCCGCTGCTGCCGCCGACAGGAAGATCGTGCGGCGGCGCCGCCGGTGGTATCGCCTTGTGCAGCCGCCAGTCCCATTACCGCCCTTACATCGTTGAATTCGCTGCCCGCCAGTCCGGAAGCGATGAATCGGCGCAATTCGCGCTCCTCCTCCTCCGAAGTGCCAGCCTCAAAAAAGCGTTCGGCAAGCGCTTTCCAATAGTCATTGTCGGAATAATCGTTCATAGCCATTATCGTTTGTTATAGCATTCTCTAATTTTTTTGCGCGCCCTCGACAGCTGCATTCTCACCGCCGCAGGCTCCATATTCAGCCGGTTTGCAATCTCGTCATATCCGCGCTGCTCGTAGTCGTGCAAGCGGATTATGGATTGTTGTGCCGGCGACAGGCACGAGTCGATCAGCCTTTGCACCCGTTCGAAAATCTCGTCGGCAGATTCGGAGTCGACACAATCGGCATAAGCGTCGGCAGCCAGCGGCTCTGTTGGGTGCGCCTGTTTCCTCCTCCACTCATCGATGCCAATGCTCCGCACCGTGGTTTTTGCAAACGCCTCCGCCTCCGCTTCGGAACAGATGTCGGGATGCCGGCACCACAGTCGGCTGAAAGCCTCCTGCAGAGCGTCCTCCGCATCCTCCTCCGAAGGGAAGAAACGCGCCGCGAACCGCAGGATTTTTGCCCGCATTTCCGAGAACGCCGATGTCAGAGGTTTTTGTTCAGTATCCATGTTCCGATTTACTTTCACATAAGAATACGCAAACATAGTCTATTTGTAACATAAAAGAAAGAAAAAAATCGCAGGAAGTCTCCTTTTTCCGAAATCTTGGGTTGTGGCGGTGATAATTTTGCAGTGTTGAACCTAAAAAACAAAAATCAAAATGGAAAACACAGAAAAGAAAAACAACAATCCGGCAACCGGTGCAGCCCTTGAAGAGGCAGTGCTGAAGTATCTTGCCGACAACCATCCCGACGACGACCAGGCACTCGATGAGATGATGCAGCTGCTCCAAGGCGAATCCGACAAGCTTGTGGCGGCAGTGTATAAGGGACTCCGGTATGCCCGCGATGTCGATGCCGCATCAGCCGACGGCTATCTCCGCGGACGCAACGAAGCCGTAGAGCAGAAACGCAACGAACAGCAGGAACGTCCGAAAGACGACGGCGGCGCCCCGACCGACTACGACCTTCCGCTGCTCCGCAACATCCGCCGCAGCGTGTGGGACTGAGTCAAGACAAACAACCAATTCTATTAACATTAAAACACAAAAAACTATGAAAAACACAATCAAGAAAATGATTAAAGCAATTGCAGGCGTTTGCGCCCTTGCAGCAGTATTCGCGATGAGCGACAACACCGGCGGCACGGCATTGGCGATGAGTGTGGTGGCAGGCGTGGCAGG
>OHWR01001159.1_pt1 | contig 10504 bp, 8 predicted proteins | sample 1579771 | NCBI WGS metagenome assembly OHWR01 (sample SAMEA3882542, study PRJEB24775) | human gut metagenome | biome: human-associated habitat; feature: intestine environment; material: feces | place: Netherlands | collected 2009/2010 | reverse complement strand
CTTTTGTCATGCGAATCACCATGGATAATTATATTCGAAAAGATTTTTAATTCTTTGAAGCTTCCTTCCTTGTACTAGGAAATTTCCTAATATTAGGAAAAAATGCATGTTAATAATGAGGTAAAATCATATAAAATATAAATATGGGGGTGTACTAAAAGTGAATAAAAGACAAGAGAAAATTGTTCTATTGTTGAATGATACAAAGGCATGGATGACAGGAAAAGAAATCTCTAAGCTTATGCAAGTATCGGATCGAACAATTCGTAGTGATATCGATGCGATCAACCGCTATTATGAACAGCCAATTATTGAATCCAACTTACGAAGTGGATATCATATTCGAGATGAAATCAATGTTACATTGCCTACAGCACAAAAATTTATAATACCTCAAACACCTCAAGAAAGATGTGTGTATATTATACGTGTGTTATTGTTTGAGAAAAAAGAATTAAACTTGATGGATCTACAAGATCAAGTGTTTATTAGTGGTTATTCAATTGATAATGACATCAAAAGAATTAAGAAAATATTAGAGAATTATAAAGATTTACTTACGGAAGAGACACAAGGAAATTTCTTGAACCTAAATAAGCTTTCAAGTATGTTTAAAGGTTTTGATTTATTAAAAGTCAAAGATATCATGGAAAATATTTTAAAAGAATATAATTATCGCATTCGTGAAATGGCAATTCCTATGTTGATGATACATATTGGTGTGGCGATTGAAAGAATGTTGCACCACAATTACATCAAAACAAGTCGTGGAACAGATCTTGAAAACACAAAAGAATATCAGATTGCCAAAGAATTCTTTAATCGTGTATCTAAAATTGTGCGTATTGATATCAATGAAAACGAAGTTGAATTATTAGCCTTATTATTGATGGGCAAAAATTCAATGAACCTTCAAAATGATTTGGTTTCTGCTTATAGTAAACATGGCTACAATGTGAATGAATTGGTTTCGCAAATTATCGAATCTATTAAATCAGACTATGATATAGACTTTTCAAAAGATGTAGATTTACGTTCTGGTATCGCACTACATTTACAAGGGTTGGTTGAAAGAAAGAATAAAAATATTCATATCGATAATATGTATCTTCAAGAATTGAAGAAAAAGTACCCATTAGTTTTTGAATTGTCTATTCGTGTTGGTGAGATTTTAAATGAAGAATTAGGAATCGATATTTCTGAAAATGAGCTAGGCTTTTTGGCTCTTCATTTAGGTGCTGCCTATGAAAGAACGCATAATCATCAACATTATAAAGCCATTATGATTTATCCTGTGGATCAGGCTTTTGGTGATATTTTACTTAAGAAAGTGGATTTCTTATTTAACGAACGCATGGATGTGATTCAAAGTGTGAGTTATTTTGAAGAAAAGACAATAAAAGAATTAGATCCAGATTTGATTCTAACAACGTCACCACTACAACATAATTTAGATATTCCAACGGTTCAAATTTCTGTGTTTATCACAACAGAAGATGAGAGTCGTATTTTCCAAACGTTAAATGCGTTGGATAAAAAGAGATTTCAAAATGAGTTTAAAGCTCAAATCATTGATTTGATTGAACCTGAAACTTTCCATTTGAATTTAAAAACAGAAACACCAGAAGAAACAATTGAATATATGTGTGACCACTTGAAAAACCTTGGTTACAGTGATGATGCGTTTAAAAAATCAGTTCTTCAAAGGGAAAAAATGGCATCCACAAGTTTTGTGTATTCATTTGCGGTACCACACTCATTGAATGTGGCAAGTTTTCGATCTTCGATTTCTGTTGCATTTTTAGAAAAACCAATCAAATGGGGAGAATTTGAAGTGAAGATGGTTATGTTGCTGGCAATTAATGAAGTATACAAAGATACTTTGGTTATGTTCTTTGATTGGTTAAGCAGTATGATCAATAACGCAAATCATTTTGTAGCTTTATTAGAAAGTCAAAGCTATGAAGAATTTATATCAAAAATAATCGAATAGAAAGGTTGTGCAAATATGGATAAAACACATCGTTATGGAGTAAAACTGAAGAAAAGTTCAGTAAATAGTTTTTATAGAGGCGTTGCCTATCTGATTGATTGGTATGTGGCAACAATGTTTGCCGGAATCCCTATTGTCTTAATTGGAAGCATTGTAAATCATACAACTTCTGTATCGCAAGACTTATCTAAAATTCCGGCCCCATACAATATTTTGGTAGCTTTGTTGGCGATTATATTCTATTTAGGATATTTTGTGATTCTTGAATTGTATGTATATAAAGGACAAACCTTTGGTAAACGCATTATGAAATTAAAGGTTGTGAAAAACGATGAATCGGATGTAGATTTTAAAACAATTTTAATGCGCGAAGGACTAGGAATCATGATCGTTGAAGGCTATATTGCGAATAGTTCAAGTTATTTGCGTCAATTGATTCAAATCGTTACAGGCATTCCAATTATGGATATGGCGGTATATGTATTTGGAATTATTAGTGCTGTTTCTATTCTAATGGGTATGGCAAGTCCATCAAGAAAAATGATTCATGACCGTATTGCGAATACACATATTATGAGTGTGGCAGGTACGGAAAAGTAATTTCCTAGATGTAGGAAAACATTTAGTGAATTCATTATCAATAGCTGTGATAAAGTAAAGACAGCTAATAAAGGAGAGTGTTTATGGACAAGCTAGAAAAAATTTTAATGCCTATGGCAGATGTTCTAACTAAAAGCCGAGTGTTAATCGCAATTCGTGATGGTTTCTTGATTTCTACACCATTATTAATTGTTGGTTCAATCTTCTTGTTGATTGCAAACTTCCCAATTCCAGGATGGGATGCTGCAGTATCATCAGTACTTGGTGCAGGTTGGACAGACTGGTTCAAGGCGGTATCTCGTGCATCATTTAACTGTACAGGTTTATTAACTGCATTAGGTACAGGATATGCGATGGCAAGAGAATTTAAAGCAGACAAAATTCAAGGTGCTGCCGTTGCATTGGTTTCTTATTTTATTTTAATGCCAACAATTCACACAGCTGTTAGAGATTCAGGTGAAGTTGTTAAAGATGCTGTTTTCGCAGGTTTAGATTTTGATTATATCGGACCAAACGGAATCTTTATGGCCTTGATTTGTGCAACTCTTGGAGTATGGTTATTTGCCTTCGCTTATAAAAAGGGATGGACAATTAAAATGCCTAAAGGTGTACCTCCTGCAGTTGCAGATTCATTTGCTGCATTAGTACCAAGTGGTCTAGTTATGGGAGCTGCATTCTTAGTACGTATTGGTTTCTCATTCACAGAATTTGGATACTTCCAAGACTTTGTAGTAGCTATTCTACAAACACCATTGGAAGGTTTAGGAGATACATTAGGAGCTAACGCATTATATTCATTCATGTGTACTTTCTTCTGGTTCTTTGGTATCAATGGACCAGCTGTATGTAACTCAGTATTCTTCATTGGTAACGTATTAACTGCAAAACAATTAATCGCATTCGAAGCTGGTAAAGCATTACCATATATCTTCACAAACCCATTCAGTAACTTCTTCTGTAACTTCGGTGGTGGAGGATCTACTCTATCATTAGTAATCTTGATGGTTACAGTATGTAAGTCTGAACGTATTAAACAATTAGGAAAATTATCTATCGTTCCAGGATTCTTTGGAATCAACGAACCAATTATCTTCGGTTTACCAGTTGTATTAAACCCAGTTATTGCGATTCCATTTATTTTAGTTCCAATGATGAACTTGATCCTATCATATTTCGCAACATTATGGGGTATTATTCCACGAACAACAGGTGTAAACTTACCTTGGACAACTCCAATTGGATTCTCAGGATGGTTGGCTACAGGATCTTGGAGAGCAAGTGTATGGCAAATCTTCTTGTTGGTATTAGGAATGATGATTTATTATCCATTCATTAAAACATTAGATAAAAAATATTTAGCAGAAGAAGCTGCTGCTGCAAATGAGTCAAGCGAAGAAGACGATATCTCATTTGACGATTTAGATTTAGATAATCTATAAGATTAGGAGGATAACACAATGAAAGTTATGATGATTTTTGACCAGACACAAGCTGGTTTAGGAGGAAAAGAAAGTCCTGATTTACCTATGGGCGGAAAAGCAATGGGGATTGGTTCTTGTGAAATGTTTACTCGATTCTTGGATCAACAAGGAGGGAAAGTCATCGCTACTTTATATTGTGGAGACGGTACTTTTTTAGCCGACCCAGAACTTAACGCAAAGAAGTTTGCGGCTATGGCAAAAAAATTTAATCCAGATGTAGTTATCTGTGGACCATGTTTCAATTATGCAAATTATGGTATCATGGCTGCTAAATCAGCTGAGGTGATTTCAGAACTAACAAATATTCCTGCTTTTGCGATCATGTCACAAGAGTGTGAAAAGGCTATCGAAACATACAAAGATAAAGTTACAATTTTAAAAATGCCTAAAAAAGGTGGAATTGGATTGAATGAATCATTAAGCGCTATGTGTGAATACGCTAAAATGTTAGTCGACAAAAAAGATACTGCTGAATTCTTAGAAAAACATGCTTATTAATAATGACCAGCTCGATTGAGCTGGTTTTCTTTATGTTCCTAACAATAGGAAACACATTTGGAATCTAGTGAAACAAAATAGGTCTATACTGCTTTATATAAGGAGGACATAATCATGTCAGAAACATTAAAAATACTTAATACTTTAACACAAACAATTTCAATTTCAGGAGATGAAAAAAATGTTGGCAAATGTATGGCACAATACTTAGAGCCATATTGTGATGAAATTGTATATGATAATTTAGGCTCTGTATTTGGTGTAAAGAAAAGTAAAAAGGAAAACGCAAAACGTGTATTAGTAATTACACACATGGATGAATCAGGATTAATGATCACAAAAATTAATGATAATGGAAGCGCTGAATTTATTGAAATAGGTAAAATCAATAAACAATACTTACCAGGAAGTCGTTTGCGTGTAAAAACAAAAACAGGTGAAGTTAATGCCTTTGTGGTAGGCACAGAAAAAATGGTTATCGATTTTGGAACGTATTCAAAAGAAGAAACATTAGCACTTGGTGTATTTGTAGGAGATAGTGCCGTTGTAGACGGTCCATTTGTCAAAGTACAAAAACAATGTATTTCAAAAGCATTAGAATCAAGAGTTGGATGTTTAATGGCTGTTGAATTATTAAAAGCTGTTAAAGATAAAGAACTTGATTTTGATTTATATGTTGGAGCTTGCGTTATGGAAGAAGTAGGACAGCGAGGCGCTACAACAGCTACAGGACTGGTAAAACCAGATCTAGGTGTTGTACTTGGTTGTAAGAAAGCTAAAACATTAGATGAAAAAGACCAAAGCGTAGGAGAGCTAGGAAAAGGCTTATTAGTATCTTTCTACGATAAAGGAATGATGCCAAACCGTGGTTTATTAGATGCATTAGTACAAATCTGTAAAGAGGAAGATATCGCATATCAGCACTACTATAGTATGGATCTAAATGAAGGTGCATGGGTACACAAATTGTTTGCCGGATGTCCAACACTCAATGTATCGATTGCGATTCAAAATGCATATAGCGCAATTGAAAGTATGGATCTAAATGATTATGACTGTGCAAAAAAAGCTTTGACTGTATTTGTTGAACATTTAAATGAAGAAAAGATTCAAGAATTTAAGGAATCAAATCGATAGGTGATACTATGGAACAAGCAATTGGTGATATTAATTTAGAAATGCTGAAAGAATTAAGTGAGGTTCATGGCATTAGTGGAAACGAAAAAGAAGTGAGTCGCATGATGAAAAAGTGGATGAGTCCCTATGCGGATGAAATCACATATGATAATTTAGGATCCATCATTGGACTTCAAAAAGGAGAAGAAGACCAGCCTACTTTAATGATTTGTGGACACATGGATGAAGTTGGTTTTCTAGTGCGCGAAATTGATGAACAAGGCTACATTCGTATGCTACCAGTTGGAGGATGGTGGGGACATGTACTACCTAGTCAGACGCTTGTAGTGACAACACATGAAGGGAAAAGATATCAAGGTGTTGTAGGATCAAGTGCGCCTCATGGATTGAGTAAGGAAGTCAAAGAAAAAGTTATTCATCCCTTAGATTTATTTTTAGATTTGGGTGTCGCAAACCGTGCTGAAGTTGAAGAATTAGGAATTCAAATTGGCGATATGATTACGCCAGATACAGAATTTACAGTTATGAACAACCCAAACTATTTAATGGGAAAAGCCTGGGATGATCGTTTATGTGCAGCTATGGTTGTAGATGTAATGCGTCTTTTAAGTCAAGATAAGCATAAATGTAATTTATATGGTGTTGGTACGGTACAAGAAGAAGTTGGTTTACGAGGAGCAAGAACAGCCGCAAATATGTTACATCCAGATGTTGCGATTGCCTTAGACGTAACAACAAGTATGGATACACCAATGGATAAAGGAATCAATGGCTTAGGAAAAGGTGTTGTATTAAGTGTAATGGATGCGGGAATTATCGCAAATAAAAATTTTATCGCAAAGATGGAAGAAATCTGTAAAGATTTAGATTTAGACATCAATTATGACATGATGACATGTGGTGGAACAGATGCCGATAATATTCATAAAGCACATGATGGTGTTGTCACAATGACATTATCTATTCCTACACGTTATATGCATTCTCATCGATTGATCATTCATCGTAAGGATTATTGGCAAACTGTATTATTAATGGCTGAATTTGCTCGTCGATTAGATAATGAATTGTTGCAGATATTGAAAGGATAAAACAATGAAAGTATTAGTTGGAAGATTTAGTTCAGAATCCAATGAACACTCTAGATCTTTAATGAGTCTAGATAAATTTATTTTGAAATATGGAGAAGACTGTATCGACTCTATGTATTGTCGAGATATTTTTGAAAAAAATGGCATTGAATTGATTCCAAGTATTGGTGCGATTGGACATCCCCATGGACCTGTAACTTTACAGGCTTATGAATTTATTGTGGATAAGTTCAAACAAAGTGTGAAAGAACATCTACACGAAATTGATGGAATCTTCTTGTTTCTTCATGGTGCTAGTAAGGTGATTGGTTTACAAGGAGGTTCAGCAGAACATGCGATTCTACGCGAAATTCGTGCTATTGTTGGACCATATATGCCTATTGCCCTAGTTATGGATCCACACGGAAATTTATCGGAAGAATTAGTTTCAAATGTAAATCTATTAAGATGTTATAGACACTCACCACACATTGATACAAAGGAAACGTATCAATTTATGGCTAAAGATTTTATTGATCTATTAAATCATAGAGAAGACATTCATCCAATTTATTATCGTGTTCCCATTATTATTGGTGGAGAAAAAAGTGTATCTTTTGATGAACCTATGGTGTCTATCAACAATATGTTAGAAGAAGCTGAAAAGACAGGCCGCATTCGTTCAGCCTCTTTCCACATTGGTTATTTAAGACATGATGGACCAAACTTAGGATGTTCTGTTGTCGTATGTCCAAAGACAAAAAAAGACACAGAATTTGCGGATATGTGGGCAAGAAAAATTCGTGAATTTGCCTATTCAAAACGTCATGAATTCCACTATCATGGAAATGTAGCTTCTTTAGAAGATGCAATCAAACAAGTTGTTTATCATGATCAAGGAACATGCTTTATTACCGATTCTGGAGATAATGTAGGATCTGGTGCGGATGGCTTTAATAATTATGTTTTAAGACAAATTATGAATTTAGATGATTTTAATCATAAGAAATACTTAATTTCGGGAATCGTTGATTTTAATGCACATGCTTTCTTAATGAACAAAAAAGTTGGAGACAATGTCGAATTTGATTTGGGTATGGACTATGATGAACTATGTCAGAAAATTCATATTAAAGGTAGTGTTGTAGCCAAAGGCTTAGCTGAAGAAATGTATGTTGGTAAAGAAGATATTGGTACAGTAATTACTGTAAAGGTAGAAAACATGCCTGTGTATGTCGTGGTTGAAAATGATGCCATTCAATATTATGAGCCGGCCCAATATGTAACAAGCGGCCTAAATCTAGATGATTATGATGTCGTTGTTGTTAAACAAGGTTATATCTCAGCTGAATTTGATGAATATGCATCGTATTGTGTTATGGCACTAACGGATGGCCCTACAAATCAAGCGAGTGAAAAGCTTGTATTTAGGCAAATTCATAGACCAATGTATCCATATGATGATCGTGAATTAGACGAAATTTAATGAAAAAATAAATCCACCGCTCGGTGGATTTTATCTTTTATAAATAGTTTTGCATAAATGAATATGCATTGTTGAAACAAATCGCATTGATTTCTTCATCTGTGAATTCATTTTCCTTGAGTTTTAGTGCAATATTTTGGATTTCTGTGATGTTCTTCATACCAACCACATTACTATCTTCCATGCCAGGAATATAGTCCATAAAATCAAAACCTAATGCGATATGTTCAATACCAATCTTTTCTTTTAAGTATTCAAGGATTTCAATAAAGTCATCTAGTGTCGCATTTTCTTTCTTGTTCTTCACAAACCAACGAACCGGAATACCTCCAACTAGTCCTTGTTTATTTCTAATAATGTCTAGTTGTAAATCGCTCAAGTTACGGTAATGATTGTATAAAGCCTTCACATTACTGTGAGATGCGATGATGGGCTTTGTACTTGTTTTTGCGATATCATAGAAGTTCCATTCGCAACAATGACTTGTATCAATGGCTATGCCAATATGATTCATAGCTTGAATCGCTTCAATACCTAGATCTGTTAATGGTTTATTATTTGTTCTTGCACCGCAAGCTAAGGCATTATCATCGTTCCAGCATAATGAACCAAGACGTACATTATGATTATATAACCATTGAATTTTATTTGTGACATCTTCTTTAATTCCACACATACCTTCAACAGCGATAAAGACTTGAATATCTTTATCGTTGTTAAATGAGAAATGTTTACTTGAATGAATACAATCATTGGCATATACGATACATTCTTGCATATCTTGCCATGATTCAGTGCCGCTAAAGCAGCAGACAATGGCAGAAAATTTCATGTTGCCTTCTTTAAAGCGAGGATAGTGAAATTCATCCAAACGATTCAACTGTTCTTTATGATCGAATAAATCATTTCCTATATCATCATGTAAATTTGCAAATGAGATCATGCGCTTAACTCCTTTAAGAAGTCTTGAATTTGATTGGCAATCGATTGTAGACTTTCTTGCCAGAACGATTCTTCTTCAATGTTGATATCTGCCATACTTGCGACATTTTCACAAGTATTTGTGGTTGTTGCAGCTAGTAGTTTTTCATATTTAGGAATAAATGATGTCCCTTCCTTTTTGAATTTTGCGTATAAACCACGAGAAAATAAAGCACCAAATGTATATGGGAAGTTATAGTATGCGATATCTGGAATGTAGTAATGTACCTTTGTAATCCAACGATAAGGATGTATCCAGTTCTTGTCTAAACCATCACCAAATGATTTATTTAGGGCTTCCTTCATTAGTTCACATAGTTGTTTGGCATTTAAGAAACCTTCTTCAATATGCTCAAATACAGATTTTTCAAATAAGAAACGCGCATAGATGTCCAATACGTTTTGACATAATGCCGATAATTGTGTATCAATGACTAATAATTTTTCTTTTTTAGGTAAAATGCTTGCCATATAGTTATACATTACATTTTCATTAAATGTACTTGCCGTTTCTGCCAGTGGCATACAATAATCACGGTTTAAAATAGCTTGTTCTTCAATCATTTCTCCATGGAAAGCATGACCTAACTCATGGGCAACTGTAATAATATCACTTAATGTATTGTTGTAGTTTGTGATAATACGACTTTCATGGATCCAACCCAGGTTTTCACAGAATGCGCCAGGTTGTTTACCTTCATAAGTTGGATAATCAATCCAATGTTCATTAAATGCAGTTTTTGTCATTTCATGTAAGTTTTCACCTATTTTTTCAAAAGCATCCAAAATATAGGATTCGCAATCTTCAATAGAGAAATTAAAGTCACATTCTTGTAAAGTGGCATAGATTTCATACCAAGGAAGGCCATGATCATAACCTAGCATCTTGGCCTTTGTACGAAGGTATTTTCTAAATACAGGTAAATATTTTTGAATACTACTCATCATCGCATCTAATGTTTTGGATGACATTCTTGATTCAATCAACATTTTTTCTAAAGGATCTTTATAGCCAAGTAAGCGTGCTTCTATAAGTTGTTGTTTCTTAATGGCACTTACCGCAAAGGCAAGTGGTGTTTCAATTGGTTTATAGGCTTCAAGCTCGGCTAGGAAGGCATCTTTACGAACGTTGGAATCATTATCATGACACATATTCTTTACTTGTGTTAAAGGTAAGCTGTTCCCACGAAAGTTGGCCTTGGCATTTCCAGTTAGTGCATAGTACATGTCTGAGAAAGCTTTTTTACTTGTTGGATAT
>OHWR01001152.1_pt1 | contig 10556 bp, 6 predicted proteins | sample 1579771 | NCBI WGS metagenome assembly OHWR01 (sample SAMEA3882542, study PRJEB24775) | human gut metagenome | biome: human-associated habitat; feature: intestine environment; material: feces | place: Netherlands | collected 2009/2010 | reverse complement strand
CCGGTGTTCCCACATAGAAACCATGTGCGGTTCCGATGGCAACTGCCAGGGAAGTAACACCTGTACGCTCCACGAATTCCTTCGCCTCCTGCGGGTCGGTGTTAGTGTCTGCCTCAGCCTCAAGATCATCCTCTTTACCACCGACCTTACCGAGCTCAGCCTCACATGGGATATCCAGGGCTGCTGCCACATCCGCAACTCTCCTGGTCTCTCTGATATTATCCTCAAAATCCAGCTTGGAACCATCGATCATCACAGAGGTATAGCCTGCATGCATTGCCTGCATCGCAAGCTCAAAGCTGCTGCCATGGTCAAGATGAAGGCATACCGGAACGGAAGCCTTGGCTGCCTCTGCTGCTACGATCGCAGCGTAAGTCTTAACCGTACCATATTTAACAGTAGAAGGTGTTGTCTGGATCATAACCGGTGCTTTCAGCTCCTCAGCTGCCTGGATGATCGCCTTCACCATCTCCATATTCTCTGCGTTGAATGCTCCTACTGCATATCCGCCCTTCTGTGCCTTTAACAGCATTTCCTTCGATGTAACCAGTGGCATAATCTTCTCCTCCTTGGAATCATAATCATTGTGTTTGTTTTGTATTATTTTCTCATTTGGTCCAGAAACCGAAACGTTTCCGTTTGAGTTCATCATAGCGCTCCACAGGGTTTCTGTCAACCATAAAATTTTCATCATTTACAGGAAAATATTCCCTTGAAAAGAAGACCAAATACCGTTAGATTAATAATTAAAAGCAATACAAACCTGTGGCCGGACAGGTTCGTCTGATGCTACCGGCAGCATAACAATTTCAGGAAGCGCTGTATCCCGTTCTGAATACCAGAAACGGATGCAGCATTTTCCGGAAATGTTATAAGTACACAATGATCTTAGGAGGATATGAACTATGTTAAAAGGAATTCCAGAAATCTTATCACCAGAATTACTGAAAGTTTTATGTGAGATGGGACACAGTGACCGTCTTGTAATCGCTGACGGAAACTTCCCGGTAGAATCCATGGGAAAAAATGCCATCACCATCCGCTGTGACGGACATGGTGTTCCGGAGATCCTGGATGCCATCCTGAAACTCTTCCCGCTGGATACCTATGTAGAACATCCGGTAAACCTGATGGAAGTAATGCCTGGTGATGACGTGGAGACACCAATCTGGGATACATATAAAGAGATCGTTTCCAAACATGACGAGCGTGGCGAGAAAGCCATCGGAAATATCGAGCGTTTCGCATTCTATGATGAAGCAAAAACTGCATACTGCATCATCTCCACAAGTGAGAAAGCACTTTATGCCAATGTAATGCTTCAGAAAGGTGTTGTGATCAACAACGACTGATCTTTCTTCTGAACTGCCTGATATATCATATATACACACATATTCAACCAGAAACTCCCGTTTCCATACTCTTTTCAGAGGAATGGAAACGGGAGTTTTGACTTTTTGTTTTTATCTTTTTCCTGATTTTGCAGCGTAACTTCCGCAGAGCGTTTTCCCTTCGGATGTTTTTACACCGGCACGGACCGCATAATAGTAGGTTGTCCCCTTCTTCGCCGTCTTATCCTCATAAGATGCTGTAGTACTTCTGCCTGAGACAGTGCCTATTTTTTTCCAGGTGCTGTTTTTGGTCTTCCGGTAAACATCATAGAATGTTGCACGGCTCTGTGCCCTCCAGTAAAGTTTAAGTCCACTGGATGTTTTCTTCACAGCAGAAATTTTCTGGATATCCGGATAGGATAAAACAGCTCTGCTCTCCTTATAACTGCCAAAAACTTTCTTTCCGTCTACGTTACGGTATGCACGTACAGAATACGTATAAGACGTAATTCCCCGGATCTGGGAATCCTGATAGCTGGAAACATTACTTTTCACTTCAGCGATCCTCTCCCAGTCACTGTTCCCTGTTCTGCGATATACACGATAGCCGCTTGCTCCCGGAACTTTTCCCCAGGAAACTGTATTTTTCGGACCAGAAACCGCAGTCGCACTGGCTGCTGCTTTTGCAAGTTCTGTCTTTGCGGACACGGCAGTGGAAGCAGTTCCATAGAGCGTTGTTTTTCCTGTACATACATATGCTGCCCTGACACGGTAACTGTAGGTATTTCCTGTTTTTACAGTCGTATCACTCCAGCTTTGTATACTGGATTTCATACTCGTCAGTTTGCTTTCTTTTCCACCGTTTTCGCTTCGGTAGATCACATAATAGTTGCATCCCGTTACTGCTGACCAGGCCAGGTTGATCTTATTGTAGGCTTTGGAAGTGATCTTCAGCCCGGCAGGCTGTTTTAATTTCACGGTTACTTTACAGGATGCCCTGATTCCTTTCGCGTTATTTCCATAGCAGGAAATCGTCACTGTTCCGGGATGCTTCGCAGTTACCAGACCATTACTGCTGACTGTGGCAATATTCGTATCCGAACTCTCCCAGCTGATTCCGGACGTTGTCATCTCCGTTCTTGTTGCGGAAGCACTCAGAGATTTTTTCTCACCGGCATACATGGACAGAGATGTATTGGAAATCTGCATTTTTGCCGGGCTGTCCAGTGTTTTTTTATGGGCTTTGATCCGATAGGTAATTCCATAAATATCCCTCGTTTTGGTACTTAACACAAGATCCGCACCATCTTCCCATTCTTTCTGCGAATTCAGATAACGGAAACTCTGACCTGACAGAATCGAGGGTTCGAATTCGCACCAGCCATAAGAAACTTCTGCTTCCACATAATACTTAATAGTTGCATTTCCCGCATTCGTTACCACAATAGAGTAAGAACTTCCCTGGCTGATCAGTACCTCCGGGATCTGAAATGTCATAATTCCGGCCATCGGCTGTCTTAAAGTTACCGGTGTGGCATATGCCGGCGTTCCACTTGTGGGATCTTTTGCGTTTTTAAGGTTTGTATACACCTGCACTTTATAGGTATTGTTGGTCGTCAGAGCTGCAAGCGTCACTTCGCCAAGCTTCTCCGCCTTACCGTTTCCTGCAGAAGCACGGAAAACACTGGCAATCTTATCTCCGGCATACATCGCCAGGGCACTCAGCCCGCAGGTTCCGTCATAAAAATAATTATTGGTATACTTTGGCTGATTCGTTGCTGAAGCTGCCACCAGGTTGTTAATGGAACCATCCTGATAAGATAAGTAGAAATATCCATTTTTTCCCCAGTTTTCTCCCCAGCTGTTCTTGACGATCCATGCACCATCTGCAGTTACATTCGACGCTGTCTTAAAATTTTTTGCAGAATAATTGTCATCCCATCCCACTACTGTAACCAGATGGTTGATGCTTTTGGTACTGGACGGATAGGAGTATGCGGCTGTATCCGCATTGTAATATCGATTCTGTGCATTGTACATAAGGGTCACTGCATTATTCGCAAGCACCATTTTTTTCATTGCACTTACTGAATAATCGGAAAAATATGCATTCTTCAGATATGCCACCGCATCGTATTCCTTGGACGCATCCGGGATTACTCCGGTTTTCTTCGTATGTGTCTCATCTGTTGCCATCGGAACATCTTCTTCTGTTGTCATCCCTGACCAGGTGCTCAGAAAAAATGATGCGAGCATGTCATTTCCGGATTCATGATAATCCTGATTTCCATAGTCATCTGTTCCATAATGGTAATTAATATCACCGGCAGTATTTCCAAGAGGATCGTTATTCCGGTTTGCAAAAAAATACGCCAGATGTTCTTCAGAAAGATCATATGTTCCAAGGCCCTGTGAAAGGAGTGAAGTCTCCAGAAGTGATGCCATTCCAAATGCCCAGCACATTCCGTAGGGTTCCTGATTTTTCACAGAAGTTACGTATCCCAGATCCGCTGCATTATAGTAGGACGGATACGCCGCTGCCCGTGCCCCTGGAACATCCTCTGTATCATTTCCGATAGGCTCAGCTGTCGTGTAACTGGTAAGGGAATCAAACGGAGCCAGCTGTTCTTTTTCTTCCTCTTCTGTCAGCGGACGTCCTTTGATATATTCTATTTGGGAGTCTTCCCCATCACCGGTTCCATCTCCAAATGTGTTCTCTGTAGAATCAGAAAAAACATTCTCCTCACTATCCGGCGAAGTCCAATCTGTTCTGTCATCCTGATCCAGCTCCTCCGAAATATTGTCGTCACTTCCCTGCGAGATCTCTTCCGTTTCTGTATCTGAGGTTCCTGCCACAGATACTCCATCCGTATCGTTCTGCGTAGTTCCACCATCTTCAGCCCCTGCTTCAGATGATTCCCCGGTTTGACCCTGATTTCGTATGCTCTGACTTCTCTCTGTCTCATCCGCATCCGCTGACACGACTGCCGTATCACCGAAATCCGCAGCCATAACCGGCACCTGACTACCCGCGACAGCCACACTCAGAAATAATGGAAGCAATTTTTTCCTGAACAGTTTTGATCTTTTCACATGATTCTCCTCTTTTGCTTTAACTGTATGATTATCCTCTTTTTTTCAAATGATAACCGAAAATCCCGATCACTGCAAGCGCTGTCGCTGTCCCGATCCAGATAAAAGGATTCCTGTACCATACTTTTGTTTCTTTGAAGGATTTCGCAACGGAACCATTGACCGGTTTCGCATCTGTCTCTTCCTGTTCTTCTGTGGAAACCGGAGATATCTGTACTGCCGGACCATATACTTCCCCAGTTCCGCCGGAAGATACTTCTTTCTCTGTTCCGGAGACATCCGTACTGTCATCTGATTCCCGTGGCGTTCCTGATACGGCAATACCGTCATTCGGTTCCTGCCGGGTTTCGGATGATCCCGTCTGGTCATTCAGACCCTGTTCAATTCCGGTTCCTGCTGAATCTGCACCGGTTCCTTTCGTTATTCCGGCTGCTGCCAGCTCTTCATCCTTCGATGGCCGGAGTTCATCAAGAGGCACATATCCATGTCTTCCCTGATACTCGGTATAACCCCAGTTCTCGCCGTCTTTCTCCGTTTCCCCTTCAATATGCAGAACTGTTCCGTCTTTAATTTCAGTTCCGTTAAATTTTCCACTTTTTTTATCTGTTGACGGATAAATATCCACTCCGTCCTCACCGGAATCCACGGTCATATAATAATCCGTGCTGCTCTGCGGAAGTTCCACTTTCTCTGATCTGTCCGCATAAACCGGCATACTTACCGTCACTGTCAGCAAAGCCGCCAGCAGCACACCTTTTATTCTTTTCATTCTGTCTCCTCCATCCGTACCCGCATCTTCGTTTCCCGTATACGCAAAATCCTCTTATATTTCTCTTCTGCTCCGAAATATAAGAGGATCTTATCATTAGTAGTGGTACTGCCAGCGTTTCCTGTCTGGTGTATATGTTTTATGCCAGTTCTCTCTCGCACATATCCAGTGCAGACGCGATTACCGCATCCATATCATAATACTTGTACTCGCCAAGACGTCCGCCAAAGATTACCTTGGATTCCTTCTGTGCAAGTTCTTTATACTGTGCGTAAAGCTGTCCGTTCTTCTCATCATTAACCGGATAATATGGCTCATCGCCCGGTTTCCACTCAGAACTGTACTCACGGCTGATCACAGTCTTCGGAAGATCGTTGCCTTCCTCATCCTTGCCGAACTCAAACCATTTATGCTCAATGATACGTGTCCACGGTGTCTCTCTATCTGTATAGTTCACTGCTGCATTTCCCTGGAAGTTCGGCTGATCCAGTAATTCTGTCTCAAATCTTACAGAACGATATTCCAGTGTTCCAAGCTTATATCCGAAATATGCATCGATCGGTCCTGTATAGACCACCTTTTCTGCCAGTGTATCCAGTTCTTCTTTGTTTTCCAGATATTCGGTATTCAGACGAACTTCGATGCCATCCAGAAGATTCGCAACCATCTTCGTATATCCGCCAACCGGAATGCCCTGGTACAGTGCATTGAAATAGTTGTTGTCAAATGTCAGACGTACCGGAAGTCTCTTGATAATGAATGACGGAAGCTCTGTACAGTCACGTCCCCACTGTTTCTCTGTATATCCTTTGATCAGCTTCTCATAAATATCACGTCCCACCAGTGAGATTGCCTGTTCTTCCAGGTTCTTTGGCTCTGTGATCCCTGCTTCTTTCTTCTGCTCTTCAATCTTATCTGCAGCTTCCTGCGGTGTGATCACACCCCACATCTTATTGAATGTGTACATATTAAAAGGAAGAGAATATAATTCTCCTTTGTAATTAGCTACCGGCGAATTGGTGAAACGGTTGAATTCTGCGAACTGTGTAATATAGTTCCATACCTTTTTGTTATTCGTATGGAAAATATGTGCACCATATTTATGTACATGGATTTTTTCTACATCTTCCGTATATACATTTCCTGCAATATTCGGCCGTTTGTCGATTACCAGTACAGATTTCCCCGCTTTTTTTGCCTCATGTGCAAATACCGCTCCGTATAAACCAGAGCCCACTACTAAATAATCGTATTTCTTCATAATTCATAACCTCTTTTTTACAATATCTGTTATCTTGTTCAGACATCCTTTATAAAATCTTTTCGGATATCTGACTCTTGTCTTTCCTGTCTCTTACTCATCTGTCTAACAAAAATATTCTATCATATTCTGCCTTTATTTGAAACCCAATATTTACTTTCTTACTTTATCACGTTACTAAAAGATTGCTTTTCTGTGTCGACCATATTATACTAATTAAATAATGAAATGAAACAATTGAGGTGATATTATGCATAAAGAATTCTTAATGGGAAATGCTGCCATTGCCCTCGGTGCGGTTGCCGCCGGAGTCAATGTCGTGGCAGGATATCCCGGCACACCTTCTACCGAAGTTCTCGAGAACGTGGCAAAGCATCGTCCCGACGACGTCTACGTGGAATGGTCTGTCAATGAAAAAGCCGCAATGGAACTGGCCGCCGGTGCTGCATATGCCGGTGCAAGATCCCTGGTAACAATGAAACAGGTCGGATTGAATGTCGCATCCGATCCACTGCTGAGTCTGGAATACGTCGGTATCAAAGGAGGAATGGTCATCCTCGTTGCAGATGATCCGGGACCGATCTCTTCACAGACAGAACAGGACACCCGACATTTTTCCAGATTCTCCAAGCTTCCATGCTTCGATCCTTCTTCTGCCCATGAAGCATATGAGATGATCCAGGAAGCATTCGAATATTCAGAAAAGTATGGAACACCGGTATTCTTACGTCCAACCACCAGGGTCTGTCATGGCTATGCCTCTGTCACGGTAAAAGATGAAGAAGAATATATCCAGCATCAACCGGAAGGATTCATCAAAGATTCCAAACGCTGGGTGATCTTCCCACGTCTGTCTTTCATGAATCATCAGAAAATCGAGGCACGTAACAAAGAACTGGCCGATGTCTTTTCGTCCTATGAAAAGAACCAGATTCTTCCGTCCTGCGAAACTTTTAAAGATTCAAAGAAAGGGATTGCTGCCGGAGGAATCAGTTATACATACGCAATGGAAACATTAAAGCATACCGGTATGGTAAAACTATTAAAAGTTGCCACACCGCATCCGTTCCCGGAAAAACTTGCCGTAGAATTCCTGACCGAGCTTGACGAAGTTCTTTGCCTTGAAGAACTGGATCCGGTGATTGAACGTGAACTAATCTACATCTGCGGTAAATATCAGCTTCCTGTTAAAATACTTGGAAAATTAAGTGGAGACACGGCCTGTGCAGGCGAAAACACCCGCAACAGTGTATCTTCTTATATTAATACATTTTTGGGATTACCTGAATCTGCAAAGAACAGCCTTCCAAAACCGCCGGAACTTCCGATCCGTCCGCCGATACTCTGTGCCGGATGTCCGCATCGAGCTTCTTTCTACGCAGTCAAAAAGGCCATGAAAGGAAAGAAGACCATTTTCTGTGGAGATATCGGATGTTATACACTTGGTAATGCCATGCCGCTTGATATGGTCGATACCTGTCTGTGTATGGGAGCCGGTCTCAATATCGCACAGGGCGTCGAAAAAGTAGAACCGGACACCACCTGCTTTGCTTTTGTTGGTGATTCTACCTTCTTTGCCTCCGCAATCACCGGCGTTGTCAATGCCGTTTACAATCAGGCAAATATGGTTCTGATCGTGCTGGATAACTCGACCACGGCCATGACCGGACATCAGCCGCATCCGGGAACAGGATGTACCGTCATGGGTGAGATTGTCCAGAAGATCAACATCGAACAGGTTCTCCGCGGCATTGGAGTAACAGAAGTCGAGACAGTAAATCCGCTGGATCTGAATGCATCCTTAGCATGCGTTCAGAAAATGGCAGCAAAAAACGGTGTAAAGGCCATCATCTTCAAATCGCCTTGTATCGCTGTCACAAAACCGGATGCACCACTTCATGTCGTTTCTGATAAATGTATCGGATGTAAGAAATGTATCAAAGAACTGGGATGTCCTGCCATCGTGCTGAATGATGGTAATGTGTGTATTGACAGTTCCATGTGTACTGGATGCGGACTCTGCAGTCAGGTCTGCCCGGTAACAGCTATTACAGGAGGTGAAGATCATGAGTAATCAGAAAAATGTCGTTCTCTGCGGTGTCGGCGGACAGGGAACGGTTCTTGCCTCCAAGCTTCTCGCAGCAGCAGCGATGAGCAAAGATATTCCAGTTATGAGTGCTGAGACCATCGGAATGGCACAGCGCGGAGGTAGTGTATTCAGCCACCTCCGTATGGGAGAAGGCTTATATTCTCCGATGATTGAAACGGGTACTGCCGACCTCATCATTGGTTTCGAACCAGGAGAGACTGTCCGCATGCTTCCTTATCTGAAGACCGGCGGACACGTAATTGTAAGTACCCGCGCCGTAAAACCAGTCACAGCCACTTTAAGCGGTTCCGATTATGATGCTCCTCAGATGCTTGATTATCTGAAAGCAAATGTTCCAAACCTCACTCTGGTAAATACAGATCAGGCATGCAGCGATATCGGTTCCTCCAAGGTACTGAACATGGTTCTCCTGGGAGCTGCCATCCGTACCGGAGTACTGGATTTTACGATTTCCGAAATGGAACACATTATGAAACAGACACTGCCTGAAAAATTCCATGAAATGAATCTCAAGGCATTGAATTACAATATATAACAACCAGCCTCTCCTGTGCGGTACAGATTGAACTGTGCAGGAAAGTTTCTATTGCATACTTTGATATAAAAAAGAAAGACGAGGATATACATATGCAGATTTCCGAAACACAGATTACACAAGTCAACAAACAGATCCAGGCACTTCTGAGAGCCGAAAGTTTCTATGGAAAGAAATTAGAAGAAGCCGGAGTTACCAGCATCCAGTCAGCCGAAGATTTCCAGAAGCTTCCTTTCTCAGAGAAAAATGATCTGAGAAATGCCTATCCACTCGGACTGATGACCGCTCCGGAAGAAAAGATCGTAAGAATCCATTCTTCTTCCGGTACGACAGGTCTTCCGGTCATCATCCCTTATACTCAAAAAGATGTTGATGACTGGGCCGTAATGTTCAAGCGCTGCTACGAGATGGCGGGCATGACGAATCTGGACCGTATCCAGATCACTCCGGGATATGGTCTCTGGACCGCCGGAATCGGATTCCAGGCAGGTGCCGAAAAACTGAGCAGCATGGTGATTCCGATGGGTCCTGGTAATACGGACAAACAGTTACAGATGATGATGGATATGAAGACAACCGTCCTTGGCTCCACTTCTTCTTACGCCCTGCTTCTCGCAGAAGAAATCGAGAAACGAGGCATCAAAGACAAGATCCATCTGAAGAAAGGAATCATCGGTTCCGAGCGCTGGGGCGAAAAGATGCGGAAGCGTATTATTGATGAACTCGGTATCGAAATCTATGATATCTATGGACTGACCGAGATTTACGGACCTGGTATCGGTATCAGCTGCTCACACGACTGCGGTATGCATTACTGGGATGATTACATTTATGTCGAAATTATCGATCCTGCGACCGGCGAGGTTCTGCCGGACGGTGAGCTTGGAGAGATCGTTATCACTACGCTGGTCAAAGAAGGGGCTCCTCTTATCCGTTACCGTACACATGACCTTTCCCGTATCATTCCGGGTGACTGTCCTTGCGGAAGTAAGTTCCCACGTCTTGATACGATCATGGGCCGTACCGATGACATGATGAAGATCAAAGGTGTCAACGTATTCCCTACACAGATTGAAGAAATCCTGAAAGAATTTCCTGAGGTATCCAGTGAATACCAAATCCGTATCTCTCATCTGGAAGGAAAAGATACCATGCGTATCTATGTTGAGACAAACGGAACCGTAGACTTCCTGGATCTCGCAAAACGTATTGCTTCTAAAGTTAAAAGCCGTATTGGATTTACACCGCTTGTAAAAGTAGTAGAGATCGGCTTGTTGCCTCGAAGCGAGAAAAAGACCAAACGTGTCATCGACGAACGTTACGAATAATAATATAATATAAAAAGAAATACATCATTGAAGCTGATTCTTCGTTTTTTGAAGTACCCTGCGAAATGATGTATTTCTTTTTATATTATATTGTTTTCGTTTATAAACCAAGTTCATCGGATATAGCGC
>OHWR01001135.1_pt1 | contig 10702 bp, 9 predicted proteins | sample 1579771 | NCBI WGS metagenome assembly OHWR01 (sample SAMEA3882542, study PRJEB24775) | human gut metagenome | biome: human-associated habitat; feature: intestine environment; material: feces | place: Netherlands | collected 2009/2010 | reverse complement strand
ATCCGCCTGAGGGAGCCCGTGCTCGAGCCGGACGTCGTGCTCGTGCAGGACAAGACGCTGCTCGAGAGCGTCGACGTGTTCAAGGGCCTGCGCGAGGACGGCTATGTACTCATCAATTCGAGCGAGACGCCCGAGGCTCTCGGACTTGAGGATCTGAAGAAGCGTCTGCCTGAGGGGCACTTCCTCTGCGTGCCGGCCACGGCCTATGCTCTTGAAAAGATCGGCCGCCCCCTGCCCGGCGCCGCAATGCTCGCGGGCATGGCCGCCATGACGGGCAGCATGAAGCTCGAAAGCGTCATCGCCGCCTACAACGAAAAGTTCTCGGGCCGTGTCGCCCAGGCCAACGCCGAAGTCGCGAAGCTGGCCTTTGATTCGGTCAAGTCGATGCTCGGAGGTGTTCATGCTTAAGCAGTTGGAAGGCAGCCAGGGCGTTGCCCAGGCCGTGGCGCTCTGCCGCCCCGAAGTCGTCTGCGCGTACCCGATCTCGCCGCAGACCCACATCGTCGAGGCCCTTGGCGCGCTCTGCCGCAAGGGCGTCCTCAAGGATTGCGAGTACATCAACGTCGAGAGCGAGTTCGCGGCCATGTCCGTTGCCATCGGCGCATCGGTTGCCGGCGCCCGCGCCTATACGGCCACCGCCTCCCAGGGCCTGCTCTTCATGGTCGAGGCGGTCTACAACGCGTCCGGTCTCGGACTCCCGATCGTCATGACGGTCGCCAACCGTGCGATCGGCGCACCGATCAACATCTGGAACGACCATTCGGACTCCATGAGCCAGCGCGACAGCGGCTGGATCCAGCTCTTTGCGGAGACCAATCAGGAGGCCGTCGACCTGCACATCCAGGCCTTCCGCATCGCGGAGGAGCTCTCGCTGCCCGTCATGGTCTGCATGGACGGCTTCGTGCTCACCCACGCCTTCGAGCGCATGGACATTCCCTCCCAGGAGGACGTCGACGCGTTCCTGCCGCCCTATGAGCCGCGTCAGGTGCTCGATCCCGATCATCCGTACTCGATCGGCGCCATGGTCGGCCCCGAGGCCTTCACGGAAGTCCGCTGGCTTGCCCACAAGCGCATGCTCGATGCGCTGCCTGCCATTGAAAAGGCGTCTGCGGACTTCGCAGAGCGCTTCGGCCGCAAGTCGGGCGGTCTGCTCGACACCTATCGCATGGAGGATGCGGAGGTCTGCGTGCTTGCCATGGGCTCCATCCTCGGCACGATCAAGGACACGGTGGACGAAATGCGCGAGGCGGGCGTCAGGATCGGCGTGCTCTGCCTCAAGAGCTATCGTCCGTTCCCCGACGAAGCCCTTCGCGAGGCCGTCAAGTCCGTCAAGACGCTCGTCGTGCTCGAACGCATGGTGAGCGCAGGCAGCGGCGGCGCGCTCTATCTCGACGTGCTCAAGGCCGTCCGCAGGGAGCCCGTGGAGCTTCGCAGCGTCATTGCCGGCCTTGGCGGCCGCGCGGTCACGAAGGCGAGCCTGCGCGCGGTGTTCGAGTCCGCCTGCAACGGTACGCTCCCCGACGAAACGGTGTTTCTCGACCTTGACAGGACGCTTGTCGAGCATCAGCTGGCCCGCGAGGCCGAACAGCGCCACACCGGCCCCGTGGCCGAATCGTTGAACCGTTAAGTGAATGAAAGAAAGATTCTTCAGGGCGAGGAGATTTAAAGAATGAGCGAGGTCGTACATTTCTATCAAACGGGAACCTTCACCGTAGGCAACCGTCTTGTCACGCCTGAAGAGCGTGCGGGGCAGGCCTCCATGGAGCGCACCAATGCGCTCACGTCCGGTCACCGCGCCTGTCAGGGCTGCGGCGAGGCGCTCGGCGCCCGCTACGCGGTTGATGCGGCGATGCGCGCCGTGAACGGCCGTTTGGCCGCGGCCAACGCCACGGGCTGCCTTGAAGTCTTCTCGACGCCCTATCCTGAAACGAGCTGGCAGCTGCCCTGGTTCCACTCCCTCTTCGGCAACACTGCGGCGGTGGCGACCGGCATGGCCGCCGCCTTCAAGGTGAAGGCGAAGAAGTCGGGCGGCGCTGAAACCCGCGTGATCGCCATGGGCGGCGACGGCGGCACGACCGACATCGGGTTCGGCTGCCTCTCCGGCATGTTCGAACGCAACGATGACGTGCTCTACATCTGCTACGACAACGAGGCCTACATGAACACGGGCGTGCAGCGCTCGTCCGCCACGCCTCCCGCCGCCCGCACGGCGACGACCCAGGTCGCGGGCGACGAACCCGGCAACGCCTGGGGCCAGGGCAAGGACGTGCCGCTCATCGCAATGGCGCACGGCATTCCCTACGTCGCGACGGCGACCGTGGCCGATCTTCGCGATCTTGAGCGCAAGGTGACGAAGGCCATGAGCGTGCGCGGTGCCCGCTACATCCACATTCTCGTGCCTTGCCCGCTCGGCTGGGGACACGGTTCCGGCCTGACGGTTCAGATGGCCCGCATGGCTCAGCAGACCGGCATCTTCCCCGTTTTCGAGGCTGAATACGGTGAAGTCACCGGCGTGAGCAAGATCCGCCGCAAGATTCCCGTCGAGCAGTATCTGAAGCCGCAGAAGCGCTTCGCCCACCTGTTCGGCAAGAACGCGGACCTCACCGTCATCGCCCGCATTCAGGCCATGGCGGACCGCAATATCAAGGACTACGGCCTGATCGACGAGGAAGAGGTCGAAACGCATCCGACGGCGGTTCAGGGTGATGAGCGTGCTCATCACTTTTGATAGAGAAGATTAGGAGATATCTGTGAGCAGCAAACCCTTTGCCATTACGCTCGATGTCGGCACGTCGCTGGCCAACCGCACCGGAAGCTGGCGCACGCTGCGCCCGGTCTATGTGAACCGCCTCCCTCCGTGCAATGCCAAGTGTCCCGCCGGCGAGCAGTGCCAGGCATGGCTCTACCATGCTGAAAGCGGCGACTACCGTCACGCCTGGGAGAAGATCGTCGAGGACAATCCCTTCCCCGCCTGCATGGGCCGCGTGTGCTACCACACGTGCGAGTCCGCCTGCAATCGCGGCGAGCTCGACGAGTCCGTCGGCATCAACGCCGTCGAACGCTTTCTCGGCGACCATGCGCTTGAAAACGGTTGGTCGTTCAAGAAGCCCGAGACGAAGAGCGGCAAGCGCGTTCTTGTCGTGGGCGCAGGTCCTGCAGGCCTTTCCGCCGCCTACCATCTCGCCCGCATGGGTCATGAGGTCTGCGTGCGCGACGGCGCCAAGGCCGCAGGCGGCATGATGCGCTACGGCATTCCGAAGTACCGTCTGCCCCGTGAGGTTCTTGACAAGGAGATCGCGCGCATCGCCGAGCTTGGCGTGAAGTTCGAGCTCTCCCGCGAGGTGACCGATCTGGCCGCCGAAATGAAGGAAGGCGGCTTTGACGCCGTGTTCCTCGGCGTTGGCGCAAGCCTTGCCCGCCGAGCCTACATTCCCGCCGGCGACGCCGCGCACGTGCTTGACGCCGTTACGGTGCTCCGCTCCATGGAAGGCGAGGAGCAGCCGCTTCTGGGCCGCCGCGTGGTGGTCTACGGCGGCGGCAACACCGCCATCGACGTGGCCCGCACCGCAAAGCGCCTTGGCGCCGAGCCGCTGGTCGTTTACCGCCGCACCCGCGAGCGCGCTCCCGCCCATCAGTTCGAGATCGAGGAGGCCATCGAGGAAGGCGTGCACATGAAGTGGCTCTCCACCATTGCGCATGCCGACGAAGGCGAGATCCGCATCGAGAAGATGAAGCTTGACGAGAGCGGCCGTCCCGTCCCGACGGGTGAGTTCGAGACGGTGAGCGCCGACAGCGTCGTGCTCGCCCTCGGTCAGGAGACGAACCTGAAGTTCCTCGAAGGCATCGACGACCTTCAGATGGAGAACGGCAGCGTCGTGGTCGACGGTTCGATGATGACGGGCTGTCCCGGCATCTTCGCCGGCGGCGACATGGTGCCGGGCGAGCGCAACGTGACCGTGGCGATCGGCCATGGCAAGCGAGCCGCCCGCTCGATCGATGCCTGGCTTGCCGGTCGTCCGATGCCTGCCGCCGAAGAACGCCAGCCCGCGACCTTCGGCCGTCTCAACACGTGGTACTACGCGGATGCGCCCAAGTCCGTGCGTCCCCAGCTTGACCTCGTTCGCCGTCAGACGACGTTCGACGAGGTGGTCCAGGGGCTCACCGAGCAGACTGCGCTCTTCGAGGCCCGCCGCTGCATGTCCTGCGGCAACTGCTTCGAGTGCGACAACTGCTACGGCGTCTGTCCTGACAATGCCATCATCAAGCTCGGTCCCGGCAAGAAGTTCCGCATCAACTACGAGTACTGCAAGGGCTGCGGCATCTGCGCCAACGAGTGTCCCTGCGGCGCGATCGACATGGTGCCCGAGTCCATCTGATGCACCTGATGCCGTCCGGTCAAGAGACCGGACGGGCCGTAAAAAATGAAGGAAGCACCGTTTTCCAACGGTGCTTCTTTCGTTATGGGCTGTAGGGGCCGTTGACCTTCAATCGCCGCCGACGTTCGTCTTCAATGTCAGAGCGAGCGCGCAGGCGATGAGTAGAACGGTGGCAAGGTAGGGCGCGCCTGCAAGGACGGGATGCATGTGGTGGTCCGCCGTGATCATGAGCAGAGGAGTGCCGATGAGCGGCGAGATGGCGCCCGTGAAGCTGTTGAGCGAGCTGACCGCTCCCATGTTGACGCCCTGTGTGCTTGCTTCGCAGCGCCTGCTGATGAGGCCCTGAATGGTCGGCCCCACGATGCCCATGACGGCGAAGAGGCAGACCATGGCGAGACTCACCGCGCCCGACGGCGAAAGCGCGATGACGAGCATGGAGGAAAGGCCGATGAGGAGGCCCGTCACGATGATGTGTCCCGGCGCGAGCTTCTGGACGAGACGCGGCAGGATGAAGCCCTGCGTGAGGCTGATCGAGAGGCCGAGCGCAAAGATCGACATGCCGATCATGAGCGGCGTCCAGGCGTAGCGGTATTCCGTGTAGAGCGCCCAGGTGCACTGCATCAGGCTCTGTGCAAGCGTGAAGAGTGTGATGACGACGAGCAGCGGGCGAAGACTGAGGTTGCCTGCCAGGCTCCAGATGGCGGAGAACGGGTTGAGGCGTCCGAGGGAGAGCGGAGCCGTCGACCTGACCCTGAGGCTCTCGGGAAGGATGAAGAAGCCGTAGAGGAAGTTGAGGGCGCAGATGGCGCTTGCGACGAAGAACGGAATTTTGGGATCGGTCTGGCCGAGCACGCCGCCCACGGCGGGGCCGAGCACGAAGGCAATCCCGAAGATTGCGCCGATCTTGCCGAAGGAGGCGATGCGCTGGTGAGAGGGCGTCACGTCGGCGATGTAGGCCTGCGCCACCACGATGTTGGAACTCATCATGCCGCCGACAAGTCTCGAGAGCAGGATGAAGGGCAGGGACTGGCTGACGGCGGGCACGATCATCATGATCGAAAGGCCGAGAATGCCCGTAAGCAGCACGGGACGCCGTCCGATGCGGTCAGAAAGGGCGCCGAGGATGGGCGCGAAGAAGAACTGCATCAGGCCGTAGCTCACCATGATTGCGCCGTACCAGCTGGTCTGCAGGTCGCGCGTGTCAGCGAGCGATCCGATGAGCCTCGGAAGAACAGGAACAATGAGCCCGATGCCCAGTGCGTCGAGGAAGACGCAGGCAAGAACAAACCCAATTGCAGGCTTTCTCATCATGGGACAGGGGCGCGGAAAGAAGCTGACGAAGATCCAATATTACCGCGAGTCGCAGGGCAGCGCGGAAGGGGCCGAAGGGCTGCCGCAGGCCGGAGAGGCCGGGCTGAGCCTAGGCGGAACCCACCCAGTCGCTTTGATGCGAATCAACAGTTGTAAATCTGATTGACATTTTGGTGGCTGTGAAGCTTGGAAGAAGAGGGTGTTGGAGGTGAAGTTTTTGGTAATGTAAACAAATGCGTACGAATGCCGCCGAGGCTTGGTCGCCGAAGGCAGAAAAAGGCCGTACGAAAGAAGAATGTCACCTGGAGTACAACAATGAAGCGAGTCTTCAATTTTGCGATGCCGTTCCTGCAGGCATCGCTTGTCAAGCAGATTTTGGTCGGTCTGGTACTTGGCATTGCGCTTGCCTATGCGGCTCCCGCCGCAGCCGTCAGCTGCGGCTTCCTCGGCACCGTCTTTGTGACGGCTCTTAAGGCCGTCGCCCCGATTCTGGTGTTCGTGCTCGTGATGAGTTCGATTGCGAACCAGAACCTGTCCGGCGAAAACCTCCACATCAAGCCGATCATCGTCCTCTATCTGATAGGCACCTTCTCCGCCGCCATCGTTGCGGTCGTGGCGAGCTTCATGTTCCCCACGAAGCTCATCCTGACGGCGACCGACGCTGTGGCCACCACCCCCGGCGGCATCGGCGAGGTGCTCGGCAACGTGATTCTCAACGTCGTTGACAATCCCGTCCACGCCATCTCGTCCGGCAACTACATCGGCATTCTCGCCTGGGCCATCGCCATGGGCGTCGTGCTGCGCCATGGCACCGTCGCCACGCGCGAAGTGCTCAATGACGCCGCCAAGGGCGTCGAGTTCGTGGTCCGCCTCGTGATCCGCTTCGCCCCCGTCGGCATCTTCGGCCTCGTTGCGAACACCTTCGCCACGACCGGCGCCGAAGTCTTCATCGGCTACATCCAGCTTCTCGTGGTGCTTCTCGGCTCCATGTTCTTCGTGGCTCTTGTCATCAATCCGTTCCTCGTCTGGTTCTGCACCCACAAGAATCCGTTCCCCGTGACGCTGATGACGCTCCGCGAATCCGGCGTGGCCGCCTTCTTCACCCGCTCGTCCGCCGCGAACATTCCGGTCAATCTGGAAATCTGACGTCGCCTCGGCCTGCCTGAATCCACTTACTCCATTTCGATTCCCGTGGGTGCCACGATCAACATGGCCGGCGCCGCCATCACGATCACCGTGCTGACGCTTTCCGCCGCCTATTCGCTCAACATTCCCGTTGACCTCGGCACGGCCGTGTTCCTCTCCTTCGTGGCCTCGATCTGCGCCTGCGGCGCCTCCGGCGTGCCGGGCGGCTCCCTGATGCTCATCCCGCTTGCCTGCGGTCTCTTCGGCATCGATCAGAACACCGCCATGCAGGTGGTCGCCGTTGGCTTCATCATCGGCGTGCTCCAGGACTCCTGCGAAACGGCCCTGAACTCCTCGAGCGACGCGCTCTTCACGATCGCCGCCTGCCAGCGCGCCGAGCGTCTGGAACGCGGGGAGTAATCCTTCCGAAATGCAGGGACGGACTTGCGCAGCCCTGCTGATTTAAAATTGCCGAAGTTTGACTTCGGCAATTTTTTTGACTTCATCCGACGATATGCGACGTTTCAATACCCCGATCGAGGTGCTAAATCAGGTTTTCGGCTACGAGTCCTTCAGGGGCTTTCAGGAGGAGGTGGTTGAAACCGTCGTGTCGGGCAGGGACGCTCTGGTGCTGATGCCGACAGGCGGTGGCAAGAGCCTCTGTTATCAGATTCCCGCGCTGCTGCGCGACGGCGTGGCCGTCGTGGTCTCCCCCCTGATCGCCCTCATGCAGGATCAGGTCGATGCGCTGGACGAAGTCGGCGTGAAGGCGGCCTATCTCAACTCGTCTCTCACGCCCGAGGAGGCCTCCAGAGTGAAGGACGAGCTTCTGTCGGGCAGGCTGGATCTGCTCTACGTGGCGCCCGAGCGCCTGATGATGAGTTCTATGCTCTCGTTGCTCGACAGGGTCAACGTCTCGCTCTTCGCCATTGACGAGGCGCACTGCGTGAGCGTCTGGGGACATGACTTCCGTCCCGAGTACGGAGAGCTGGAGCTGCTGAGGACCCGCTATCCTCAGGTTCCCCGCATTGCGCTCACGGCCACGGCCGACGAGAAGACGAGGGCGGAGATCGTCGGAAAGCTTCTCAACGACGCCAGGGAGTTCGTGGCGAGCTTTGACAGGCCGAACATCTTCTACCGCATCGTCGACAAGCGCAACATCAAGGAGCAGCTCCTCAACTTCATCAAGTACGAGCATTCGGGTGACAGCGGCATCGTCTACTGCCTGGCCCGCCGCACGACCGAGGAGATTGCGCAGTACCTCTCGGGCTGCGGTATCGAGGCGCTGCCCTATCATGCGGGCCTTCCCGCAGAGGAGAGGGCTCGCAATCAGGCAAGGTTCCTGCGTGAGGACGGCATCGTGATGGTGGCGACCATCGCCTTCGGCATGGGCATCGACAAGCCGAACGTGCGCTTCGTGGCGCACGTGGACATGCCCAAGTCGATCGAAGGCTACTTTCAGGAAACGGGGCGCGCGGGACGCGACGGCGAGCCCGCCGACGCCTGGATGGCCTACGGCCTCAACGACGTCGTCAACCAGCGCTTCTTTATCGATGCGAGTGATGCGGACGAGATGCACAAGCAGCTCTGTACGCAGAAGCTCGATGCCATGCTCGGTCTGGCCGAGGCGCCCGACTGTCGAAGGCAGAGGCTTCTGGCCTACTTCGGCGAAAAGTCCGAGCCCTGCGGTCACTGCGACAACTGCCTCGAGCCGCCCGACCTCCTCGACATGACGGTGCCCGCCAAAAAGTTCATCTCCTGCATCTACCGCATTCGCGAGGCGAGCGGCGTCTGCTTCGGCGCTCAGCACGTCATCGACGTGCTGATGGGCAACATGACGGACCGCGTGGCTCGCTTTTCCCACGACAAGCTCTCGACCTGGAGCATCGGACAGGACCTGTCGGCGGCCGAGTGGCGGATTCTGCTTCGCCAGCTTGTCGCACGCCATGTCGTCTGGGTGGATCCGACGGCGCGCAATGCGCTGAGCCTTGGAGAGGCTGCCCGCGACCTGCTGCGGGGCAACATGAAGATCAGCGTGAGAAAGCGTGTGGCGGAAACGCGCAGGAAGCGCCGCGAGCATTCGCAGACGGAGGCCCTGCTGCAGGAGTTCTCCAAGCGTGACAGAAGCCTCTACGAAGCGCTGCGCCAGTGGAGGAGTGATGAGGCGAAGAGCCTCGGCAAGCCTCCCTACGTCATCTTCAAGGATGCGACCCTGCTGGAGATAGTGCGCGAGCGCCCGACGTCCCCTGAGGCCCTGAGACGCATCTCAGGTGTTGGCGAGAAGAAGCTCGTCAACTACGGCGACGCCGTGCTCGACATCGTGGCGGCGGAAAGCTGAGCCGACGGGGATCCGCATGAAACAAAAAAAAGAGCAGCCCATGAGGACTGCTCTTTTTGCTTGGACTCTAGAGGACTCAGCGGACCACCGTGGTCTGAATGCCCTGATTGTCGAGTTGGCTCTGGACTTCAGACGCCTCCAGCTTGTTGTCGAAGGGGCCGATGCGGACGCGCCAGACGCTGCCCGCCTTCACCACCTGCACATTGCTGATGCCTGCGGTGAGGGCGAGGGAGCCCGTAAGGTCATGGGCGCTCTTCTCTTCCTTGAAAGCACCGGCCTGCAGCCAGTAGCTGCCGCCAGCTCCGGCGGCGGGCGTCTGAGACTGAGGCTGGGACTGGACCGGCGGAGCGACGGTCACGGTCTTGACGCCGGACGAATCGTCCTGTTCGGCGCTCTTTTCCTGCTGCTCATTGAGGGCGCGGTTCGGATCGATGCCGCCCGCGAGCTTCTGGGCGGGGTCGACGTCAGCGGTCACCTTCTGAACCTTCTCGACGAAGGGGATCGGGCTGTTGGTGATGAACACCGCCGCGGCTGCGCAGATTGCGCAGCCGGTGACGACGCCGATCAGAAAGCCGGCAAAGCCGGAAGCAAGATTGGTACGGGCCACTGTGGATAGTCCTCTTGATTAAGCATCTTCGCGGCGGGCCATGTATTCAGGCGCGCTGATGCCGAGAAGCGCGAGACCGTTGCCGAGCACCTGGCGGGTGGCGGCAAGGAGAGCGAGGCGGGCGTTGCGCTCGACATCGTTCTCGATCACGACGCGTTCGGCGTTGTAGAACGTGTGGAAGGCCGCGGCGAGCTCCTTCAGGTAGTAGCAGAGCATGTGCGGCGCATGGTCCTTGGCGGCCAGCGTGAGAAGCGACGGATATTCGGCGATCTTGGCCATCAGGTCCATGGCCTGCTCGCTCACGAGGCTAGAGAGATCGGCCTTGATGAGTTCGTCGGCGGACGGAACTTCGTAGCCCTTTTCCTTGGCGTTCGCAAACACGGAGCAGATGCGGGCGTGGGCGTACTGCAGATAGTAGACGGGGTTTTCGTCGCTCTTCTGCTGGGCGAGGTTGATGTCGAAGACGAATTCGGCATCGGCCTTGCGGGCAACGAGGAAGAAGCGGGCGGCGTCCTGGCCGGCCATGTCGACGAGGTCGCGCAGCGTGACGTAGTTGCCGGAGCGCTTGCTCATCTTGACGGGTTCGCCGTCCTTCACGACGGAGAGCATCTTGTGAAGGATGTATTCGGGGAATTCCTTCGGGATGCTCATCTGACGGGCGAGCGCGCAGCACTGAAGGCCGCAGCGGACGCGGGCAATCGTGCCGTGATGGTCGGAGCCCTGAATGTTGACGGCCTTGGTGAAGCCGCGCTCGAACTTGGCAAGGTGGTAGGCGACGTCGGGCACAAAGTAGGTAAAGGTGCCGTCGACCTTGCGCATCACGCGGTTCTTGTCGTCGTGAATGCCGAGGTCTTCGCATTCGGTGGTCTTGAGCCAGAGGGCGCCGTCGCGTTCTTCGGTGCGGCCGGAGTCGATCATGGACTGCACGGCGGCCTGCACGCGGCC
>OHWR01001130.1_pt1 | contig 10730 bp, 10 predicted proteins | sample 1579771 | NCBI WGS metagenome assembly OHWR01 (sample SAMEA3882542, study PRJEB24775) | human gut metagenome | biome: human-associated habitat; feature: intestine environment; material: feces | place: Netherlands | collected 2009/2010 | reverse complement strand
TTGCAGAAGCAGTAGGGCATAGTGTAGAAGAAATAAAACGTTGGAAGAACGATATGAAACGTCAGTAATGATATTGTAAAAAATTAGAAAGATGGAAAAGGAGAATCTATGATGAAAGTATTTGCATACAGAAAATGCAGCACCTGCATGAAAGCATTAAAGTGGCTGGAAATACACAACGTAGAATTTGAAGAACGAGCAATTAAAGAAGAAAATCCAACTTACGAAGAATTAAAAGAATGGTACACAATGAGCGGACTTCCACTCAAAAAGTTCTTCAATACCAGTGGTATGATATACAAACAGATGAACCTGAAAGACAAATTAAAAGAAATGACCGAAGACGACCAGTTAAAACTCCTGGCAACCGACGGAATGCTCGTAAAACGCCCATTAGTAATCGGAGATAATTTCGTTCTGACCGGCTTCAAAGAAAAAGAATGGGAAGAGAAACTGCTATAAGTTAAAATATATTATCATAATTATATGAATTCCAGGTAAACACCAGGCGCCCGGAAAAATAAAAATATATTTTGATATTCAAAATACTTGACAAACAAAATTTCTTGATATATACTTTGACAGTCAAAATAATTTAGAATCAAAATAAATCAGAGGTATTTATAATGACTGGAAGAATATGTGGGACAGGATCTTGCGTACCATCATTTGCAATGGACAACAATGACATTGCGAAACTGGTTGATACCAGTGATGAGTGGATCCGGGAGAGAACCGGAGTCGTGAGACGTCATATTATCAGAGAAGAGACGACGGTATCCATGGCAGCCGAAGCCGGAAGGCAGGCACTTGAAAATGCGGGAATTGCTGCAGAAGATGTGGATCTGATCATCGTGTCTACGATTTCTTCAAATGTAATACTTCCATGTACAGCCTGTGAAGTGCAGAAAGACCTTGGGGCAAAGCATGCGACATGTTTTGATCTGAGTGCGGCATGCACCGGATTTGTGGTTGCTTATAATACGGCAGCGGCTTATCTGAATGCGGGCGTGTATCAGACTGCACTGATCATTGGCAGCGAGAGTTTATCGAATCTGACGAACTGGAAGGACCGCGGGACGTGTATCCTGTTCGGGGATGGCGCAGGAGCGGCAGTGCTGAAGCGCGAAGATACGGGATATTATCTTCCGGTAACACACTCCGATGGCTTTAGAGGAGAAGCACTTCGCTGTAAAAGCAGATATGACAGAAGCGAATTATCACCGGAAGATATGCCAAAGCCGGAAGAAAAAGAATATCTGATGCAGATGGATGGAAGAGAAGTATTTATGTTTGCTGTAAAGAACGTGCCGCAGGCAATAAAAGAAGTATTGGAAAAGAATGACACGGCACAGGAAGAAATCAGTTTTTACATCTTGCATCAGGCGAACAGAAGAATTGTAGAAGCAATCGCAAAGCGGCTGGGTGAACCGATAGAAAAATTTCCGATGAATCTGGAAGAATACGGAAATACATCTTCCGCAAGTATTCCAATTCTTCTCGATGAACTGAACCGAGCCGGGAAACTGAACAGAGGACAGAAGATTATCCTGGCAGGATTTGGTGCAGGACTCACCTGGGGGGCCAGCATTCTGGAGTGGTAAGAAGCCTCAGATAAGCAACCCTTATAAGTGCAAAAGAATTAAAAAGGAACCAAAGCTAAAAAAGAGAGACAAAAACAGAAATAAAAGGAGAACAAAGATATGTTAGAACAGATTAAAAAAATGGTAGCAGATAACTTAGGAGTAGAGGAAAGCAAAATCACAGAAAACGCATCATTCAAAGATGACCTCGGAGCAGATTCCTTAGATCTTTTTGAACTGACAATGGCACTGGAAGATGAATATGGAATCGAGATTCCGTCGGAAGATCTGGAAAAGATCGTAACAGTCGGTGATGTTGTAGAGTATGTGAACGCTCATAAAGAGTAAGAAAATTATAAAAAGACAGGGAGTATAGAGATTATGCAGACAGAAGTAACCAGATTATTAGGAATTGAATACCCGATCTTTCAGGGCGGTATGGCCTGGGTGGCAGAATACCATCTGGCAGCAGGTGTATCCGAAGCCGGCGGACTGGGACTCATCGGTGCAGCAAGTGCTCCGGCAGACTGGGTAAGAGATCAGGTACGCAAGGCAAAAGAACTGACAGACAAACCATTCGGTGTCAACATCATGCTGATGAGTCCTTATGCAGATGAAGTTGCAAAGGTGATTGTCGAAGAAGGCGTAAAGGTTGTTACCACCGGTGCGGGTAATCCGGAGAAATACATGAAGATGTGGAAGGAAGCCGGCGTAAAGGTTATTCCGGTCGTTGCTTCTGTGGCCCTGGCAAAAAGAATGGAACGCTGTGGTGCGGATGCACTGGTAGCGGAAGGTTGTGAAGCCGGCGGACATATCGGCGAGAGTACAACGATGGTACTTGTTCCACAGATTGTAGATGCAGTCAGTATTCCGGTTATTGCAGCCGGAGGAATTGCCGATGGAAGAGGAATTGCTGCGGCATTCATGCTGGGAGCAAAAGGCGTCCAGATGGGAACACATTTTGTTGTAACAGATGAATCCCAGGTACATGAGAATTACAAAGAAAGAATTATCAAAGCGAAGGATATTGATTCCAGAGTAACAGGAAGAACCACAGGACATCCGGTCAGAGCCCTTCGCAATGATATGACGAGAAAATATCTGGAACTGGAAAATGCCGGAGCAGGATTCGAAGAACTGGAAAAGCTCACACTTGGCGGCCTCAGAAAAGCAGTCTTAGAGGGTGATGTAAAGAACGGAAGCGTAATGGCAGGACAGATTGCCGGCATGGTAAAAGAAAGAATGTCATGTAAAGATCTGATCCAGAAACTGGTAACAGAGACAGATGCATTAATCGGAGGACAGGGATTCTATGAGTAAGATTGCATTTATTTATCCGGGACAGGGCGCTCAGAAAGCCGGCATGGGAGCCGACTTTTATGAAAACAGTGAGATTGCAAGATACATATTTGACCAGGCAGGTGAGGAACTTGATCTGGATATGAAGGAACTTTGCTTTGAAGAAAATGACAGGCTGGATCTGACGGAATATACACAGGCAGCAATGGTCACGACCTGTCTGGCAATGACAAGAGTTGCGGAAAGTAAAGGACTGAAAGCAGATATCACATCAGGATTAAGCCTGGGAGAATATCCGGCGATCGCAGCTGCCGGAGGAATGAACGATATGGATGCGATCCGCCTGGTAAGAAAAAGAGGAATCCTGATGCAGAACACGGTTCCGGCAGGAGAAGGAGCCATGTGTGCGGTCATTTCTATGGCGGCAGAGGAAATCGAAAAAGTGATCGAACCGATTGCTGATGTGTCGGTCGCAAACTATAACTGTCCGGGACAAATCGTCATCACCGGTAAGACAGACGCTGTAGAAGAAGCGGCTGCAAAGTTAAAAGAAGCAGGAGCGAGACGCACCATTATGTTAAATGTCAGCGGACCGTTCCATTCTCAGATGCTGGTTCCGGCAGGAGAGAAACTGGCGGAAGAACTGGAACATACCAGATTTCACGAATTAAGAATTCCGTATGTAACGAATGTAACAGCAGAGAAGGTAACAGACATCAGAGAAACTCCGGGACTTCTTACGACACAGATCAGTTCACCGGTGCGCTGGATGCAGAGCATGGAACGCATGATCGCAGACGGTGTTGATACATTTGTTGAGATCGGACCGGGCAAGACACTGGAAGGATTTTTAAGAAAAATCGACCGAAGTGTGAAAGTATTCCACATTTCCCAGTGGGAGGATGTGGATAAAGTCTGCACCGAACTTGCAGATAGTGGAAAGATGATGGAGGAAGCTTAAAGATGAGTCAGACAATGGAAGGAAAAGTTGCAGTTGTAACCGGAGCGTCCAGAGGAATCGGAAAAGCAATCGCTGTAAAGCTTGCATCAAAAGGAGCAACAGTTGTGATCAACTATAACGGTTCCAGAGAAAGAGCCGAAGAAGTAAAGAATGAAGTTGAGTCTGCAGGCGGTAAAGCGGTGATCATACAATGTAATGTGGCCGATTTTGATGCCTGTAAAGAATTCATCGAGACGGTGATCAAGGAGCAGGGAAGAATTGATATTCTGGTTAATAATGCAGGAATCACAAAGGATGGACTCCTTATGAAGATGTCAGAAGAAGATTTTGATAAGGTATTGGACACAAACTTGAAGGGAACATTTCATACAATAAGAGCTGCGCTCCGCCAGATGATCCGCCAGAGGAGCGGACGCATCATAAATATGGCATCTGTTGTAGGTGTCAGCGGTAATGCAGGACAGGCAAATTATGCGGCGTCCAAAGCAGGTGTGATCGGACTGACCAAAACAGCAGCCAGAGAAGTGGCATCCAGAGGAATCACGGTCAATGCAGTTGCACCGGGATTTATCGAGACCGACATGACAGAAGTACTTCCGGAAAAGATAAAAGAAGCGTCTGCCGCACAGATTCCGCTTGGAAAATTCGGAAAAGCAGAAGATGTGGCGAATGCGGTTGCATTTCTTGCGTCAGAGGATGCGGGATATATTACTGGACAGGTATTGCATGTAGACGGCGGTATGGTGATGTAAAGGAGATTAAGATATATGAAGAGAAGAGTTGTAGTGACAGGACTTGGAGCAGTGACTCCGATCGGAAATACGGTAGAGGAGTTCTGGAGCGGCATCAAAGAAGGAAAAGTGGGAATCGGAGAGATTACCAAATTCGACACCACAGAATATAAAGTAAAGATTGCAGCAGAGGTAAAAGATTTTCAGGCAAAAGACAGAATGGATTTTAAGGCAGCAAGAAGAATGGAACCATTTTCCCAGTATGCGGTGGCAGCGGCAAAAGAAGCATTCGAAGATGCCGGACTTGATATGTCAAAGGAAGATCCGTTCCGTGTCGGTGTAATTGTGGGTTCCGGTATCGGAAGCCTGCAGGCTGTAGAAAAAGAATACGAAAAAATCCGGACTAAAGGACCGGGAAGAGTTAATCCGCTTCTGGTTCCGATGATGATCTCGAACATGGCAGCAGGAAATATTTCCATTCAGCTCGGTCTGAAGGGAAAATGTACGAATGTCGTTACAGCATGTGCCAGTGGAACAAACTGCATCGGTGATGCATTCCGTGCGATCCAGTATGGTGACGCAGAAGTGATGCTGGCGGGTGGAGCAGAAGGATGTATCTGTGAGACCGGAGTCGCAGGATTCACAAGTCTGACAGCACTTTCGACTTCTACAGATCCGATGAAGGCATCCAGACCATTTGATAAAGACAGGGATGGATTCGTTCTCGGAGAAGGTGCAGGTGTAGTTGTTCTGGAAGAACTGGAACATGCAAAACAACGTGGTGCAGTCATCTATGCCGAACTTGTCGGATACGGTTCTACGGGAGATGCATATCACATTACTTCTCCTGCAGAAGACGGAAGCGGTGCAGCCAAAGCAATGGAACTTGCGATGGAAGAAGGCGGAATCGAACCTTCCCAGGTGGATTACATCAACGCACACGGAACCAGTACACATCACAATGACCTGTTCGAGACACGTGCGATCAAACTGGCTCTTGGCGATGCGGCAAAAGATGTTGTGATCAACTCGACAAAATCCATGATCGGCCATCTGCTCGGTGCGGCCGGAGGTGTGGAATTTATCACTTGTGTGAAGACAATCCAGGACAACTTCATCCATCAGACAGTCGGAACTGAAACTCCGGATGAAGAGTGTGACCTGAACTATGCGATCGGTGCGCCGGTAGAAAAAGAAGTCAATTATGTACTGACAAATTCACTTGGATTTGGCGGACATAATGCGGTGTTACTGTTAAAGAGATATGAAGACTAGCGGAGAATTGCAGGAGGGACAAAGACATATGGAAATGGAGAAAATGATCGAACTCATAGATGCTGTGTCAAAGTCAGATCTGACAGGCTTTAAATATGAGGAAGACGGTATCAAACTGCATTTGAGCAAGAAAGAAAATACATGCTATGTGACGGAAAATGTGTCTGCACCGGTGAATATGACCGGAACAGCTTCTGCCGGAGTGGTTTCTGCTGAGATGGGAAAAACGAATGCAGAAGGGGATCAGACACTGGGAGCAGCTGCGGAAGAAGCAGTCGCAGGAAATATTGTAGAGTCTCCGCTGGTAGGAACATTTTATTCAGCACCTGCAGAAGATGCAGAAAGCTTCGTAAAAGTCGGAGACAGAGTAGAAAAAGGACAGACACTCGGAATCGTGGAAGCCATGAAGCTGATGAATGAGATCGAAAGCGATTACAGCGGAACGGTTGCAGAGATTCTGGTAAATAATCAGGAAGGCGTGGAATACGGACAGCCGTTATTTCGCATCGTGTAGGAGGACAATATGAATCATTTGAACATCAATCAGATCAAAGAAATCATTCCGCACCGTCATCCATTTCTTCTGTTGGATTACATCGAAGATTATGTGCCGGGAGAATATGCAGTGGGATATAAATGCGTATCTTACAGAGAAGAATTCTTTGCGGGACACTTCCCGGAAGAACCTGTAATGCCGGGCGTGCTGACGATCGAAGCACTGGCACAGGCCGGTGCGGTTGCAATCTTAAGCCTGGAAGAAAATAAAGGAAAGATTGCATATTTCGGCGGTATTAATAAATGCAAATTCAAAGGAAAGATCGTCCCGGGAGACAAGGTACGTCTGGAGACGAAGATCATCCGCAGAAAAGGACCTGTCGGTGTCGGCGAGGCAGTTGCGAGCGTGGATGGAAAAGTAGTCGTAAGTGCAGAGCTTACATTCATGGTCGGATAGATAAGAGCAACATAGGAGAGTGTAAAGAAAGATGATTAAAAAAGTATTGATCGCAAACAGAGGAGAGATCGCGGTGCGTATCATCAGCGCCTGCCGTGAGATGGGAATTGAGACCGTAGCGGTCTATTCCGAGGCAGACAAAGAAGCACTGCATACCAAGCTTGCAGACGAAGCCATCTGCATTGGGCCGGCTCCGTCAAAGGACAGCTATCTCAGTATGGAAAATATCATCAGTGCAACGATCATAAGCGGTGCAGATGCAATCCATCCGGGATTTGGATTCCTGTCAGAGAATAGTAAATTTGCAGAGCTGTGCGAGCAGTGCAATATTACATTCATCGGGCCGGATTCAAAAGTCATTGCAAGTCTTGGAAATAAACAGGTTGCGAGAAATACGATGATGGCAGCGGGAGTACCGGTCATTCCGGGAAGCAAAGAACCCGTCTACGATGCAAAGACCGGTGCAGAACTTGCCCGAGAGATTGGCTATCCGGTTATCATTAAGGCAGCTTTAGGAGGTGGGGGCAAAGGTATGCGTACCGCCTGGACACCGGAAGAGTTCGAGTCTGCATTCCAGACGGCTCAGAAAGAGACCGAGATGGCATTTGCCGATTCGACGATGTACATTGAACATTTTGTAGAGAATCCAAGACACATTGAGTTCCAGATCCTGGCGGATAAATATGGCAATGTGATCCATCTGGGAGAAAGAGATTGTTCTATTCAGCGCAATCATCAGAAGCTGATCGAAGAATCTCCGTCTGTTGCATTATCGGATGAACTGAGAAAGAAGATGGGTGACGCTGCGGTAAAAGCTGCCAAAGCGGCAGGTTATGAGAATGCCGGAACCATCGAATTCTTATTAGAAAAATCCGGGAACTTTTATTTCATGGAAATGAATACCAGAATCCAGGTGGAACATCCGGTCACAGAATGGGTGACAGGTGTAGATCTTGTGAAAGAACAGATCCGCATTGCATCCGGACAGAAATTATCCTATACACAGGAAGATATCAGACTGACCGGTCATGCGATCGAGTGCAGGATCAATGCAGAGAATCCGGAGAAAGGGTTCCGTCCGTCCCCGGGAACGATCACAGATATGTATCTTCCGGGAGGAAAGGGTATCCGTATTGATTCTGCGATATACAGCGGCTATACGATTCCGCCGTATTATGATTCCATGGTAGCCAAGCTGATCGTGTGGGCGAAGAATCGTCAGGAAGCGATCCGTAAGATGCAGAGTGCACTTGGAGAAGTCATTATAGAAGGAATCGATACGAATGTTGATTATCAGTATGGGATTGTCAATCATCCGGATTATATTGAGGGAAATATAGATATTGAATTTATTGAAAGGCTGTAGAGGTGACTGCTGATGAAGCTGGACAACGTATTTAAAAAGACCAGAATTGCTGTCGGAAGAAAGAATTATATTACATTTACCAGACGACCGGAAGTTCCGGAAGGATTACTTCGCAAATGTAATAAATGTGGGGGAGCGATCATTGCGGAGGATGTAAAGAAAGATCATTATATCTGTCCAAAGTGCGGAGGATATTTCCGCGTGCATGCAAGACGCAGAATCGAGATGATCACAGATGAAGGTTCTTTTGAAGAATGGGATTCGGATCTTCAGGGAGGAAATCCTCTGGAATACAAAGGATACGAAGAAAAACTGAAGAAATTACAGGAAAAGACAGGGCTTTCAGAAGCAGTTGTAACAGGAAAAGCAAAGATTGACGGCCGCGAGGCGGCTATCGGAGTCTGTGATGGAAGATTCCTGATGGCCAGCATGGGAGAGGCAGTTGGAGAGAAGATAGCAAGGGCGGTAGAACGGGCAACGAAAGAAAGACTTCCGGTCATCTTATTTGCCTGCTCCGGAGGGGCCCGCATGCAGGAGGGAATCGTCTCTCTGATGCAGATGGCAAAGACATCCGCAGCACTGAAGCGCCACAGTGATGCCGGACTTCTTTACATCAGCGTACTGACCGATCCCACGACTGGCGGAGTAACCGCAAGCTTTGCGATGCTCGGTGATGTGATCCTGGCAGAGCCAAAAGCTCTGATCGGGTTCGCAGGCCCAAGAGTGATTGAGCAGACCATCGGACAGAAGCTTCCGGATGGTTTCCAGAGAGCAGAGTTTTTACTGGAACATGGATTTCTGGATGCCATTGTGGAGCGCCCTCAGATGAAAGAGACACTTTCTAAGATTCTGGCACTTCATGAGGTAGGAGAAGGAACAGGATTTAATAGAAAAAAATGTGATGTGGAACTGACATCAGGCAGCAAGATGAATATGACCGCATGGCAGAGAGTAGAACTTTCCAGACGCAAAGACCGGCCGGTAGGCAGTGATTACATTGACGCACTCTTTACAGATTTTGTAGAATTCCACGGAGACCGGTATTTCGCAGATGACAAAGCTATCATCGGTGGCGTTGCAAGATTCCATGGCACGCCGGTAACAGTGATTGCACAGGCAAAGGGAAGAAATACGAAGGAAAATATCGAAAGAAACTTTGGTATGCCACAGCCGGAGGGATACAGAAAAGCCTTAAGACTTATGAAACAGGCAGAGAAATTCTCTCGTCCGGTCATCTGTCTGGTTGATACACCGGGAGCATTCTGTGGACTCGAAGCAGAAGAACGCGGACAGGGAGAAGCCATTGCCAGAAATATCTATGAGATGTCCGGATTAAGGGTTCCGGTTGTTTCAATCATCATTGGAGAAGGCGGAAGTGGCGGAGCACTTGCGATGGCCACTTCAGATGAAGTATGGATGTTGGAAAATTCCATCTATTCCATCCTCTCACCGGAAGGATTCGCAAGTATCCTCTGGAAAGACAGCTCCAAGGCCAAAGAAGCAGCAGAAGTGATGAAATTGACGGCAGAGAATCTGAAGGCACAGGGAATTGTAGAGCGTGTCTTTGCAGAGCCGGAGGAATATATCGTTCAGAATATGGATGTTGTGATCATGCAGATGGATGAGGCAATCGAAGAATTTCTGATGAAATATAAAAGTTTGTCAGAGCAGGAGTTAATAGAACATAGATATGAGCGTTTCAGGAATATGTAATATGGAGCAGAGTAAATCACTGCTATATATCATAAGAAAACGATGTATTTTACAGGCAATGTTTATGGACGAACAGATTCTATAATAGAGTGAGGAAAATATATGAAAATACAACCACTGAAAATAGGAACAAAGACAGCAAAAGTTCCAGTCATTCAAGGCGGTATGGGAGTTGGTATCAGCCTTGGAAATCTTGCTGGAGCAGTTGCAAAGGAGGGCGGCATAGGGATCATCTCTGCCGCTCAGCCTGGTTTTAGAGAAGAAGATTTTATAAAAGATCCATTAAAAGCGAATTTAAGAGCGATAAAATCAGAGTATGAGAAAGCAAGAAAGATTGCATCGGACGGAATCATTGGATTCAATCTGATGGTTGCCATGGAGCACTATGAAGAATATGTGCATGCGGTGGTAGAAGCAGGAGCAGATCTGATCGTATCGGGAGCGGGACTTCCGACGGATCTTCCGAAATATGTGGGTGAGTCCGACATCTTACTCGCACCGATCGTATCGACTGCAAAATCGGCAAATGTGATATTAAAATATTGGGACAAAAAATACCACAGAATCCCGGATCTGGTTGTGATCGAAGGACCGCTCGCAGGGGGACATCTTGGATTTCATGAAGAGCAGCTGGAAACGTATGGTATAGATGCTGGGGCAGAAGACTATGTAAAATGCCGAACTTCCTACGAAAAAGAAATCATAGCCATCATGCAGGTCATTCATACATTTTCGGAAAAATATGGAAAAAAGATTCCTGTTGCGATGGGGGGAGGAATTCATGACAGTGAAAGCGCAGCGCGTGCATTTTCCCTCGGAGCAGATGCCATACAGGTGGCGACAAGATTCG
>OHWR01001129.1_pt1 | contig 10749 bp, 3 predicted proteins | sample 1579771 | NCBI WGS metagenome assembly OHWR01 (sample SAMEA3882542, study PRJEB24775) | human gut metagenome | biome: human-associated habitat; feature: intestine environment; material: feces | place: Netherlands | collected 2009/2010 | reverse complement strand
TTCCGTTGCCGCCGAGTAGACAGTACAGTTCGCCTTTTTGTACTTTCAGGTTCAGGTCGCGCACCACATCCGGGAGTTCCTTTTCATACCGGAACCATACGTCCCGGGCTTCCAGGACAGTCTGTGGCTGCTGATCATCAGATCCCTTTGCTGATTTTTTTGAAAATAATCCGAAGAGAGAGGTTTTTCTGCCTTTCACTGGGGTATCGACCGTTTCCGATTCCTGTGTATCCGACAGTTTTTCAGCTGATTCTCTATCCCTGTCATCTGACATTTTTTCAACTGTTTCTGCCTGATTCTTGCAACTGTTTTCGGAAGTTTTCTTTTCCTCTCTCCACTCTTCCAGCCACTCTCTCCCTTCCCGGACCGTCACCGGACTATCGCCCTCTCCGGAAAGTTCCTCAAAGATCCGCATCGGCACAGGCATCGCCTGGAACATATCATTGTCCCGAATCAGCGACGGCAGTTTTTCCGGTGCATCCAGTGCGAGGATCCCGCCGTTTTCCATCACCAGCACCCGGTCGGCGTACGCCAGGACTTCCTCTAACCGGTGTTCGATCAAAAGGATCGTCGTTCCCAATTCTGCATTGATCTTTCGCAGGGTTGCCAGGAAATCCCCCGCCGCCAGGGGATCGAGCTGTGATGTCGGCTCGTCTAACACCAGAAGATCCGGTTGCATCGCCATCACCGCCGCCAGGTTCAGGAGCTGCTTTTGCCCGCCGGAAAGCTCCTCCACATTTTTCTCAAACCAGGTCTGGATCCCAAAAAAACTTGCCATCTCTGCCACCCGGAGCCGGATCGTCCCCGTCTCATATCCCAGGTTTTCCAGTCCAAATGCCAATTCGTGCCATACTTTATCTGTCACCAGCTGGTTGTCCGGACTCTGGAGCACATAGCCGATCCGCGCCCCCTGCTCCCGCACCGACACAGCGTCCAGCTCCCTGCCTTCAAACAGGATCTGTCCTTTCCGTTCCCCGTAAGGTGCCATCGCTGTCTTAAAATGCCGCAGGAGCGTCGATTTGCCGCAGCCTGATTTGCCACAAACTACCAGAAACTCCCCCTGTTTCAGGGAAAAGTTCAGATCCGTGAGTGCCGGCTTCTCCTGATCCGGGTAGGTAAATGTCAGATTTCTGATCTCAAAGAGCGCCATTTTCTGTCCTCCGCTATATTTAGTATCAGGGGCAGCATGCACAATATCCCATACAGGATATATAAGATCAATGCCCCCGCTGTTGTCTCATTCATGATAAAAACCGGGAAATACAGGATCTTCAGTTTTCGAAGGTGCATACAGAATAACAATGTTCCAAATACTCCCAATAAAAATGCCAGTAACATCCCGTCCCTCCGGTCAAACCGGTAAATGCTGAAATTCGTCCTCCCGCGAAGCCCGTAAGCCCGGGATTTCATCGAATCCGCCGTCTCCACACTGTTTTCCAGTGCCCAGGTTGTCGTGATCGAGAGGATTTTCAAGCCATGTGCCGCCCGCTGGAAGATATTCCCGTTATTCACATTTCTTCCGATACACTGCTGGGCTTCCGCCACCCGCTTGATCTGCTCCGTAAACCGTGGCACAAATCGCAGGGTCATCGATAACAGCAGCGAAAACGCCGGGATCACCTTCCCGAACAGGTACATGAACTTGTCCGAAGTCATCACCTCATGGAAGACGGAAAACCATGAGATCACCCCCGCCAGCATCAGCCCCGAAGCCAGACCGTAGACGATCGACTCCAGTGTGACGGGATTTCCGTCTTTTAAGTAAAAGAGCATCGTTGCCCCCGCATGGGAGAACAGCGGGTTGGCAGCTGCCGCCAGGAGACAGACCGGCAACATCCCGAACAGGAACACCTTTACGGTTTTTCTCCCTTTCAGATAAATGGAATAACTCACCGAGCCGATCAGCGATAACGCTAAAAATACCGGATGCATATAAAACATCGACAGCCCGATGACGATCACAAAATAAGTAAAATTAATCAGTGGATGATACCCTGAAAAAGTATCCATTCTTTTCTCCTTGTCCATACGTTTACACTTTACGCATCCGTCTGGTAACATTCCATGTATACTTCTATTCCTTTTCACGGTATACGTAAAATACAGTTTTAGGCGTCCCGGAATCCGGGGCGCCTAATCCTTTCCATCTTCAGTTAAGACATGCCTGCTCCCAGGTCTCTTCCCAGGTCACAGGTATAATGCCATTCGATGTTGTCCCCGTCCTGTACCTGGTAACGGCTGCATCCATAGTTTGGATACCAGCCATTCACCTCATACATCCAGCCGGACCACTGCCCGCAGTCCTTCTCATACAGGTTGTTGATGCCCTGCACATAAGCACTATTGTACATGGCGGTAAACTCGGATTCCATCTGGATTCGGTTGTTCTTCATCTCCCGCTGCAGGATGTCATATACTGACTCTCCTTCGGAAAATGTCACGGTCTTCGGACCGTAGATCACACCGTTTGACGGAACCCAGTCCGCCTTACCCTCTGTAAGGTCGCCCATGTTGTTGAGAATCGTGGAACACTCCACATACAGGGTACAGGTCAGCTGTTTGCTGCTGTCCACGGTCTGATCCTGCGGTTCCACCGGATCCGGTTTTCCCTCCGGGATCGGATCGGTATAGTAGTTGTCCGCACTGGCTTCCTCACCGGAAGAAGTGCTTCCATTCCCGTTCGTTCCGTTGCTCTCTGTACCGTCTGCATCTTCTGTGTCTGAGTTTTTGGAGTCGGATTTCTTAGAAGAAGAACTCTTTTTCTTATATTTACTCAGATCTTCTTTTTCCTCATCCGATCCATAATGCTCATCTACATACTCTTCATCAATGTACTCAGGTTCCTTGTCACTGTTGTCTTCTTTGACTTCTGACGAATCTTTGGTGTTTCCATCCTCTGCTGAATCTTTCGCAGCCGCGGTCACTGTCGGATCTGCCGAAGCCTGTTCTTCCTTTACTGCGCTGGTCTGGCAGCTGCAAAACAGCAGCGCCAGAACCAGCAGAAGGCAGAGTCCTATGCTTTTCGTTTTCCGTTTCATTTTCCTCCGTCCTTCCTGCCTTTCTCTTTGGAAAGATCCGGTTTCCCCTTTCCTTTCCGTTTGTTATATACAACCACTCCAATAGCCGCACAGCATACCAGGGCGATCAGTCCGATCAGCCCCCAGCGTACCATAGCGGTCTTTTTCTCCGCTGTCGTTGCACCGGTATCCGTATCGTCCCCGTTTCCAAGGACTACCGTTTCTTCCGATGCATCCCACGGCACATCTTCAGCCGCATCCGATGCGTCCTGGATCTCCTGTTTTTCTGCATCCGTACTCTCATCCAGGGAAGAAGCCAGGGCACGTTTTGCGATGAAATAATGGCCGCCTTCTTTCAGGGTGAACTCCATCTTGCCGTCTTTTACAGATACCTTCTTGACATATTCCGCTTTCCGGTTCTCTGTGTCATACGAAAACAGCAACAGGTCATCGTCGTCAAGTTCAGTCTTCAGTGTCACAAGCATCTGTCCCGGGAACGTGCCGGATCCTTCGGTACACAGAATCAGTGGTTTGACTGCCAGCTGTTCGATATCATCCTTGTACTTGCAGTCCGACTGCAGCTTGTACGTCCAATCCTTTGTCAGTTTCACATCTTCACCGTTGATCGTCAGGGTATACGATACGGAATCGGAGATCTTGCCACTCGCCTGCAGGTTTTCATCTTTTCCTTTGATACTTTTCAGTTCTTTGGAAGTGATCTTTCCCTTCGTCTTTGCCTTTGTGGTGTCAGAAGTAGTATTGCTACTCTTATTGCTGCTTTTTGTACCTGAACTTCTCTTTCCACTTGCAGAAGATACTTTTCCCCTGCTCTGGATTGATGCAATTGACATGCCTCCGGTGCGGTTGCTTTTACCGCTGCTTTTCGAAGAAGTGATGGAACCGACTTTTGTGGTCTTATCATCCGAGGAAGTATCCTCCCCCATCTTCGGGGCACTGCTTGCCAGCCAGTAGCGTCCTCCGGTTGTCACACTCATTTTGAGCTTACCGGAAGAAACGGTTGCCGTCTTCGCACTCTGGATCGTCAGCTTGTCCGGGTTCAGCCAGTACAGGTTCCAGCTTCCGTCCTTCACACCGGTCTTTACAGACAGTGTGACCGTACCGTTCATGCTTCCGCTCTGGGCGAATTCCACCTGGGCCTGTGTACCACCGATGGTGTTGCTTCCGGTACCGATCTTGATTCCGGCTTTCACATCACCGGCTTTCTTTACGTTTTTTCCGTCCCAGGTCAGCGTATAAGTACTTCCGCCGGACAGAGTGCCCGTATAGGTAAATGCTTCCTTCGTCGCCATCAGGTTCTCGAATACCTTTTTCGGTATGATCCCGTTATCCAGAGACTCGATCACATCAGCGGCTTCCAGAAGACTCTCCCCGTTCTTTAACAATTTGCGCTCGTCCTCCCGGAGTGCACCGTACCGGCTCATCAGTTTTTTCACCGTGGCCGTATCATCCTGACAGATCCGCAGCGGATCCACCTGGTTCCAGATATCCTTATCCAGGGCATCCACCAGCTTCTGCCGTGCGGCGATGTCACCGAGGTAACCGTTCAGGGTTTTGGAAAGGGATTCTTTTTTGTCCCACTCTCCAAGAGTATCCAGTTCCAGCAGGTACTGGTTTACCAGGTCTTTGTCACCGATCTTTACCGGTGTGGCGATGGCAGCCACTTTCTTTTCCAGTGCGCTGCGCTTCTCTTCCAGTTTCTTTTCTTCTTCTTTTTTCAGATCCTCCAGTTTCTGAACCAGTGCTTCCAGCTTATCTGCGTTGGTCACCTGACTCTTTTCTTTGTCGGTCAGCTTATCATACGCTTCCTTCACGGAAGTTACGGTATCGGCATCTTCCAGTGTCAGCTTGTCCGCATCCGGCAGTTTGTCGATCCGGTTGATGATCGCTTTCGTTTCCGCATCGGCAGTGGTGTGCACCGTCAGTTTCCGGTTTTCTGTAGTTCCATCCCGTTTTGTGACTGCAATATCCAGTTCTGTTCCGTCTGTGACTGCGATCTCACCCTCTACCGGTGTACGACCATCTGATCCACGGAGTCCGCTCTTGTAAGTTTTTCCATTCACCGTCACAACTGCCGCGTCATAATTGCCGATCGGAAGGTTGGTAAGGGTCAGCTTCTTGACATCTGCTCCCACATACAGGTCAGTTTCCGTACCGGCATCTGCGGTAAATACACTGCCATTATCTGCCTGTGCCACATACTGAGTGGTGTTGGCGGTGGAGCGGAAATCAAAGAGATTGATGCCCTGCTGATACAGGCGGTAAGCTGCGATGGCCTCCATCGCCTGATCGGTCGGCATAATGTCTGATTCATTCCTGCTCGTACTACCTTTATCCTTATGGAAAAAACCACCTGTTTGGCTATTGTAATATTTCATCAGACCATCCAACGGATTTTTCCCACTGGATGCATTTGTCACTGTTGTCGGATCAATCCCCATAGAAGTGAGCGCAATAATTACCTGTGCAGTAGATTCGCAGTTATAATCACTACCGGATGCATAATCTCCATCTTCTGAAATTTCATCTCTTAACACTTTCAGCGCACGGTCTAATGTTGCCTGAACATCCGGATTTTCTGACGCATGGGGAGCAAGTGCATAGACAACCATTGCTGTAATATCCACTTCCAGTGTTCTGGCTGTATCGTTCATTGACCAGCCGCCACCAGGCACTTCTTTTTTAAGGATATCGTTGATCAGTTTTTCCCTTGTATACTCTGCTTCTGCAGGCACTTCATATCCATTGGAATCCAGAGCCAGCAATGCCCACGCAGCACCGTTCATTCCCTGATTGCTTGGATCACCTGCCAGACAGTTATACGTTCCATCCGCGATCAGATCATGTCCGCCCACATTCGTCGGATCCCCGCCTGCCGCCAGCACAGCCATCGTCAGACGGTGCCATTCGGTCGGTGTATTGGTGCTGAGTCCTGTGGATGGGTTCGCATCATATTTTTCTTTTACATACGTATTTGCACGGTTTAAGAATGCACTGTAATCTTCCCCGATTCCCAGCCGTCCAAGGAATACTACGGTCCAGTCAAACGCTGTACTGCTGACATTTTTCAGGAAATCCGCGGTAAATACTCTGTCATTCGTTCCCCGTTTCCAGCTGACCGTCTGGGAGATCACGGTGTCCAGGTTATAGGAAGCTGCTGCCTGCACCTGTCCGTTCTCATCCACATCCTGATCTGCCGTACCATACAGTTTCAGTTCTTCGTCTTCCTCCCAGGAATCCCCGGAGGCTTCTGTTTTTTCTTCTGCTGTCTCCGGAACAGATATTTTTTCATCTTTTCCCGTACCGACAACTTCTGTCTCTTCCGGCGCTTCCGTTGCCTGTGGAGTATCAGTTTCCGCAGTGTCTGTATTTCCGGTAACCACCGGTTCTTCTGTCGGATCAGCAGTACCCTCCACGGTCTCTGTTTCCGCCGCTTCCGCTACTTTTGCTGAAAATTCCTCAGAAACAGTCTGAGCCCGGACTGATGCCGGGCAAAGACTGAGAACCATGGCAGCCGCCAGAAAAAGACTGATGACTTTATTTTTCATTACTCTTCCTCCGTCTGTACTCCTGTGATTCTTTTTTTCTTTTTATAATAGAGAACAACTCCTGCAAGTACACCTGTTGCTGTGATCAGTCCTGCGATTGGGAAAAGGATATCTGTATCATCTCCTGTCTTCGCACTTGTGACTTTTCCAGTGCCGGATACCGCAGTGGTTCCGTTTCCAGTTCCTGTGCTTCCACCACCCAGGTTGCCATTGGTAACCGTTCCAGTCGAACCACCATTGTTGCTGTTTCCTGTGCTTACTGTGGATGCAGGTACAACCACACCGAAGGATCCGGTACCATTCGCTGTTATACTTAAGATACCATTGCTTACGGTTCCGCTCAGGGTTTCGATCTTGCCGTTTACTTCGTGAAGTACACTTAAGGTCTGTCCGTTATAGGAGGTTCCCACCTGGAAGTTCACGGTAAGTTTGTCATTCCATTCCACCTCTTTTCCGTCTTTGTACAGTGCTACATCGTACAGGCGGATCAGGGCTTCTTTGGAACTGATCATGTTCTGCATCTGTTTTACCACATCATCGTCTGCTTTCAGAGCGGTCAGGCGCAGTTCATAACCGGAGAGTTTTCCGGTTACAGAGATCGGATAGTTCTGGTAGGTCAGTGTTATGCTGTCCTCGTCCTCATCCTGCTTCGGATCATCCGATGGAGATGGGTTCGGGGTAGGTGTCGGATTCGGTGTTACCTCTTCCAGACGTTTAATCTCTGCCTCACGCTCTTCCAGTGCTTTTACTGTGTCTTCAGATACATATTGTTTCTGCGTATCACTTAAATTGTCATACGCATATCTTGCTGCTTCTACAGCGGTCTTATCAGACAGCCGCAGATCTTTGACAGACGGAAGCCTGTTGATCTGGTCAGTTACCTTCTTCGCAGCTTCCACATCTTTCTGAAGCCATCCGATCTGGTTTTCTGCTACCAGAAGATCACTCAGAAGTCCACTTTCTGTCAGTTTCTGTTTCTGCTCATCATTCAGGGCCTCGTAAGCATCACGGGCTGCCTGTACCTGGTCAGCATCTTCTACTGTCAGGTCATCGATAGCCGGGATATCCTCGATCAGTCCTGCCACATAGTCAATTTCTTCCTGTAATGTTTTCAGACGTTCTTCCGCATCTGTCAGTTTCTTCAGCATATCCTCTGAAATCCGTCCCTGCAGATTTTCATCTTCGTACATATCTTTCAGCGCATCGTAAGCATCGCGTGCTTCTGTGACTGCTGTCTGATCCCGGAACATGACATCATCTTTGTCCGGAAGTTCATTCAGCAATGTATTGACCTTATCCACTTCCTTCTGCTTATCATCTTCCTCAATCAGTGCATTCAGCTGTTCAATCACTTCACTCAGCTTCTTGACACTATCCGGTGATGTTTCTTCCAGAACCCCTTTCTGCTCTTCACTCAGGGCATCGTAATGGGCTTTGGCATTCTCAATCGCTTCCCTGTCATTCAGCGTTATATCACTTGCGGATGGAAGTTCTTCGATCTCCTTGATCAGTTTTGTAATTGCCTCTGCATCCAGAAGTTTTGCCATCTGTTCTTCTGCACTTACCAGTTTACCTTTCGTCTCGTCCGATACATACGTTTTCTGATCATCGGTCAGTTTACTGTACGCATCTCTTGCTTCATCGATCTGGGTTTCATCGTTCAATGTCAGATCTTTCACATCTGGAAGAGCCTTGATCTTCTCCGTTACCTCTTCGGCTGCTTTCTGATCAGCTGCTACCTTTTTCAGTCTTGCAAGCTCTTTTTCTGCATCTTTCAATGTCTGGTAATTATCCACGTAACGTTTTTCTTCCGGACTCAGCTGCTCATACGCGTCTCTGGCTGCTGTGATCTTTTCCTCACACTCATCGGTCAGTTCGATCGGATCACCAATCTGATTAATCTTGGCAACCACTTTGCTTGCGTTGTCTCTTGCACCAGGCGTTTCGTCTAATGCTTCCAGCCATTTGTTCCAGGTAGATACATTACCGGTTCCTACGTAATTACCATTCTTATCCAGCATATCAGCCTGTTCACTCTGGTAATCATCCACATAATGCCAGATGATCTCATCCCCTGAGTCCACATAACAGTTCTTGAGTCCATCACTTGGATGCACACCATTAACCGTATACATCCAGCCGGAGTTTTTACCGTTGTCTTTCTCTCTCAGTTCATATCCACCGTAGGTTTCCGGTGCCGTGATCGCACTGATATAGTTCTTTTCCAGTCCTTCATAAGAAAGTCCGGCTTCCTTCAGTGCGGCCTCGAAGACCTGACCAACGGTTACATCATTTCCGTCAAAGGTATAGGTTCCGGTTGCGATCCATGTCGTATATGCATGTACCGCTTCGTTGTCACTTCCTTCTGTTCCGTGTTTGGTATCACCGATCAGACGGAAAGTTACCTCTGTCTTGGTCGGATCTGCTGATGAAGTATCCGGTTTCTTAACATTGATCGCACTCAGTGTCGCAGTAAGAATGTTATGACCATCCTCATCTTTCTTCACAGCTGTAAAATAGTGTGTTCCCAATGTCAGTGTACGGGTGTCGATCTTCACAATTCCGTTTTCATCGGTTGTAACAATCGCTTCTCCATCTGGCGTTGTTACCGGGGTATCACCATCGTAGATTTCTGCTCCCTGTATCGTTGTTGCCGTTCCATCGCTTTCGTGTACATCAGCTCCACTCAGAAGCAGTTCCATACTCTCTCCCCGTGTCACTTCCCCGTTTTCCGGTGACAGCCATGCATGCTGCATACCGTTCCATCCGGAGTTATAGAACAGTTCAATCTTATCCTTATCACTAACCAGTGTGTTCGCCGGGTCGCTGCACTCGATACCGTTGACCTTGCATACCCATCCTGCTTTCTTTCCATTGCTTTCTGTAAAGGAATCGTCTACAAGAACGAATTTGCCACGGTAACACTCGAATTCCGTTCCGCTTGCTTTCGCTGCATCCAGAAGCGCATGCAGGACGGTATAACCTCCATGGTTGTACTGCACATAACGGTTTGCCGCCAGATCCTCTGCTGTCTGCTGGATCTCAACGCTCCTTGTCGGGCAGAATACAGTACTCTGACCTGCAAGCTGTACGGATACCGTTCCACTCTGTTCTGGTACTTTCTCCAAATCCGTTACTTTGATCACCTGGTTTGGCTCTACGTCGGTCACTTCAAAGTTGTCTGTCTCGGTCAGATAGCCGCTCTTCGATACATGGTAGGTATACGTTCCGTTTTCCAGTGTATAGGTTCCATCCTCATTCGCTTTCAGGACTTTACTTCCCTGCATAACCAGTACGGATGCGCCGTCCGGGATCTCGAAGGTGGTCTGTTTGGCTGCGGTACGACGGGTGACGTCAATGGTGTAGGTGCTTGATTTTCCAATAGTTGGTTTATAAGTTACTTCTAATGTATTTACTCCTTCTTTTAAGGAAATCGCATCATTATTACCGTAAGTTTTATCTTCACCAACTACGGCAATTTCAATATCATTACCAAAATCTACACCTGTACCACTCTTTGTTATCGCATTCAAACAAATCTTATCTGTCCCATTCGGCACAGATGTTGTAAAATGTTTTTCCGTTCCAATAAATCCATAACCAAGACTTTGACTTACTGTTTCTCCGTTTTCAGCCACATAATTAATTGCATCGGCCTCCAGAATTCCATCCCAACGTCCAAGTTCTGCACTGCCTTCTGCTGCCGTAATTTTTAAATTTTCCAATAATGGAAATGAATTTTTTCTTCCAGGAAATCCTTGGGATCCAGATCCCGGAACATAATTATTCACAGCATATGTCATTGGAACTCCTTGGCTTGGAACAACAATAACTTCTACTTTCATAGAGTTTTTTGTAGTTATTTTTCGCTTTGTTCCATCCAATAAAGAAACACCTAATGTATTATTAATTTTTCCTCCATAGTTAATCGGATCTTGTTTCTGAACAACTTCATTAAAATTAATCTCTTTTACTACAGCCTTACTTTCATCATCTCCGAACCAATATCTTACCAGTAATTTGGCATCTGCATCTGGTTCCATAAGGGCCGCTCCTATTCCAACATTGCAAGTATTTGCCAAACTCGGGGATTGAGATATATTATAATTTTGTGCAATAGAAGTCCTTGCTGTTACAAAATGAGCATTTTTCCCCGCTGGATCTGT
>OHWR01001121.1_pt1 | contig 10798 bp, 9 predicted proteins | sample 1579771 | NCBI WGS metagenome assembly OHWR01 (sample SAMEA3882542, study PRJEB24775) | human gut metagenome | biome: human-associated habitat; feature: intestine environment; material: feces | place: Netherlands | collected 2009/2010 | reverse complement strand
AGCTGCACGGTGTCAAGGGCGGCATGACCAACTGCCAGAACGAGATGAAGAAGGCAGTTGAGGCTGGTTACTGGAACCTGTTCACCTTCAACCCCGCCAACAAGGCTCAGGGCAAGAACCCCTTCACCCTGACCTCCAAGGCTGTGGACAACGAGAAGTATCAGGCACTGCTGGCAAACGAGACCCGTTACAGCCGCCTGACTCGTGCATTCCCCGACCGTGCTAAGGAGCTGTTCGCACGCAACCAGGAAGTTGCAAACGACCGCTACGAGCACCTGACCCGTCTGGTCGACCTGTACAAGTAAGCATTCTTCTGCGCTTTGGATGCAGATATTTGCGGCACCTTAGCCCCACAATGCAAGAGGGCGGCTGCCCCGTACCGGCGGTTACTGCGCAATGCAGCGGTACGAAGCGGAGAAACGCATCCATCCATGCAGGTGATGTGCTGAAGTACAGCATTCGCCATACGAGTTCTATCTGATTTCACTTCCCGGGCGGTGCTTTGTTCCGTGCGAAGCGCCGCAGCGGGATATGAGATACCAAAGCGCCCGCGAGGGTCCTTGAAAGCACACCCCGCGTGTGTCAGGAGCATAAGGTCTGGCAACAGATACCTTGCTCCGCCTGCTGCATAAGACCTGCCCTGCAGGGATCTTGCCGCAGTCAAAAACGAATCCGTTTTTAGCGCCCCGCTCACTTTACAGTGAACGGGGCGTATTTTTGTGTAAGGAAACAAAAACCGCTGTACGGAATGTTCCATACAGCGGTTCTCTCATCCATATACTATTTTGCGGAAGCAGGAACGAATTCAATTTTGACCTGCATTCCCATACCGGCGGCAAGGCGCTGCAGCGTCCGCAGAGAAGGATTTGCGTTGCCGTTTTCCAGCTTGCTGATGTCTGCCTGAGCAATGCCGGTACGCTCCGAGAGCTCCTTCTGGGTCAGGCCGCTTACCTTCCGGGCATCGATCATTGCCTGTACCAGCGAAAGCTCTGGCTGAAGTGCCTCCCACTCCGCTTTGAATTCAGGGTCTTCCAGTTGTTTGTTGAGAAAATTACGAAAGTCACTCACGATATCTTCTCCTTTCGTTCAAGATAGTCTGCACGATATTTTTTGGCCAGGGCAATTTCCTCTGGTGGTGTTTTTTGCGTTTTCTTGATAAAGCCGTTGGTCAGAACAATGCTCTTTCCAATATAAAAGAAATACAGAACACGTGTGATATTGCTGCTCTGCTTAGCACGGATCTCAAAAATCCCGTCCCCAATAAACTTGGAGTAGGGCTCCCGCAGCTGTGGTCCGTTGGCTTCCAGCAGTGCGACAGCACCCAATACTTTTGCACGCATTTTGGTGTCAAGGGATTCCAGAAAATCATCTACCGGACAGTCGCCATTCTCCTTATGGTAGAAGTCTACATCGTAACATTCCAAGCGGCAGCCCTCCTCTATGGGATATATCCTATTTCTATAATATATGATATATCCCATTTTGTCAAGGGTGCGATAAAAATATCTTCTCGCTATTTTACAATTTCTTCATAGGATTTTCATGCAAACCCGTGCTTTTGGTGCTATACTACTGACATAAGGAACCGGGGCCGCAACCGATTCCTTGTACATGATTCCTCCTCACACCAAGGCAATATCCAAACAGAAAGCCCCTTTCAGTGGTCCGCAAGCACTGGAAGGGGCTTTCTGCGTGTTTTGGTGGAAATTCCCGCCTGATTCGGTGCATTTAGGGTTGACCGGCCTTTTGGGCGGCGCTATAATAAAAAGTGGAAAAGATCCTTAGGAGGTGAACGCAGGACAATGGACCCGGATCATAGTCGAAGATGCGGTTTTGGTGCGATAGGACGGGACATGGAGCAGGCTGCGTTCGCCTTTTTTGCCCGGTAAGAGGTGCTGTTCGGGCACTTCTCAGCGGGGAGGAAGGGCGCGGTTTTGTGCGCGTGGAAGCCCTGGCAAGGGGTGGATGTGGGCCGTTGGCGGCGCTTTTTGTTTTGCCCTGTACCAACCGCCGGAATACGGTAGGAGGTACGCAAAATGGAAATGGAAGAAAAGAAAAACGAACTGACCGAGGCCGCCCTGCCTGTGCAGGAGCTGCCCGCTGATATCCCGGACGAGGTGCGCCAGAAGCTGGTCAGAGATCTGAACGAGGAAGCTACAGAGGACCTGAGGCAGGACATCCGGGAGGCCGAGAAAGAGGAAGCCCGGGACGAGGAGGTCAAGGCTGACCCCGAGATGCTGACCAAGAGCCGCCTGCTCAAGATGCTGGTAAAAAAGCAGTACGTCAAGCTGCGTGAGGTCACCGAGGAGGAGCAGCCTGCCGACCTGGCAGAGCTGCTGGAGGAGCTGGACGAGAACAACCGTCTGGTGGTGTTCCGCCTGCTGAAAAAGGAAGTGGCCACCGAGGCCTTTGCCTATATGTCCGACGAAGCCCGTGACGATCTGGTCAACGCTTTTTCGGATGTGGAGCTGGTGAGCGCCATTGAAGAGATGAGCCTGGACGACGCTGCCGACCTGCTGGAAGATATGCCGGCCGGTGTGGTCAAGCGGGTGCTGGAAAAGTCCTCCAAGCAGACCCGTGAGAGCCTGAACAAGCTGCTGAACTACCCGGAAAGCTCTGCCGGCAGCCTGATGACCCCCGAGTATGTCCGCCTGCGCAAGGACATGACCGTGGGCCAGGCCTTTGACGCCATCCGCAAACAGGGCGAGAACGCCGAGACGGTGTACACCTGCTATGTGGTGGAGCGCAACCGCCTGCTGGGCGTCGTGTCGGCCCGCAGCCTGCTGCTCTCCGACCTGAACACGCCCATTGCCGACATCATGGACGACAATGTGGTCACCGTGAAGGTCACGGATGACCAGGAGTATGTGGCCCGTGAGATGCAGCGCTACGACTTTACCGCCATGCCTGTTCTGGACAACGAGGGGATGTTCGTGGGCATCATCACCATCGATGATGCTATTGACGTTCTGACCGACGAGAGCACCGAGGATATGCAGAAGATGGCCGCCATTCTCCCGGATGACGACGCCACCACCTACTTCGGCACCAGTGTGTGGACCCACGCAAAGCAGCGCATCCCCTGGCTGCTGATCCTGATGCTGTCCGCTACCTTTACCGGCATGGTCACCACCCACTACGAGGAAGCCTTTGTCAGCCTGCCGCTGCTGGTCTCCTTCATGCCCATGCTGATGGATACCGCCGGCAACTGCGGCAACCAGATCAGCACCCTGATGGTGCGTGGTCTGGCCCTGGGCGAAGTGGAGCCCTCCGACTTTGTAAAGGTTCTGGGCAAGGAGCTGCGGGTCTCTGCCATCGTGGGCGCGGTGCTGGGCATCGTGAACGGCCTGCGCATCTATTTGATGTACACCTTCCTGTTCCCCGGTCAGTATCAGAACGTCATGGGCTATGCCATCGTGGTCAGCGTGTCGCTGTTCTTCAGCGTCATTCTGGCAAAGCTGGTGGGCGGCATGCTGCCGCTGGCCGCCAAGAAGCTGGGTGCTGACCCGGCCATCATGGCAACGCCCTTCATCACCACCATCGTGGATGCCTGCAGTTTGATCCTGTACTTCCAGATCGCACAGCTGGTGTTCCGCAATATGATGTAAAACAGGAAAACTCCCTCCGTCACGGCGTGAACCGTGACGGAGGGAGTTTTTTTACTGGGCACAGAGCGGGACGGAACACAAGCAATCGCGCGATTCCGGACGCATTCCGGAGCAAAAACGGCATGTGGAACACTCTCTGCCGGAGAACGGCGGCAGACGGTGGAAAACCGCAGTTTTCCCCGCTTTTTCCACACGAAAAAGCGGCGTTCCCGTTCTGTGGAAAACTCAGGACTTCTTTTTTCCAATCTGGAGAGGGACCGAATCGTCAGCCGGAACGAACTGTAAAAAGAAAAGAAAATCCTTCGACTTTCTTTTATATAAAAGGCAAAGTGCCCACTTTTCTTCCCAGAAACTGGCATGAATCGCCGGGCGACATTACGGCTTGTATAAGCAAAACCAGATTTCCTTGTGGAAAACCCGGTGGAAAAAGTGGAAAACCTCGTGGGAAACTGGGCCTTTTTTTCACAAAATCAGTGGAAAACCCGGTGGAAAAAGTGAAAAGTTCTCTCCGGAATGGAAAAATACCACCCTTTTTTGTTGTGAAATGGGCCGGAGTGTGGCTGCATTTTGCTGTAACGGCCTGAGTTTTTCCCCGCCGGTGTGCACACCGCGCCGGAGTGCCTGTTTTTTCTTGAATGCCCTGTCCAATCATGGTACAATAACCTCAGACAAGCGTGAAACATCAACTTCTGGAGGCATGATGCATGAACAATTGGCTGAACAAGTTGGAGCGCAAATATGGGCGCTTCGGCATTCCAAACCTGACCAACATTCTGGTGGCGGGGCAGATCCTTGTCTTTGCCATTGAACTGTTTATCGACCGCACCATCACCGCCTGGGTGGGCCTGAACCGGTTTTTCCTGCTGCAGGGGCAGATCTGGCGGGCGATCACCTTTGTGTTCATCCCCTTCTCCGGCGGCAGCATCCTCAGCGTGGTGCTGGGCATCTACTTTACCTGGTTCGTGGGCACGGCGCTGGAAAAGGAGTGGGGCGATTTCCGCTATACCCTCTATTTCCTGCTGGGCATGGTGGGCACGGTGCTGGCCTGCCTGCTTACCGGCGTGACGGCCAGCACTTACTGTCTGTCCCTTTCGCTGCTGCTGGCCTTTGCCATGCTGTACCCGGAGGTACAGCTGCTGCTGTTCTTCGTGATCCCCATCCGGGTGAAGTATTTCGGCTTCTTTGCGGCGGCCCTGTGGGTGTTCAGCTTCCTGTCCGCGCCGCTGGCCGGCAAGCTGAGCTACCTGCTCAGTATGCTGAACGTCTGGGCATTCTTTGGCCCCATGGCCTACCGCAGTGTGCGGGCCTGGATCCGCCGCGAGCAGTGGAAGCGCAAGAACCGGCGGTAATCTTCTGTCACTCGGAACCGGCCTGCCGATGGCAGGTGAAGCATAAAGCAAAAGGAGCATATCTACCATGATGCTGGACCGCATGGAAGGCAACGCAGAACTGAAAACCAGCGTGCACCAGATGCTGGCGTCCCGCCGCCTGACCCACAGCGTATTGCTGGTGGGCGAAGAGGGGCTGGGGGCCGGGTTTGCGGCCCGTTGCATTGCCGCAGATTATCTCTACCCGGCCGGTGGTGCCCCCGCCGAGGCCCTGCTGCGGGGCGAATGCTGCCGCGCTGTGGGCAAGGCCGGCAAACGCGACAGCGGCCAGATCGAGACCGGCATCGTGCGCGAAGCCATCTCGGTGGAGGGCATGGGGGCTGGCGGCCGGTATCTGGTCAGCCAGGTCACCGCCATGCGCAGCGAGATCTTCAACACCAGCCTGTCGGCCGAGGGCCGTGCGGTGCTGCTGTACCATGTGGAGCGCATGAACGAGGAATCCGCCAACGCTCTGCTGAAGGTCATGGAGGAGCCGCCGGAGGGCGTGCTCTTCCTGCTCACGGCCGATTCGCTGGCCGGGGTGCTGCCCACCATCCGCAGCCGTTGCGTCAGCTTTGCCATCGCGCCGGTGTCCCCGGCGGACTGTGCCCGCTACTGCACCGCCCATGGGGTGGACAAAAAGACGGCAGCACTCTACAGTGAACTGTTCGACGGTCACATTGGCACGGTGCTCACGGCGGCCCGCGACAAGGCTCGCACCGAGCAGGTGGACAAGGCCATGGAACTGGCCCGGGCCGCGCAGGCGGGCGACAGCTACACCGCCGCCGTGCTGCTGGCCCCCTACGAAAAAGACAAGGCCGGTGCGGCAGCTCTTTTGCGGGACCTCCGGGCCGTGGCAGCGGCGGGGCTGCAGGGCAGCCCCCATGCCCCGGTACAGGGCCAGCAGGCCCAGCGTACCCTGCGGCTGGCCGAAGCTGCCATCCAGCGGCTGGGCGCACAGGTGAACCCGAAGATCGTACTCACCGTATTTGCCGCAAGGCTGGCGCATGCATAAAAAAGACAAAAACAAACAGAGAACCCCTCCGGCGCTTGCGGTACACCGGAGGGGTTCTCTGTTTGGGGTATTGCTTTGGTGTGAGGAGGAATCATGTGTAAGGGGGCGGTTGCGGCCCCGCGTCCCTTACAGGCCCTAGTATACCCGATTTTGCAGGAAAAGTCATTACCTTTCTGTGAAAAAATCAAAAAAACAGAAATTTTAAATGAAAATACGTCAGATTGCTTCAAAGATTCCGGTTCGGGTATTGCCGCGCACGGTCACACTCTCATCGCCGTAGGAAAAGGTGATCTCCAGCGTATGCCCCGTTGTGTACAGGGTGCTGTACTCGTCTTTGGTCAGCGAAATCCCGGTTTCCGCAAAACAGATCTCCTGCGGCTGGAGGGTTTCAAGGTGGCCTTTTTCCTCTGGAGTGAAACGGGAAGTATGGGTACAGGCATAGAGCCGGTAATGATTCCGCGGCTGGCCGTCCATCCGGATGGTGAAATTGTCCAGAACATCCCCGTTTTCGGCAACGCCACGGAACGGCAGCTGGGCGGCTGTGTCATTGCTGTTCTGCATGGTAAAGTAGATCGGCAGACTGTAAGAAGGGACCTGGGTGAGAAAATCACTGCTCCAGAAACCGGAAAGCACAATGCCGCCCACCGCCGGCAGGACGGTGCTTTCCACCGGCCCGGCGGTGTATTCGGTGCTGTAATGATCCGGAAGCAGGTAGCCGGTAAAGGTCTGGCGCTGCCCGCCGTAAAGCAGCGTGAGGCTCCAGGGTGCAGGGTCAACGGTCCGCAGACCGGCGCTCAGATCCTCCGGCTGCAGCTTGCAGCTGTAAGAGATGGTCTGGGTCTCCCCGGCTTTCAGCTGGACGTCCTGCACATATCTGGAGCCGTTCCACTTGTTCAGGCCGGTAAAGGTAAACGCTCCGCCGTAACGGCTGTTTCCGAGCATGGGAACAAAGTTTTCTTGATTGAAATAGGCCGCAGAGGAATTGGTGTTCTCTATATTCAGCTGGATCTCCATCTGCCGGAAATTATTTCCGTAATCCTTGGCAAAGGCACGGACGTAATTCACCCGCAGGCCGCCTACCGTGGGCACGGCAGCGCCGCCCTCCGCAGGGTCGCCTGCGCCGCAAAGCAGGCCGGATACCGCAGAGCCGAGCATCAGGCAGCCGGAAACTTTCAGGAAGCTGCGGCGGGGAATTTTACAGGACATAAACATCCTCCTCTCAGAAATAAAGCAGATATTACCTGCTTTTATCATACACGATGTGCAACTGGAATGCAACATGATCCTTGCAATGCCGCAAAAATTGGTCAATCTGCTGTGATTTTCAGTTCCAGTGCGTGCACTTTGCCGTGCTCCACATAGTGGGCGGCATTGCGCAGGTTGGCTTCGATCTGTGCCTCGGTCACGGGTTTGATCACCCGGGCAGGGACGCCCACGGCCACCGATCCGTCCGGGATGACCATGCCCTCCGGCACCAGTGCCCCGGCCCCGATGATGCAGTTTTTGCCCACCACGCAGTGGTTCAGCAGGGTGGCGTGCATCCCGATCAGGGTGCCGTCGCCCACGGTGCAGCCGTGTACCACGGCGCTGTGGCCCACGGTGACGCTGCGGCCCAGGGTCACGGCCCCGCCTACGTCGCAGTGCAGCACGGCATTGTCCTGCACGTTGCTGTTCTCGCCGAGGGTCAGGGTACCGTCGTCGCCGCGCAGCACGGCCCCATACCATACGGTGGAGCCGGGCTTCAGGATCACATCGCCCTGCACGGTAGCGTTGGGAGCCACAAAGGCCGCGCCTTCGTTGCGGGGACTTTTTCCACAAAAGGACAGGAACATTGTGAAAAACCACCTTTCTCTTTTGGTTCGTTTATGGTATTCTTATAAGTAAGGAACAAAAATGTGCGCACCGGTTTTTCCGGAGCGGGATTCAAGGGGGTACCTTCATGCTTCACAACACGTTCTGCCGCCGGTTGGCGGCGCTGGTGCTTACGCTGGCGGTCGCCGTCAGTGCAGTGCTGCCGGTATTTGCAGTATACCCCATGCCCATCCAGACTGCAACCGAGACCGAGGCCGTGTACCTGTTCAATGCCGATACCGGCAAGACACTGCTGACCCAGAATGCCGACCAGCCCCGCTATGTAGCCAGCCTGACCAAGATGATGACGGCCCTGCTGCTGCTGGAAAGCGGCAAGGACCTGAACGGTGAGGTCACGGTGCCCACCGACCTGACGCAGGAGTTCAAGGACATCCAGAACGCCAACGGCACCACCATGGGCCTGCGCATCGGGGAGACGGTGCGCCGCATCGACCTGCTGAACGCCCTGCTCATCACCAGTGCCAACGACGCGGCCAGCGTCATCGCCTGGGACGTGGGTGGCAGCCTGAATGCCTTCATCCAGCAGATGAACGCCCGTGCCGCAGAGCTGGGCTGCACCAGTGCCACCTTTACCTGCGCCCACGGCCTGTACGATTACGGCAATGTGGCCTCGGCAGAGGACATGGCAAAGATCGCGGCGGCCTGCGCGGCCAACGAGACCTTTGCGCAGGTGGCCGGTTCCACCACCTATACGCTGGGCCAGACGAATTTCCACAGCGAGCAGCGCACCATCAGCAGCTCCAACCCGCTGATGGACGCCTCTGGTGCTTATTATAAGGATTCTGTCAAGTGGGTCAAGGGCGGTTTTACCACCCTGGCAGGCCGCTGTGCGGTGGCCCTTGCTCAAAAGGACGGCCACACCTACGGCCTTGTGATCCTGGGCAGCGACAGCAACGAGCATCTGTACAGCGAGTGCGACGAACTGTTTGACTGGGCCTTTGCCAGCTTTGCTGACCGGCCGCTGGTGGACACCCAGACCGTGGTGACCACTGTGGACCTGACCAAATGCCGCACCCATCCGGAGGTAGAACTGTATGCGGCTGCTCCGGTCAGCGGCTACGGCCACGCGGACGACAAGGTGAGCTATTCCTTTGACCTGCCCGAGAGCGTGTCGGCCACCGTGAAAAACGGCCAGAAGCTGGGCACCGCCACGGTGTATCTGGACGGCTGCGAGGTAGGCCAGGTGGATCTGGTGACCCATCAGGAGTACGTCTCCGACTTCCGCACCGACAGCCGGTCCACCCTGCTGCTGTTGGCCGCACTGGCGGTCATCCTGCTCGTGCTGAGCGTTGTCACGCTGGCATGCGGCGGCGGTTCCCTCAACCTGAACCGGCGGCGCAGAATGAAGCGGAGAAGATAAGCCGAACGATAAGAGCCGCTGCTGCACATCATCCGTGCAGCAGCGGCTCTTTTTGCATATTACACCGCGCCGTAGATGCCGTGCACCGATACTTCGCCGGTGAACACATGCACTTCGCCGCTGTCGGTGCGCACCACAAGGCGTCCTTCCTCGTCCACGTCGATGGCTTCCCCGGCGCCCTGCCCGCCCTCCGGCAGGTCAAAGGTGACCCGGCGGCCCAGATTGACGCAGGCGGCCTTGTACTCCTCCCGGAAGGGCGCAAAGCCGTCCCGGGCAAAGGTGTACAGGTTGCGGTCAAAGCCAAAGTCGGTCAGGCCCTCGGCCAGCCAGGCAGGGTCGGCGGCAAGATCAACGTTTGCCCCCTGCAGTGCCAGCGAGGTGCCGTTGGGCAGGTTGGCGGCGTCAAAATAGCTCTGGGGCTGGGCCAGATTGATGCCGATGCCGCACAGGATGCCGCGCCCCTGCTGCTGGTAGCCGTAGCTCACGCTTTCGCACAGGATGCCCACGACTTTTTTGCCGTTGAGCAGCAGGTCGTTGGGCCATTTGATCTGGCAGTCCACGCCGTAGCGCAGCTGCAGCTGGCGGCGCACCGCCAGACTGGCCAGCAGCGGCAGGGTGGCAGGCTGGGCCAGCGGCTCCCGGATGGCCACCGTATAGTACAGGGCCTTGCCCTCGGCATTCACCCAGCTGCGGCCCAGACGGCCGCGCCCGGCGGTCTGGTTTTCGGTATACACGGCCCCCACCGGACCGAATTCTTCAAAATGCTCTTTCACATAGGCGTTGGTGCTGCCGCATTCCGGCAGATAGCGCACCTCGTTGATGCTCATTGCTTGGGTACCTCTTTGTGCTCATAGGCGGTCACTGCGCCGTTTTCCAGCGTCAGCAGACCGTAGGTGTCCGGGCCGGTGTAGCAGCGCCCGCAGGAGCCGGGGTTGAACAAAAATACATTGCCCCGCTGCTCTGCGTGGGGAATGTGAGAGTGGCCAAACAGTGCCACCTCGGCTCCCCGGGCGGCGGCAGCATCTGCCAGTGTATCCAGATCGTATTTTACGCCGTACATATGGCCATGTGTATAGAAAACCACCGTCTGATCGAAGCCCGCCAAGCCGTCCAGCGGCTCCAGCGCACCGTAATCACAGTTGCCGGCCACGGAATACACCCGCAGATGGGGGAAAAAGGCCAGCGCCTGTTCCAGATCCCGCAGGCCGTCCCCCAAAAAGATCACAGCGTCCACGTTGTTCTGCTCTTTGTTCAAAATGCGCTTAATGGCGTCACGCGCGCCGTGGCTGTCGCTCAGGACCAGTAGTTTTGTCACGGAAAGATATCCTCCTCTATACTCATTCGGCAGTCTGCTGCAACAGCAGCAGCTGCTTGTACACTTCGCTCTTGGAATAGGCTGTGCCCTGCGCAGCAGCCTTGGCGGCGGCAGAAGCGCTGAAGCCCTCAATGGTCAGCGCAAAAGCGCGCTGCGCCGCCTGTTCCAGGGTCAGCTCCTCTTCCTCGGCGGCACCGGCGGGCGCACCCGCCATCACCAGCACATACTCGCCCCGGGGCTCGTTGGCGGCGTAGTGGGCCA
>OHWR01001101.1_pt1 | contig 10954 bp, 7 predicted proteins | sample 1579771 | NCBI WGS metagenome assembly OHWR01 (sample SAMEA3882542, study PRJEB24775) | human gut metagenome | biome: human-associated habitat; feature: intestine environment; material: feces | place: Netherlands | collected 2009/2010 | reverse complement strand
ACCGGCCAAATGGGTCAAATTGAACCCGGCCTTGACAAACCTCGAACACGTCCTTCACAATCGGATAAATCTGACCGACGAAGAAAAAGAAGAACTATCCTATGAATTTGCAGAAATCTGCACAGATAAGCCGGAATACTTTATCCAATTAATGACATCCCAAACTGTTTTCATAGACGGCTCGTATAAGGAAAGCTGGGACTATATAAAAAGCGGGAAACATTCACTGGAACGCCACTCCAACCTGGCCTTATGCTTCCACGGCTCATTCGGCTACGAGAGTATAAATAGTCAATAAAGACGAGCCACTTATGGTAAAAACCATTAAAACCGCCTCAAGGGGCGAGGGGAAAACCGCAAAACCGGACTTCGTCCGCTGGAAATACACCCCTTTTGGTGCTAACGCACCACCTTTCCCCCGGAGGGGGCACTTTTACCGGCGCTATGCCTTGCGTTGCTTATGAGGGCAAATACTGAGTGGAGAGCAAACTTCCCCCTCCGGGTGGAAGTACCGCGCAGCGGGGATAGGGGTGCATTTCCTACAGGCGCAGCCTGGTCGGCATGTTTTCCTTTCGCGCCAAAGGCGCGGTTGTATGATTTTACCAAAAGAGGCGGCCCTCTATGATTGTAAAGGCCGCCCACGAAAGGCCCGAAGGGCCCGTCTGAAGTCTGATTGCCTGACCGTCTGACGGCTCCCGTCTGATTGTCTCTACATCCTCAAACCTCAAACCTCAAATCTCTTCCTCGTCTATCATCTATCGTCTGACGGCTTGCGCCGTCTCCCCCTTTTGGTACTGCGTACCACCTTTCCGCCCGCAGTTCGGTGGGGCGGCAAAAGGAAAGCGCCTTAATGGGCAGGCTAGGCGCCTTACTTCGCCCCACTTGGAGGTCCTATGCAGGACCTCCACAGTGGCACAACAAAACGCTCCGTCATTTCGAGCGAAGCGAAGCGGAGCCCCGAAATCTCCCCGCACAATGGCTCTTGCCGTAAGTAGGGGATACGTTTCCCGCCGCAATGCCAGTCTGACATCTGACCGTCTGACATCTTCTCTCTCATTGTCTCTACTTCCTCAAATCTCAAATCTCAAACTTAGTGTAAAATATTTCTCAAGGATGATTGTCTACTATTAGCAAAAAATAAGAAGACCCTGTAAAATGTTAGTTACCGCACCACACATTTTTACAAAAGAGAGGTCTTCTTATCATGAACATTGTAGCAGAAATTACCAAAATTTTAAAGAATTCCATTGCAAATGGGGATTCCTGCATCCCCGAAGCTGCTCTGGCTTCCCTCTTTAAAAAGATTTTCTCTGAGGCTTTAAAAGAAGCCCTGGAGAATCTTGATGACCAGATTTGTCAGGAATATGCCCAAGATGGATATCATTGCGAGGGGCGGGATTCCAGATCGATCCAGTTCTTGTTTGGCGAGGTAACCTTCCGCCGCAGACGTATGAAAAAAGGCGATGCTAAAGGGGGTTACGCTCTGGATAAGGAACTCGGCATTCCGTCAGGCAAAAGATATTCTCCGGAAATGATGGCTGTGATCGCCGAAATAGCTACTTCAATAACCTATCGTAACCTGGCCCGTGCAGTCTGGAAGCTGACCGGAATTACAATGAGTCACCAGAAAATAGCCGGGATAGTGAGGGAGGTAGGCAAAGCTTGCGAAAAGTATGAAGAACGCGAAGCCAGGGAGGACTGCCAGGATAAGAAAACACCCGCAATCCTCTACATCGAAGGAGATGGAGTTGTTCTCAAAAAAGGGAAAACCGGGCCCGACGGCACAGTCCTGAAAGAAACCCAGGAAATTCATCGATTCCAGATTTATGAAGGAATCGAATACAGGAATGACCGCGGAGTCCTGCAGGGAGCCCACTTCTTCAGCGGATTGAGCAGGAAGGACACATTACTCCGAGTTAAAGCCTTCCTGTCGGGACATTACGATCTAAGCCAGACCATCATCATAAGCAACAGTGATAACGGTGTGGGGTATAGAGAAGATGACTTCGATGACCTTTTCACATGCTACAAAAGACACGACCACTTTCTTGACCGGTATCACCTTAACCGGAAACTGAAAGAAAGACTGGCCGGAGTGCCAAAGGAATTGAAAAACAAGCTGGAAACAGGCATCAGAGAGCATGATGAAGAACAGGTCAAGCAGGCTCTGGATACGATGGAGAGCCGGATTACCGATTTCCAATCTAGAGAAGCCCATAATATAGACAAGCTGCGGAAATACCTCAAAAGGAACTGGGATGACCTCAGGAGTGCCAAAGAACGTAATCTGGAAGAAATTGGGAATATTGGTACCTGCGAAAGCAACCATCGCATCTTCACCTACCGGATGAAACGGCAGGGACGGAAATGGAGCAACGGAGGCGGAACAGCAATGATTAAGATCATTACCACCATGAAGAATGGAACCCTGAGGAATGCCCTGATGCGTCAGAATGAGGACTTTAAGGCATACCACAAGGAAGCGACAAAAACACTGCAGAAATGCGTGAAGAGGGCCTATAAGACCATTAATAAAAGAGGTAAGAATGGGTATAAAGACCACATAGGCGCATTGGAAGGCAGCATAGCGGTCTATGGACCATCCAGCAGCCCAATGGGCGCGTTAAAAACAGCCCTTCTGAGAGGATATTGAGGTCAGGAAATGGCCCTCAAAAGCCATTTCCTGCGGAACTAGAGGAAATGATATATTGTCAACTTACGCAAGGAAAAGGGGTGAAAATAAGTCTCTAAATTAGCAAATTCTAATGAGCTGAAAACACCGGTAACTACTACAGGAAAAAATCTCCAAAAGAAAAGCTTGACACATACAATCTCAAATCTCTTTTCTCCTACCTTTCCTCAATTGTGATATAATATCTACATTCACTAAGAATAGACTAGACATAGAGAATAATCCGGGGGAATTTATGGATCATCATATACATGAAGCGAAGCAGAATGCAGACGGGAGACTGATACCGTCTCTTATTTTTGCCTTGGGCGACTATGCCGCCCTGGCAGTGGCAGGGATACTGGCAGTGTATATCAGGAACTGCATCATGACCTACAGCACCTTTCAGGTGTCTGAGGGCTATCTTTTCCTGTGGCTGCCGCTGGTTTTTATGTTTTTCAATTTCTATAGCGGACTCTACGGGAGACGCATGCTCATATATCGTATGGTGGAGCGTCTCTTTTTTGCGTGCCTGGAAGGCACGGTGCTGGGCATTATCCTCATGTTCTTTGCCCAGGTCTCGGGGCAGGTATCCCGCCTCTTTGTGGTTTTCTACACCATCCTGGCCTTTACGCTGATGGCAGTGCTGCGTGTGGTATTAAGCAAAGTGATGAAGCGGGTGAAGGCTTTCCAGATTCCCGTACTTATCGTAGGTGCCGGAAAGACGGCGGAGCTGGTGGTACAGCAGATCCTTCGCGACTCCGGCATGCGCTATCGGGTGGTGGGATTTCTGGAAGACCGGCATCCCGTAAACACTCCCTTCCATGGACTTCCTGTACTGGGAGGATTTGATGATATGGAAAAAGTCATCCAGGAAACAGGGGTCCGCACGGTACTCATCGCAGCGCCGGGGCTTCCCCAGGATGACCTGTCAGACCTCATCTACCGCGCCCAGTCCCTGGTGAAACAGGTAGACGTGGTTCCGAATCTGGTGGCCGTCCCCATGTCCAATGTAACGGCAGAATCCTTCTTCGATGCGAAAATCATGGTCCTTCATATCCGGAATAACCTGGCCACCCCCTGGAAGCAGCTGCTGAAACGGATCTTCGATATCGTGGCCACCATCTGCGGCGGCATCCTCATATCGCCCATCCTCCTGGCCATTGCCATCTGGGTCTATCACGACTCCCCGGGCCCCGTCATTTTCAAGCATCGGCGGGTAGGGAAAAACGGAAAAGAATTCAACTGCTACAAATTCCGTTCCATGTGCGTAAACTCGAAAGAAGTACTGGAGCACCTCCTGGCTACCGACCCGGCGGCGAAAGCGGAATGGGATAAAGAATTCAAGCTGAAAGACGATCCCCGCATCACCAAAAGCGGCGCCTTCCTAAGAAAGACCAGCCTCGACGAACTTCCCCAGCTCTGGAACGTGCTGAAAGGGGAAATGAGCCTCGTAGGCCCTCGGCCTATCGTGCAGGCGGAAGTGGAACGATATGACAAGTTCATTAAAGAATATTATTCCGTCCTTCCCGGCATCACCGGCATGTGGCAGACCAGCGGCAGAAGCGATATAGACTATCCCGAAAGAGTCCAGATGGACAGCTGGTACGTCCACAACTGGAGCGTCTGGCTGGATCTCGTGCTCCTTTGGCGCACCATTGCGGTTGTCCTGAGCCATAAAGGGGCGTATTGAGGATTTTGAAACTTTGAGATGTGGAGACATTAGAAATTGGATATTAAAAGTCAGAAGTCAGAAGTTAAGCAAGCATTGCTCATATAGGCTGAGAAGGAGGAGCGAGTATGCAGCATCGGATCGATTGGATAGATGCATTGAAAGGATTTGCTATATTGACTGTCGTGATCGGGCACTGTATCACAGACAGCTTATCGTCACAAACATTTCCGGAATACGCAGCGCTTTTGCAGATGATGTGTGATGCGATTTATTCCTTTCATATGCCGTTGTTTTTTATGATCAGCGGGTATGTTTTTTACCTGACGAAAAGCTATCGCAAGTGGAAAACCAAGGTGCTGGATTTCAGTATCGTATATGTCATATGGTCTGCTTTGATGTGGTTTTCTAAGTACATGATGAACGGAGACGTCAATCATCCCGTCACAATCATCGACTTGGTCAGTATTGTCTACAAACCAATTATGATTTACTGGTATCTCTATGTTCTGATCATTCTGTACATGATCGTATCCTGCTTAAAATGGGAGAACGTTAGCTGGAGGCTTTTGGGGATATCGGCAATAGTTGCTATAATTGTGAAAACCATTCAGCTAGATATAGGAGTCATAAACAATATTGCATACCATATGTTCTATTTTCTGGCGGGGGGGGTATTGCTGCAGACCGGATTGCTGCAAAAGCTGGAACTTAAACATGCTGCTTTCTTAAGTGCATTGGTTTTGATGAACTGTATTTTCTATTTCAGAGGGACTCCTACGGCAGCGCTGGTTGTAGCTCCAAAACAATTCTTGATAGCTAGCTGCCTCTCTCTCCTTTGCTTTTGGGCGTTTTCCAGGCTTAGTGTCAATGCGGTGCTTCGCGTGATGGGTGTCAATACTCTTCAGATCTATGTGATGCATTGCTTTTTTACCGGCGGTCTGAGGATCTTCTTCAAGCATATGCATATGGGAAGCATTGGATTATATTTTGTAATGGCCACAGCATTGGGAGTTATTGTACCTGTCTTTTGTGCGAAAATTGCCCGAAAGATACCTCTGCTTCATGTAGTGTTTGAACCTAATATCGGAAAAAAGGGAAAAGGAGATTCCAGATGAATCCTTATGATTATCTTATCGTCGGAGCCGGTCTCTTTGGCTCAGTTTTTGCCCATGAAGCCAAGAAGGCTGGGAAACGTGTGCTGGTTATAGACAAACGTCCTCATATCGGGGGCAATGTATATACGGAGGATATTGAGGGCATTCATGTACATACGTATGGTGCCCATATTTTTCATACAAATCTCAAGCATGTGTGGGACTATGTGAATCAGTTTGCTGTGTTTAACCGTTTCACCAATTCTCCGGTGGCCAACTATCATGGAGAGCTGTATTCCCTTCCTTTTAATATGTATACTTTCAACAAAATGTGGGGTGTCGTGACACCAGAGGAAGCGGCTGCAAAAATTGAAGAACAGAAGAAAGCGGCTGGCATCACGAATCCTAAAAACCTGGAGGAGCAGGCGATTTCCCTTGTAGGAACAGATATCTACGAAAAGCTGATCAAGGGGTATACGGAAAAGCAGTGGGGGCGGCCCTGCAGGGAACTGCCCTCCTTTATCATCAAGCGGCTGCCGGTACGGCTGACCTTCGACAACAACTATTTCAATGCGCTTTATCAGGGGATTCCGGTAGGCGGCTACACGAAGATGGTCGAAAATATGCTTGAGGGGATAGAGGTAGAGCTGAACTGTGACTACCTGGAACATAAAGAAGAGCTGGAGCGTCTGGCAGATAAAGTCATTTATACAGGATCCATTGATTCTTACTTCCACTATGACCTGGGCCCATTGGAATACCGGAGTGTCCGTTTTGAGACGGAAGTGCTGGATAAACCCAATTTCCAGGGAAATGCAGCGGTGAACTATACGGATAGAGAAACGCCCTGGACCCGTATCATCGAGCATAAGTGGTTCGAATTCGGTAAGGATGAGAAGGGAAACGATTTGCCTAAGACAGTTATCAGCCGAGAATACTCCTCAGAGTGGAAGGTGGGCGATGAGCCTTACTATCCGGTCAATGACGAGAAGAATAGCAGTCTCTATAAGAAATACAAGGCACTGGCTGATAAAGAAGAGAAGGTTATCTTCGGAGGCCGTCTGGGAGAGTATAAGTATTATGATATGGATGCAGTGATTGATTCGGCACTGCGGCTGGCAGGAAAGAGATTTGAGAATTGAGATTTGAGATTTGAGGGTGGTGGAGAAAATGACTGATTACAAGGATTTGATTGTCTGGCAGAAGTCGATGGAATTGGCACGTATTATCTATCGTCTGACAAGTCGTTTTCCTCGTGATGAGGTATTTGGCCTGACAAATCAAATAAGGAGGGCAGTTGTTTCCATTCCATCAAATATAGCCGAAGGATTTGGCAGAGGTTCTGATCGTGAGTTTATCCATTTTTTACGGATTGCTAAAGGGTCTGCTGCTGAAGTAGAAACACAGATTCTTATTTCTGAAGATTTGCATTATGTGAGTCCTGACGATGCTCAGACGGCTTTATCACTTTGTGACGAAATCCTCAGAATGTTAGGAACTATGATTGTGAAGATAGGGAATAGAATAGGGAAATGAGAGAATTGAGGAAAGAGATTTGAGTGGAGAGGTTTGAGGAAAGAAAATTGAAAATTGAGGAATGAGAGGAAAATAGGAACTCAACGCTCTGCTCCCAACTTCCAACCTCCAACTCCCAAATCTCAACTCTTAAACCTCAAACCTCAAATCTCAATAAGGAAGGAAAGAACTCATGGATATAAAAATACTGGTAGCGGCTCACAAGAAGTACTGGATGCCGGCGGATGATGTGTACATGCCTCTTCATGTAGGAGCGGAGGGGAAGGAACCGCTGGGGTATACGCCGGATAATACAGGAGACAATATTTCCGCGAAGAATTCAAATTACTGTGAGCTCACAGGATTATACTGGGCCTGGAAGAATCTGGACTGCCAGTATATCGGGCTCTGTCATTACCGGAGGTATTTTGGACGCAAGGTACATACGAAGGATATAGAGAAGAAAAAGAAGGCGATTTTTCATAGAGAAGATTATGAAAGGCTGCTTCAGAAATATGATGTCATCCTTCCTGTGAAGAGGAATTATTATATCGAGACAGTGCGCAGTCAGTACGAGCATGCCCATTATAAAAAAGATCTGGATGAGGTCGAAAAAATTATTGCCGAAAAATATCCGGGGTATTCCGACGCCTTTACCAGGGTGATGAATCGGAGAAAGTTGCATATACTGAATATGTTTGTCATGAAAAAGTCGTTTTTCGACGAGTATTGTACCTGGCTTTTTGATATTCTATTTGAACTGGAGAAGCGGACGGATATGACAGGATATGATAACTACGAAGCCCGGCTTTTCGGCTTCATGTCGGAGCGTCTTTTCAATGTGTGGCTGGAAAGGCAGAATCTGAAAAAATGTGAGGCGCCGGTGGTATTTTTGGAAAATATTGACTGGCCGAAGAAGATTGCTGAATTTTTGAAGAGAAAAGTAACCGGTAGGAGATAGACTGAGTGATGGTTGTAATAAGTAAAATGTTACTTATTATTGAACTAGTGAATGTGGAGCTATTGTGTTTTTATAATTAGAACTGAGGTAAAAATGAAGGTACTTATTTTTGATTCTACAGTGCTAGAACAGGCCCCGTATTTGAAGTACTATGAACGAGAACTAATAGCGAGAGATATTGCATATAATATCTGTACTTGGGATAAATACAATGATTCGCCAACAACTAAAGATGGTGTGGTAATTACTATTCATTCAAAGTGGCATATCGGAAAACGCAAATATCTCGATTTTATATTGCTTTCTTATAAACTAAAAAAAATTATTGAAGATGGGCATTATACCCACCTAGTGATAGTGAATACAATATTGGCCATGCTGCTGAGAAATGTATTGCTTAAGCATTTTAAGAACAGGTATGTTCTTGATATTCGTGATTATAAATGTGAAACATTACCAGGATATCAATTCTTTTTAAAAGAAATCATTGATAATAGTTTCTTTACTACAATTTCATCAGATGGTTTTCGTAAGTTTTTGCCTCAATCCTCAAAAATTATTTCTAATCATAATATAACGAATTTGAAATCGGCTTTCAAGCTACCAAGTTTATGCGAAAATAAGGCACATGTGAATATTGGCTTCTTTGGATATATAAGGTACAAACGCGAAAATGAAATCTTGATACGTAAACTGGGGGGGAATGGTAGGTTTTCATTATTTTATAGAGGAACCTACGCTGAATCTTGTCGGATTGATAGGGAGCAGAATCTAAAATATGATAATGTAACCTATGGTGGCCCATTCAAAAATGCTGATAAGCCTGAACTGTACAAATGCGTTGACATGATACACAGTATTTATGGTAATGAAGAGTTGGCAACATCAACGCTATTGCCTAATAGGTTATACGATGCAGTTATTTTTAAAAAGCCTTTATTGGCGTCGCCTCATACTTATTTGGCACAAGTTGTTGAAAAGTATAATTTGGGGGTAATTTTGAATCCTGAAGATCCAAATTTTATACCTATATTAAATAAATATGTGAATAGTTTTAATGAGCAAAAGTTTTTGTCAGGAAGCAATGAATTTCTTGGCCTTGTAAATTCCCAACAGAAGCTATTTTTAGATAAAATAAGGGAGTTTTTTTAATAAGGCTGTATTAAATGTAATTGATCACTAAAGTGCAGAAACCTTGAAGTAATAGAATAGCTTTGGAGGATTGTAAGAATATGATTCAGCTTGAGTTTTTAAGGGAGCTTAACTCGGACAAGATAATAGAAAAAATCGCTCCGTACTCTTATGTTTCTTTTGATATTTTCGATACTCTTTTCAAGCGAGATGTTTTACATCCTACCGAGGTTTTTCAAATAATAGGAAAACAATATAACGATTCTTCATTTGCATCCAAAAGGATTGAAGCAGAAAGAAGTCTGCGAAATCAGAGTGGTAAAGAGGAAATTACATTAGATGATATTTATGCAAAATTGGAAGGAAAATATCTGACTTTTAAAAAGCGAGAATTGGAATTAGAGGCAGACTTATTACATAGAAATCCTATGATTTATCCCGTATATCAATATTGCAGGGAGAAAAGGAAAAAAATAATTATTACATCAGACATGTATTTACCTGAACAATTTTTGAAAGATATTTTGCATGCACAGGGATTTGACTTCAATTTTTGCTTTATTTCCAGCAGCTTCGGGGTGCAGAAAGTTACTGGGAATTTATTTAAGAAAATGTTGTCTACTGTTAATATATCTGCAAAAGATGTTATTCATATTGGCGATTCGATTAGAAGTGATTATTTTGGAGCTCGGAAGGCTGGTATTCGAAGTATATTGATTCTGAAAGTAATCAATAATAGCAAGTGGGTTGATTTAAAATCTAGAAAGCAAAAAACTATATTTAATAATTTTATTAATAATCATTTGAATACTAGGAAAAACCAGTATGCTCAGTTTGGATATGCTTACTTTGGACCAGTTTTGTTTGGATTTATTCACTGGCTGCACAAGTCTATAGGAAATAAAAAGCTTTTTTTCTTTGCTAGGGATGGATATGTAGCTAAAAAGGTTTATGATATCTTATATCCAGAGTGCTCGACAGATTATATTTATTTGTCGCGTCGAGCTTTATCTGTTCCTTTGTTGTGGAAGCATAGCGATTGGGATGAATTTTCTCACTATATTACGGTAACTCGTTTCTTTACAGTTAGGGTTTTTTTAGAAAGATTAGGTCTTGATCCTGAAAAATATAAATTTAAAGTTCAGAAATTCCATCTTTCACTGGATAGTAGCCTTCAGAAAAGCAATTTTTTACAAAATGAGGCACTGAAGGGATTTTACCAAAGTATTCTTAATGATATTATTAAAAACTCAAGGGATGAATTTGATTGCTTGAAAGTTTATTTTCAGCAAAAAGGATTCTGTGGAGATATTGCTGTTATGGATATTGGTTGGAACGGCAGCATGCAGCGTTATCTAGTTGAAATCATGAATATCTTAGAAGTTGATGTTCGCATGGATGGTTACTATTTTGGCATGCGGAAGGAAATAAATAACAGTCAGGTCCATGGATATTTTTATGAACCGTTTAGAATGGATATGGAACCGGTGATTTCTTTTATGCAGGGACTTTTTGAAAGCCTTTTTCTTTCCAGTGAAGGATCTACCAAGAGGTATAGAGTACTTAATGGAGTGGCTATTCCTGTACTTTACGCTCCGGAATATAATGAGAAGGATGCAGAGTTCAAGGCATTTCGGATTATTCAGGATGAAGCAGTTCAATTCTGTAAGGAGTATGCTAAGAGCCCAGCAGAGGAATTGTTGGAATATAAAGCCAGTGAATACGGCTTTAATTTAATCCGATTCTCTATTGATCCAACGTTAAAAGAAGTGGATTTATTTGGCGATTTTCGCTTTTATGATACCAATGTTTTTCCTCTGGCAAGACCACAAAGCTTAATAAACTATGTAAGATGCCCTCAAAAGTTGCTTCGCGAATTTTCATGTTCAGCTTGGAAAGCAGGCTTT
>OHWR01001090.1_pt1 | contig 11055 bp, 9 predicted proteins | sample 1579771 | NCBI WGS metagenome assembly OHWR01 (sample SAMEA3882542, study PRJEB24775) | human gut metagenome | biome: human-associated habitat; feature: intestine environment; material: feces | place: Netherlands | collected 2009/2010 | reverse complement strand
CCTATCCAATCTCAGCTGTAGGGGCAGGGTTTGCCTGCCCGAAGACACAAAGTAAACTGTTTTCGGACGAGCAAACCTCGTCCCTACAAACTAAACGACAGCATTATCCACGTTTTGACACACTCCCAAAGAAAATATCAAAAGGCAATTACCCAGCCATACAACTTACCAGTCTAACTGCGACTAACCTGCAATCCTTTGTCAGACAATGTCATATCAACAAAACGAGCACAACTGTTAGGCGGATTTTGAGTCAATATTGCTCTGATTTTAACAGCAGCTTCGGGGTCTTTGGCTACCATATAAAGATAACCTCCTCCACCTGCTCCAGGCAACTTATAACCTAAACAGTAATCATCAATCTGACGAATGATAGCCTCAACCGACGCAGGATTAGTTCCCGAATCAAGAGCCTGATTCTGCTTCCAGCTTTTACCCACCAAACGCCCCATTTCATCGAAGTTTCCACGTTGGATAGCTTCATATAAATCAAATGCATGACTCTTCATGCTTCCCAACAGTGCAAGATGTTCTGTAGAGTTAAGGAACATACTACGTACAATCTCAGCCAAAATTCCCTTAGCAGTGCGAGTGATACCGGTATAATACAACAGATGACACTTCTGATATTCACTACCCGTAAACAAATAATCAGGCAACCAACGAACCAACGGACTTTGCTCCATACCGGCATGAGTTTGAAGAAGCTTAACACCACGAAGGACACCTCCATATTGGTCTTGCCAACCACCTCCCGTAGTAAGCAATTGTTCCAAAATCAGAGTACGGTTGCATATTTCATTCTTATCCCACTTCAAGCCACAGAAATCGGATACCGCGCCAAGCACCGTAGAAGCTAAAATAGAACTAGTACCCAAACCGGAACCTGCAGGAATAGCCGACAATAACGTGATTTCAATACCTGAGCCAAACGCCTTGAGCTGCTCCTCCAATGTAACATAAACATCTGCCGAGAATTCCGGCTGGAAACCGGCCAGCACCAAAGCCGCTTTAGGAATAGAAAAAGGAGAACCAACTTGCATAAAGTCACTCAGTTCTTCATAGGTAGTAACAGTTTCTATTGCTCCCAAGTCTATAGAACGTAAAATAATCTTATATTCTTTACAAGGCTTTACATAAACCTGCAAAGGAGGCTGTCCATTCAGTTCAATAGCAATATTCACTACATTTCCGCCTTCATTCAAACAATAAGGAGGAGTATCTGTCCATCCGCCTGCCAAATCAATACGAACCGGACTCCTTCCCCATACTATCTGATCGGAATAAACCGATAAATGAGGCTGCTGTTTTTTTGCCAATGCAGCTGCCGTCAAACCTTCACGCATCAACCCAAAGGCCCTTCTTTCATACTCCGTATAGGTTTTACCACTGAACTGCTGCACCCTGGCCCGAAACATATTGTCGCTTATCCGGGTCATCAATGGCGCAGAAAGCGGCAATGCATCCGGCAATTCCAAATGATGAATGGCAAATTCATGAGCAGCATCATCCAAATTCAACTGATAAAAAACACTACGTTCATAATTACGAGCCAACACAGGCCAGTTCATAACCCGAAAGGAATCACGCTGGGCAGCCAAACGACGAAGATTGGCATAAGCGGAAATCTCATCGGCCGACAACCGGCGAGAACGTTTCCATATTTCCTTACCTTCCTGAAGTTCGGGTTCGGAAATCATCCAACGCATTACCAGCCCCAGCTCTTCTATTGTAGAGCAAACAGGAAACAAACGGGCAGCCTGCAAATCGTGAGCACCGTCTATCTCTTCAACTGCTACTTTGCGACAAGAAAGCCATTCACGCACCGAAATTCCCTGATAAATAGTCCTTTCCTCTGTCAATGCTCCTTTAAAGGTATCATTAAATCCATAGGGGCGAGCTACGTACTCAGCCTCTCCCAAAGGTACCACATCAATACATACCCCCGACGGCACATTGAGTTTCCAGTCATTAGTCGGAACCCCTGTTATAATTGTCTGTTGACGAATGTTCCACTCCTTGCCCACACAGCTGTTTTCTATCCAGATTTCAGAATTGTCAGCAGTAAGACGATATGCGACATCAGCATTCTGCACAAACATAGCCGGATGAGGTTTCACCTTACGATGCATGATTTCACGCTGGTCGTTCACCAAATTCTGAACAGCCAACGTGGAAGAGATTAATTCCCTGCTTGTTCCATAATGATAAAACTCACCTCCGGGCAACGGCAGGATAGCCACACTCAACCCATTCAATTCTTCATCTGCAATACGCGGATGTTCACCCAAGGTCAGTCCGAACTCGGAATACATATCGTAATATGAGAGTTCACCTCCTTTTTTAGAACGTTTTATCAACAAATCAACAGCCCGATCACTCAGCAACCAAATACCGATATCCATCAGGAACAAGTGAGTTTGCATCAGTTTTCCCAACTCCTCGACCGAAGGTTTCTGAAGCATAAAGTCCAATTTATCGGGATTGCTACGCGAAGAAACAAACACCCCGTGATTCTTTGCCAAATTGGGGTCCACCCAAAGCCCATAGCACACAACATCAACATCAGGAATATCCTGAAGAGGTTGACCCGCACGTATATACACATCTCCGCTGGCTATCAATGTGCGCAGAGAAGCCGGAGCCTTCTCCATTATTTGTTCATATAAAGGAAGCTGAAGTGAGAGCAGATTTTGTTCCAAGCGCTGCCCCCTCGCCCATCTAAAGACAGGAATAGGCGTTAATATTTTACCTGACGGAGCATATCCGGGCAAACGCCGACTCTGTCCGCCGGCATGCAACAATATTCTTTTTTCTTCCCTCAGCCATTCCAAAAAGTCTTTATCGGGCGCAATATGTTGTTTGCATGCCTCAAGCAGCCAAGCCGTTCCTCCTCCCGACCCCAATTTACTACCAATAGGATCGGAAGTACAAAACCATTCATCACGATCAGCCTTTTCTATATCATAAAAAAATTCCACCAAATTAGGAGGAAGCGATAAAAGTTTTTTCATAATGCATCTTTGTATTTATAATACGCAAAGATGCTGATTTTCCCCTAACGAGCCAAGCAGAATAAGAAAAATTTAGTCGTTAAAAGCAAATACACGCTCATCCAAAGGCATCACTTCTTTCGATCCGGGCCGGGTCACAGGAACTCCGAAAGGCATCTGTGCTATTAACTTCCAATGCAAAGGCAAATTCCATGCTGCACGCACTTCATCATCTACCAACGGATTATAATGTTGCAGAGAAGCTCCCATTCCGGCATCCTCTAACATAGTCCAAATGACAAATTGATGCATAGCATCGGCCTGCTCCGCCCAAACAGGGAAATTATCTTTATAAGTGGGAAACTGTTCCTGCAAAGCATGAACAACAGACATATCCTCAAAATATAGAATCGTTCCATATCCACAAGAGAAACTACCATCTATTTTCTGTTCCGTTTTAGCAAAAGCTTCCGCAGAAATCCGCTTACGCAAAGTATTTTTTACGATATTCCACAACTTTTGATGAGCTTCACCTGTTAATAAAACAACACGTGTGGTTTGTGAATTGAATGCTGAAGGGACATATTCGACAGCAAAACGAATCAAATCCAACAATTCTTTTTCAGACAACGTGGATTTATTGTCTATCTGATAAAAAGTACGGCGGCTCTTTATGGCATCCTTGAATTTCTTTGTCATATTTAGCATATTTATTATGAGTTATTTTACCTATATAAACAAGCATACAGCAAAAGAAGTTCACTTTCTTTGCTTTTTTCAATACAATCAACTATTTTTGTTAGCTAATTATTAACATTATAAACAACACATTCAATGAAAGATTTTCTTAAATTTACATTGGCTAGTTTGATAGGCGTCATTTTAGCAGGTATAGTGCTCACCATACTGGGCCTTATCACAGTAGTAGGCATGGTAGCCTCATCAGACTCTGAAACCATAGTAAAAGACAACTCGGTCTTCGTTCTTGACTTGAAAGGCAACTTATCAGAACGTGTACAGGAAAACCCATTTCAACAGATAATGGGAGACGGCAATGGTTCTTATGGACTAAATGACATTTTATCCTCCATCAAAAAAGCCAAAGAAAACGACAAGATTAAAGGCATCTATATCCAACCATCTTATCTGGCCACTTCTTTTGCATCATTGGAAGAAATACGCAACGCACTTCAAGACTTCAAGGAAAGCGGTAAATTTATCGTAGCATACGCAGACCAATATACACAAGGTATGTATTATCTGGCAAGTGTTGCAGATAAGGTAATCATCAATCCTCAAGGAAACATTTCATGGCACGGGCTGGCATCCCAACCTGTCTTCTTTAAAGATTTACTGGATAAACTGGGCATTGATGTACAGGTTTTCAAGGTAGGCACTTATAAATCGGCTGTAGAACCATTTATCGCTACCGAAATGAGCCCCGCCAACCGTGAGCAAGTCACCGTATTCTTAAACTCTATATGGAATCAATTATTAGATGATGTTTCAGTGTCACGCAACATTTCTAAAGACTCACTTAATGCTTATGCAGACCAATGCATGGATCTCTGTCAGGCAGAAGAATATATCAAATGCGGACTGACCGACTCAGTGTTATATAAAGACGAAATGATCGCTTATTTGAAACAACTGACCGGACGGAAAGAAGACCAAAGCTTAAACAGCCTTTTCCTTGAAGATATGATAAATGTAAAAAAGAATGTCCCCAAGGATAAAAGTGGAAACGTTGTTGCCGTATATTATGCATCAGGAGAGATTTTAGATGCTGCTTCCTCCAATTCTACCGAAGAAGTCATTGACGGTCAGAAGATGACACGGGACTTACGCAGGTTGCGCGATGACAACAATGTAAAAGCAGTTGTTCTGCGCGTAAACTCTCCGGGTGGAAGTGCTTATGCTTCCGAACAGATATGGCGCGAAGTAGTACGCCTGAAAGAAAAGAAACCGGTTATCGTCTCTATGGGGGATTATGCAGCATCAGGCGGTTATTACATCTCTTGCGCCGCAGATTCTATCTTTGCAGATCCGACAACTCTAACCGGCTCCATCGGCATCTTCGGAATGATTCCTTCGGGAGAGAAGTTATTCAAAGACAAACTAGGGCTGGATTTCGATGTAGTAAAAACTAATAAAATGGCCGATATGGGAGCCGGTTTCGGTCCACTCGCAACGCGTCCGTTCAACAACGCCGAACAGGAAGCACTTCAAAATTATATCAACAACGGGTATAAGTTATTCGTAAACCGTTGTGCCGAAGGAAGAAATATGTCAGCAGCAGATATTGAAAAAATAGCTGAAGGACGAGTGTGGACGGGCGAAATGGCCGTCGGCTTGGGGTTAGTAGATAAATTGGGAGGCATAGATGACGCATTAGCAGCAGCCGCAAAACGAGCAAACGTAGAGAACTACACTATTATCAGTTATCCTGAAAAAGAAAGTCTCTTCATGAATCTACTGAACAGCCAGCGCAAGCACTATGTCAACAGTCAGATGAAAGAATATATGGGCAGTTTCTACAGCTATTTCGAAATATTACAAAACCTGAAAGAAATCAATCCTGTACAGGCACGTATGCCATTCGAATTGAATATTAAATAACTTTTAATGGAGAATAACTTTATCAAAATACATAAGTGGCTATACCCGGTTTCGTGGCTTTACGGAGCCGGCGTATGGATACGTAACAGACTATTTGATTGGGGAATATACAAAGAAAAGAGCTTTGATATTCCGGTAATCTCGGTAGGCAACATTACCGTAGGAGGTACCGGAAAGACGCCTCATACCGAATATCTGATAAAGTTATTGAAACCCAATTATAAAGTGGCAGTCCTAAGCCGGGGGTATAAACGAAAATCAAAAGGCTTCGTATTGGCCCAACCGAATACTCCCGTAAATATCATAGGTGATGAGCCATTTCAAATGAAACAGAAATTTCCCGATATCTATATGGCAGTAGACCGTGACCGTTGTCACGGTATCGAGGAGCTATGCAACGGATATACCGCCCCCGGAACCGAAGTCGTAATATTGGATGATGCTTTTCAGCATCGCTATGTGAAACCGGGAATGAATATTCTTCTAGTGGACTATCACCGACCTATCTGCGAAGATGCTTTATTACCGGCAGGACGAATGCGCGAACCCGAAAAAGGCAAGAACCGTGCTCATATCGTGATAATAACCAAATGTCCCAAGGATATAACTCCTATGGATGTGCGGGTGTTGCGTAAACAGATGGGATTATATCCTTATCAACAACTTTACTTCACAACCCTGAATTATGGCAAATTATACCCTATCACCCGACAGGGAAAAGAGTATCCAATCGCCAACATTCATAAAGATGCACATATATTGCTCGTTACCGGAATTGCATCCCCGGCTAAGTTAATCCATGACTTAAGCCCTTATAACGAACATATCAATCCATTGACATTTAGTGACCACCATGACTTCACACCCCAAGACATGGAAATCATAAAAAGCCGTTTCAGACAACTGCCGGAAGGCAAACGAATGATTATCACCACAGAAAAGGATGCGGTGAGACTGTCATCCCATCCATTGCTGGACGAAAGCATCAAACCATTTATCTATGTACTCCCGATAGAGGTGAGCTTTTTACATGACCAACAAGAATTATTCAACTTAAATATAACCGAATATGTTAGAAAAAATCCAAGAAACCGCAGCCTTTCTGAAAGAAAAGATGCATACTAATCCCGAGACAGCAATTATTTTGGGCACAGGTCTAGGAAGTTTGGTACACGAAATTACCGATAAATATGAAATAAGTTATAAAGACATTCCTAATTTTCCCGTATCAACAGTAGAAGGTCACAGTGGCAAACTAATCTTTGGCAAATTGGGAGACAAAGACATCATGGCCATGCAGGGACGTTTCCATTTCTATGAAGGATATTCAATGAAAGAAGTTACTTTCCCGGTACGTGTAATGCGCGAATTAGGTATCAAAACACTATTTGTATCCAACGCTGCCGGCGGAACTAATCCTGCTTTTGAAATCGGTGACCTAATGATTATCAGAGATCATATCAACTTCTTCCCCGAACATCCGTTGCACGGAAAGAATATCGAATATGGTCCCCGTTTCCCGGACATGAGCGAAGCCTACTCTAAAGAGCTTATCAACAAAGCATTGGAAATAGCCAAAGAAAAGGGCATCAAAGTGCAGCAAGGAGTATATATCGGTACACAAGGACCGACTTTTGAAACTCCGGCAGAATATAAAATGTTCCATATCCTGGGAGCTGATGCTGTAGGCATGTCTACTGTCCCCGAAGTTATTGTTGCAAACCATTGCGGCATTAAAGTGTTTGGAGTTTCAGTTATCACCGACCTCGGCGTGGAAGGCAAAATAGTGGAGGTTTCCCACGAAGAAGTCCAGAAGGCGGCAGATGAAGCACAGCCACGGATGACAACCATTATGCGCGAACTCATTAACAGAGCTTAAAAAAAGAATATGCAAGAAACAAATAGAACAGAAATTGCAACCTTGGGGGAGTTCGGCCTCATCAAACATCTGACTCAGAATATTGAACTAAAGAATCCCGAAACCAAATACGGTGTGGGAGACGATGCAGCCGTCCTCGAATTTAAGGACAAAGAAGTATTGGTTACTACCGATCTTCTGATGGAAGGAGTACACTTTGACCTGATTTATACACCATTAAAGCATCTTGGATATAAATCAGCCATTGTAAACTTCTCAGACATTTATGCCATGAATGGAACTCCCAAGCAGATAACAGTATCGCTAGCTGTATCCAAACGCTTCTGCATAGAAGATTTAGAGCAGTTCTATGATGGTTTGAAGCTGGCCTGCCAACTACACAATGTAGATATTGTGGGAGGAGATACCACATCATCAGTCACAGGATTGGCAATCAGTATCACCTGCATTGGCGAGGCTGACAAAGACAAAGTGGTTTACCGCAATGGAGCGCATGACACAGATTTGATTTGCGTCAGTGGTGATTTAGGGGCCGCCTATATGGGTCTGCAACTGCTGGAACGCGAAAAAGCGGTGTTCCAAGACCAAAAAGAAGCCAATCCCGATTTCTCCGGCAAGGAGTACATATTAGAGCGCCAACTTAAACCGGAGGCGCGTAAAGATATCATTGAAGAACTTGCCCAAGCAGGAGTAAAACCAACTGCCATGATGGATATTTCGGACGGACTTTCTTCCGAGCTGTTGCATATTTGCTCACAAAGCGATACCGGCTGCCGCGTTTATGAGGAGCGTATTCCCATTGACTATCAGACGGCTGTAATGGCAGAAGAACTCAATATGAATGTCACTACCTGTGCATTAAATGGTGGCGAAGATTATGAACTCCTCTTCACTGTTCCCTTGACTGATCACGAAAAGGTTTCGACCATGAAAGGCGTAAAAGTCATTGGGCACATCACCAAACCGGAGTTAGGTTGCGCCCTCGTCACTCGCGACGGACAAGAATTTGAGTTAAAAGCACAAGGTTGGAATCCATTAAAAGAAAAATAATTCCTACTACAAAATGCTGATAATAAGCATTTTATTTATTATCAGCATTTTTTTCTTTATATAATATTTGCAAGATTAGAAAACTTTATCTATCTTTGCAACCGCAAACAAGAAACAATGGTGCCATAGCTCAGTTGGTAGAGCAAAGGACTGAAAATCCTTGTGTCCCCGGTTCGATTCCTGGTGGCACCACTTTGAAGAAAAGCAAAAGACAGTAAAATCCTGATTTCCAAACGGAATCAGGATTTTTTGTTTTCTCACAAAACGCAAAATCCGGCAATAATCATCGACGAACGGCAAAAAGTTCAGCTTCAGTTTCCCAAGTACCATCCGGACGTTTTACCATACGTTGCCAACGGAATGAAGTCGTTGTAATTTCTGAAAACACCCACTGTATATTCTTCTCATTAATTTCCGTCTGAACAATCCTGTTTCCTTCTCTTTTTCCTTCCAGTTGTGTAGCCCCTCCTAATTCCGTATATAAAATATCCCATGCCTCTGTATTAGGATTATACATACGTACCGCAGTCGCATAAGCTGCATCCGGTTGATAATCTTTAATCCGTGCCTTACGCGAAGGGCAAATAAACACATCTTGAATTGCAGTCCCTTCCAGCACCCAAGCGAATATCCACTCTCCCTGAACATGTCTTTCGCCTGTTGTACCTTGGTTATCAACCCATTCAAAATCCCATTCACCGACAAACTGTCCATACAGGTTATCTTTTTCCGGTATCAAATTGCTTTTCCCTTTTGACACTAATACATTTATAAATTCTCCCATACTTTATTTACTGACTCTAGATTAGACAAATATAAGATTTATAATTAATAATCACTAATATTAAAACAATTATCTGTATGCAATATCCATGTCGAAAGCAAACTGATGCATAGTATAAAAGACGGACTTCCCTACTCCCAAACAGATTTTTTATATTACACCCCAAAAACATTTCATTTACAAACTTATTGCAAAAAAAGTATTTGGCCATTAAATCTCAATTATTCAAGAAAGAAGTACCGATAAAAAGTCTTTTTTCCCTATATTTGCTAGGCTGAAAAAAATGTCATTAACTCAATTAATATGAAAAAACTATCGTTTATTACTGTATTTGTATTCCTGTCCATTCTTTTTGTACAGGCACAGCAAGCAAAGTATGTATTTTATTTCATCGGAGATGGAATGGGTGTTAACCAAGTTTTAGGAACAGAGATGTATCGTGGAGAGTTGGAAGGCAAAATTGGTGTGACTCCGTTATTATTCACCCAATTTCCTTATGCAACCATAGCCACTACTTTCTCGGCAACCAACGGAGTGACAGATTCGGCCGCTGCAGGAACAGCACTTGCTACGGGAAACAAAACAAAAAATGGCGCATTAGGTGTGAAAAAGGATCTGGAAACCAAAGTTAACAGTGTTGCTTCTTGGGCAAAAAATAAAGGTTGCCGTGTAGGTATCAGTACCAGTGTCAGCGTAGACCATGCCACACCGGCTGCTTTTTACGCACACCAAGGACAAAGAAGCAGCTATTACAACGTGGGTCTGGATTTGATTGATGCCAACTTCGATTTCTATGCAGGATCAGACTTTTTAGATCCCACCAACAAAAAAGCCGCTGGTTCAAATTCAGAAAGTCTGTACACACTGGTGGACAAAGCCGGATATACCATAGCCCGTGGCTACAAGGACTATCAGAAAAAAGCAAAAAAATCGGACAAACTGATTCTCTTACAACCTGCGACAGCAACAGACAATAGTGCTATCCCCTATGCTATCGATCGAAAAAAAGGCGATATGACTTTAACTGAAATCACCCGTGCCGGAATCAATTTCCTGTCTAAAGATCTATCAAAAGGGTTCTTCCTGATGGTTGAAGGAGGTAAAATAGACTGGGCTTGCCACAGCAACGATGCCGCTACCGTATTCCACGAAGTAATGGATATGGACAATGACATAAAAGTTGCTTACGAATTCTATGAACAACATCCCGATGAAACCCTGATTGTAGTAACAGCCGACCACGAAACCGGAGGAATCGTTTTAGGAAAAGGTCCGTATGAACTAAATCTGCAGGTACTCAAGAACCAGAAGGTTAGTGAAAACGGATTCACCAAAGTCATCAACCAGCTTCGCTCTAAAACGAATAACCAAGTATCCTGGGAAGCTGTACAACAGGCCTTAAAAGACAATTTCGGCTTTTGGGATAAAATCAAATTAAACGAAAAACAGGAAGCTCGATTGAAAACCGTGTACGAGCAGACTCTGAAAAACCAACAAGTAAAAATGGAAAAGAGTGAATATGCTCAAGACGAACCCATTGCAGCTGAAGCTAAACGAATTATCAATGAAATAGCGTTGACTGGCTGGACAAGTGGAGGACACTCTGCAGGATATGTACCTGTCTTTGCCATTGGAGCCGGAGCCGAAAAATTCCAGAACCGAATTGACAATACCGAGATTCCGGTAAAAATTGCTGAAGCAGCAGGCTATACACGAAAATAAATCATTCA
>OHWR01001085.1_pt1 | contig 11080 bp, 4 predicted proteins | sample 1579771 | NCBI WGS metagenome assembly OHWR01 (sample SAMEA3882542, study PRJEB24775) | human gut metagenome | biome: human-associated habitat; feature: intestine environment; material: feces | place: Netherlands | collected 2009/2010 | reverse complement strand
TCATCGTTGACAACTCTTGCATAATAGAAGTCTCGTCCATTTGAGTATATGACCTCCACAACATTTGGAATGCCATAAAGATCATGGTCCATAGATATGCTTGGATAAAGTATTGAGCTGTTATTGTCATCATAAGTCCAGACAGGCTGGAGAGATGCAGTATCTTGTTTAGGAGAAAATAAGATCCGGCCAAATTCATCAAGTTCAAAATTGTACTTTGCATTAGCTATCAAATCTGTGAGAAAAGAGAGCCACGTGTCTCCAGAGTTTGCCACAAAGTCATTGTACAAAGTATTTGCAGAAGAAGCCTGGACAACAGGGGCTCTCGTATGCTCACGAGCTATCTGATACGCTTTCTCCATGATGTTCTCGCTCTTGAATATCGAGTATCCAAGAGGTGGCGGATTCTCCTTGAGCTCAAGCAATGGCGTGTAGGCGTCCATAGAAACATTTCGAATCTTGCCATCAAAGCTTGAAGAAGGGGTTTGGACTAAGAAAGTACCAAGAGGATGACGCTCTCTTAGTCCATTTTGAATTGTAACTAGGTATGCTCTTATGTAGCATTCCCCAACAGAATTAGTTACATCGATTGTGGCAGATCCGAGAGTCTCAACACTGGAGTCTCTTGTAATACTGCATGATATCACATTATCAAGGCGCTTAGACTCTTTCCAAGTACCAGGATCAACAATGTAGTATTCAAACGATTGCTGCATCGATGCTGACCAATCCGGCATGTTACACCCCTCCTTCCACTCTTGTAATACTAAGCGTAACTGGAATCGTCAACTCTCTATGCTTCTGGCTAAAGGTTACCTTGATGCTTGCCCAATAGCCACTACCAGATGGCTCACGAATATAGACATCGCCCATCCATATAGCCAATCGACGAAGAGCATATAGAGTTTCTCTATCGCTCTTGTCAATCTGCATACTCCAGGTGGCTGTTTCACCACGCTGCGTACCATAATAACTAATGGGGTGAGCACGACCGATATACTCGATAAGAGATACGTCGAGGTCATGATCGTCAGACACATCAATATTATAAGGCAATTTGAGCATAGATCCTGTCCAAGGTTGCTCCATCATCTGCTCGCTTGAAGACGAGTCAAATTCAGTCCACTCCTCATTCCATTGAATGATAATGGCCTTGCATCCAACTGGATAGCCAGGGATATCATTGAAGCCGACTGCGCCAGTATTCTTCGTAATAGCTACAATTCTATAACGTGCGTAGTCAAGAGATGGATGAGGATCTGTAACAACCGTATTTTTAGAGCTATCGATACCCTTCGCAATTTCGGTAAAACTCCCATCAAATTCACGTCTGTAGACAGATAATAGGACATTTTCGACAGTAACTCCATTGTCATCTCGACAAACAGGGGTTATGTATGCAACTAGAGCGTCCTTGTCAATGGCAATTCCAGCATCTGGATTGTAAGATGCGTCGCTCCAGTTAACTGTAAATGTCTTAGCCTCTTCTTTAGTCAGCCCCGAATTCATGGAAGCGATACATGTAATTGTGTAAGTAATGCCGTTTTCAAGATCAAGATTGTTGGCTGAGAACTCGACAAGCAGTGGCTCATTCGTATCGAAATACTTAGAATATACGCTATTCCCAGCATTTACGATCTTTGTGTTACCAACGCTATCCACGGTCTCATAAGTAGAATTTGAAGATATAGTTACGTGATACCCGATCGGAGCCTGAGTATTTGGACCAGCAAGACCGGAAAGATAAAACGGAAATGTTGTTACTGTGTCAATACTATCCCCATCGATATCAGTAATTGTAAGTGTTAATGTCGGAGGAGCATATACGTTGATTGTTCGCATTATTGACCAATCGCCGTACGTCTTTGTAATTCCGGCAGTTCGCACTCTCCACTTTATCTCTGCGCCATCTGCATAACTATAAGACTTCTTACAGTAATACTTCGTCTCAGAACCGTCAATGTAAGAATATACAGTCTCGCCCGTTACAGTTGTAGCAGACGTAGCAGTACTTCCTGCCGGTTCCGAATCTAGGACCGTAGTTGTCTTGGTGTATGTATCTCCGCTTTTGATAACCTGATAGAAGGCCATTGTTTTGATAATATAGGAGCTAGTTTTATCCTTATCCTCTTCGCCTCGATCATTCTTTATCGTCCTAGTTTCGGTTAAGCCATTAACAGTCATCTCCAACTCAGCATATGTTTGAGTCGAATTATCCTCGGCATTGTGAACCCAGTAAAGAGTCACATTTTCGCCAGTAATAGCAGTTGTTGTGGACGACCAAGTTGTTGGAGCAGCTGGTGTCTTACCAATAACAACAGATGCTATTGCAGACCATGGAGAATGCCCATTGCTATTGACCGATCTTACTCTGAAAAAATATTCATCTCCAGATTCAAGCCCAGTCTTCTCGTAATGGTTAAACTCGATTCCGGTCACAGTAGTCGTTTGATCCGAGCCATCAAAATATCGCTTCTCAGTTGTATATTCAATGTCGTAACTATCGGCGCTGGTAACCTGAGTCCACTCCAAATATACTGAAGTTTCTGAGGAAGCCTTACACACGGTTATAGCACCAGGCATCGAAGGAACAGATTTGAGGCTATTTGAATATGCTGACCATTCGCCAGGGATCTCACTTGTTCCGTTCAAGTTTATTGCCCGGCATCGAACTCGATATTCTCCTCCTGCTGAAACAGTGCAAGAGAACGACGCTTGGCAGGTTTGCACCGTGACAGAACCGCTATTAGTAAGCTTTGTACCATTGAAAACCTGAAACTCGACTTTATCAGCTCGAGCATCAGAGATATTTTCAATGAGAGCTGTTAACTTATACTGGTCAATTGTAACGGAAGGCGCCGACAACTTCTCCGGAGGGTCACTCGCAATTGCATATTTCTTCTGAGCCTTTGTTCCAGTCCAATAAGACGTCTCGGTATTATTAACTCGATACGTTTTAGAGACCGGGGTAACAGACACCATTATGAATATGGCATTTTCAGGTGCATTGTAAGTTGCTTGGTTTTCCTTGGTCGTAGTAGAACCGCCATTAAACCAAATATTATCACCTGTATCATAATACCACTGCACTTCATAGTGGTCAAACGTGCTCAAAGATACCGAGCCCCCTCCAGAGGAGCCGCCATTAAGATTACTTACTTTGATAGGACTTTGAATATTGTGAGTTCCACTCTGATTCTTTCCAAGTACTGCTCGATCTCCGTATACTTCGACAACGTACCATTTATCATTCATTACGAAAGACGGGATGGCTACGCCATTGTAGTACGTAGCCCCCGACTTAATCGTAACAAGGCTGCCGACTTTTATGGAACCGGACGTGACCACGGTTCCACCGCTAAAGCTCCAGGTTGCATAATGTGTATTGCTTCCGCTTTGCTTAGCTACAGTCAAATTTTTGACCGTTACCATAGATTACGTCCTCCTCTCAAGTCTTGCTGCCCTAACTAGGGCTTTTACTGCTTCGGAAACATTACTATTGTCATCATATGTAAAGTCGCCGAAGTTGTATGTATCGCCAGAAGAACCGAGTTTTCCTCCAAGATCCTTAATAGCAGAGATCACATCGTCGTTGGTAGCTCTATTATGATTGCTATTCATCATAGAATTGACAGCACTAACATTAGACATAAGTCCGATGGATGGGCGCATATCAAACATGCTATTGAGACGATTTGCATCGGAGGAAATATCACTGAGATCCAGAACTGGACGGATTGTTGGCTCGGTATTAATGTCTTCAGAGACAAGATCTGCGATACGGGAGATTGCATTTCCAGTGCCCTTTATTGCTTCCTTCGCCATCGAAGCGGCCGAATCAGCACCCATCCAACTCAAGTCATCGATACCACGAGCAAAGCCCTGAGATACAAAGCGACCAATACTTTGGAACACCTTAGAAGGAGAATGAGTACGAAGCTGCTTACGAGCCGCCCTTTCAGCTGCTTTAGCCATTTCAGTAGCTCTTGCGGTTGCTAAGTAGGAATTGGAACTAATTCCGTCAGCGAATCCTTCAGCCAAATATGCACCTGTCTTATGAAAACTGGCATGATAGGAATCCATATTAGAAATAGCCGAATCCAATATGGATATGACGGCATTCTTAACATAAGAGACTCCACTCTTCATCGCTGATCCAAACTTAGTTATTAAACTCTTGCCGGCTTTAATAAACAGGCTATTCTTGGATCTGATACGCTCAAGAATAGACTCGAGCATTTCTCCAACACCGGTGCTTAAAGCGGATACCTCAGACATGGCGCCGTTTCTGAGATTCTTGATGAGGCTTTGGCCAGCAGAATACACGTTCGTACTTGTGCTGTTGACACCGTTTACGAACGAAGCTATGCTCGAATCGGCCAATCTCATTAACGAATCGCCGACAGAATCGAGATTAGAAGCATCGAGAGCCTCAAGACTGTCAACCATTTTCTTGATCGAATCTCCAAGCCGCTCAAAGCCAGAGAAATCGGCCCCAGAAATAGTCTTTGACAAATTGATAATGTTTGTACTTGCTTTGCCTACGGTATCCATCTTCTCAGCATCGAGAATATTGATGTTATTGGAGAACTTCTTAAGATTATTTCCAAGTGAATCGAGTCCGTCATAGTTAACATCAACAATTTCTTCAGCCATGTTGACCAGAGATTTGAATGCCGTTGTTGAACCTGATAGTGCAGCAAGATCTATTCCAGATACCTGCTGGCTATACTTATTAAGACTCCCTCCAAAATTGGAAAGCTTCTCGCCAAAATCATCAAGATCCTTAGATCCGAGAATTGTCTGGACCCAACCATCACTCTTTGGCAAAGAATTTGTCAGATCGGATAGGGCCTTTCCAGCCGACGCAGACTGATTAATGGCTTCGACATCAATTCCGACAATAGATTCTGAATATCGCTTAAGACCAGTACCGAAAGATACAAGTTTCTGGCCAAAGGAAGAAATATCTTTAGATCCAAGAATCGTCTGCATCCAACCGTCAGATCTAGGCAAAGAATTTGTCAGATCAGCCAAAGCTTGACCGGCGATGGCAGATGCCTGGACGGCCTCGACATTCATACCAGCTATAGCAAGAGAATATGCCGTCATACTGTCTCCGAAGGAAATAAGCTTATTTCCAAAGTCGGAAAGGTCTTTAGATCCGAGAATAGTCTGCATCCAGCCGTCAGATCTTGGAAGGCTTCTTGACAAATCGGCAAGCGCAGAAGCTGCGGCAGCAGATGCCTGGACAGCCTCAACATCCATACCGCTTATTGTGTCTGCATATGTCCTCATTGACTCACCGAAGACAACCAGCTTATCGGCAAAGTCTGTGAAGGACGAGCCACCACTAAGCCAAGATGCTATGCTCTCCATGAAACTTGCTCCGGTGAGGAGTGCCATCACTTCGACAAGGGACTTTACCCCTTCCATAGCAGTCTGATCAATGAGCTTTGCACCGGTAAGGAATGGCGCAATATTGACCATAAAGGTCGACAAATCAGTAGCAATGCTAGGCAGAGCACTTGTTGCGCCCTTTGCAATACCGCCAATAATGCCTCCTATAAACTGACCAATAGCGGTTCCTATCGTTTGAAGAAATGCGCCACCCTCAGAAATCAACCAGTCGAGACCGGGAATCTGGCTTATTGCTCCAAGTGCAGCAAGGGCAAGACCAAGCTCCGCAACCAATGCAGAAAGACCAAGAAGCCCGACCATTGCTCCGGGAATAAGTGCCGTGAGGGCATTTAGAGCGACTATAAAAGCTGATATCAAGCCAACACCAAGGATAGCATTGACGAGAGTCCCAGTATCTATGCTTTTAAGGGCATCTATAACCCCCGAGAACAATTTACCGAAATAGTTGACGACAGCAACAATAAGATCTGGTATTCTCTTACCAAGGGCGTCGATTAGTCCGATTAGAAAATCGAACAAATAGTTCACAATTGTTGGAGCATATTTGACAAGAACTTCAAGAACGCCCATCAGGATCTTCATGATTCCTTCTGCGATCGCCGGTATTGACTCGACCAAGGTGTCGACAACTGCTAAAATAACAGAGGTTATTGCCAGGCCAATTATTGGAGCCGCCTCAGTTACAGCTTTGCCAATAAGAACAAGAGCTTCTCCAAGCCCCTCCAGTATGGTTAAGATACTGTTAACAGTTTCTGCTACAACAGCAGCCATTCCTATTGCCAGAGAGGTCACACCAGCACCAATTAGTGTAACACCAGCTCCAAATGCAAGAGCGGCAACACCAAGCAAAGCAATGGCGCCAGCGAGGGACAATATAACCGGGATTACGGGGGCAAGAGCAATGCCCGCAACCCAAATAAGAGCAAACACACCAGCAATAGCAGCAAGACTTTTTACAATGCTACTTACCTGCATAGCTCCAATGGCCTTAAGCACTGGTGCCAGAATGGCAAGGGCCGCAGCCATGACAAGCAGTGCGGCAGAGGCCTTTAAAATTCCAGAAGACAGATTTGACAATATAGCAAATCCCACTGCTATAGCCAAAATGACAGAAATAGCGGCACCTGCCTTAATGAGCGGCTCCCAGTCCATTCCACCAAACTTCTGGCAAATATCGGCAAATATCTCCATCGCTGCTGCGATAATAGTTAAGCTGACGACCGAAGCAATCATCTTCTTCGATAAGCCAGACAGCAGAGTAAAACCAGCCGCAAGAACTAATATACCGCCTATAGCAGCTCCTGCTTTCGCAAGACCGCCCCATTCCATTGTAGAGAACTTCTGACAGACATCTGCAAATATCTCCATAGAAGATCCGATGATAATCAATGCTATAGAGCTAAGTGCCATCTTCTTCGACAGACCTGAGAGCAAAGCGAACCCGGCCGCAAGGGAAAGTATTCCAGCCATAGCCCCACCTGTCTTTGCAAGACCGCCCCATTCCATGGTGGAGAACTTCTTACATACATCGGCAAATATCTCCATTGCTCCACCGATTATCGCAAGGGAAATAGCAGCACGCATCATTTTTGTGGACTTGATCTTGCTCATGAGAGCCTGATACCCAACAAAGACGAGAAGAATTCCACCTATGCCCGCAACGCCCTTTGCCAATTCGCCCCAGCTCAACTCAGAGAGTTTCTTGCAAACTGAAACGAGAATCATCAAAGCTGCAGACATGATGACCATCTGCTTAGCACCCTTCTTGAAACTTCTTCCAGTCTTAGATAAAGCCTTCATGGTTCCAACGAGAATCGTCATTAAGCCAAGAACACCTGCAAGACCCTTAACAAGTTCACCCCAGCTCAAACTGGAAAGTTTCTTGAGAGATGTTGCCAGAATAAGGACGGAAACAGACATCCCGAGCATAATCCCGATAACTTGGTTAGCTTTCTTATAGCCATCAGCAATTTTCTCGAGAGCAGCCATAGCACCAACAAGCTCAATGAAGAGCACAGTCATTCCAGAGAGAGCATTGCCAAGATCCGAAGGATCAATAGTGGACATGACAAATATAGCAGCAGCAAGAATAGCAATCGCCCCGGCAACCTTGAGCAGAACATTTGCTTTCAGATCCTGCTGATAGGCCTGTAAGCATCCCTTAAGTTCACTAAGCATTCCGGTAACAGGCTTGACCTTCTCTTTGAAGTTTTCAAGAGGATCAAGAAGATTCTGTAAGAATTCACCAGCCTTATCAAGAGCGCCACCGCTTACAAATTTCTTTAATCCAAGAAGAAGAGATGCAAGCACGCCGCTGTTCAGAACATTTAGGCCGGTCTGTAGATCACCGCTTCTGAAGAACTTGCCGAATGCACCACCAATGGACTTCACAATTTCAGAAATAAATGTCCAAATATTCTTAAGAACATTTGCGAATCCTTCGAGTCCGGAGGAGTCAACTTTCTTACCAATTGCCTCGAAGAAGTCCTTAATACTGTCAATCGCTTTCTGTAGAAAACCAACAAGTGAGTCTACAGCCTTACCAAATATGTTGGTTTCTTTAATGGAATCGCGAAGACCACTCAGCCAGTTGCCAAGAGATCCGCTAATTCCGATGAGACCCGACCCAAGACCGGTTATGTTACTGATGAGTTTAATCATCCCACCAGCAACTTTCTTGATAGCTGTGGCAAAGATGTCAAGAACCGCAAATATTCCCTTGAATGTGGACTTGATTTGGGGTCCGTGCTTCTCGGTCCACTCTTTAAACGTCGCGGTCAGATCTCTGACCCTTTCGGTCACTTTGATCAATTGCTCGGAGGTAACCGGAGGAAATATCTCACTGAACGCTTCTTTAACAGGCTTGACAATGTTCATCAAAGCCTCGAAAGAATTCTTGACAGCTTCGATAGCAGCAGCACGACCACCGTTCTCTGCCCACTCACCAACGACCTTGTTACGAGCTTCGGAAGACTTGTTGATCATGTCGCTGAGTGTATCCGAGACACTCGTCCAAAGCTTCTTAGCGTCTTCGAAGTCGCCGACAATGTATTCCCAGGTCTGAGTCCAACCCGACTGCGCTGCTTCCTTCAGAGTGTCCATCAACTGAGTGAAGGTCTTAACCTTGGTTGCCGCGTTATTGGCGTCCTCACCCAGAGCCATGATAGACTTCGCCTGCTCGTCGGTGTAGCCCATCGACTTTAGCTGTTCCTCGGTAAGGTCACCAGTAAACTTAGCCAAGGTCTCGGTTAAGATCTCCGAGCTAAGCCATCCCTTTTGTAAGGTTTCTCTGAAAGAGCCCTCGCTTTCAATCATTTCATCGATAGCAATACCGTGAACACGGGCAGTCTCCTTCAATGCATCCTGGAAGACCTGACCGCCCATACCGGCGTTAACAACAGAGTTCCAGTCCATCAACTTAACAGTACCGGAGGCCAACGCCTGAGAAAGCTGATACATGGCCGTGGATGCCTGCTGAGAATTTGAACCGGAGACGGCTGCCAGGTTAGCAATACCCTTAATAGCTGAGACCGAGGTGTCCAGGTCGACGCCTGCTGCGGTGAACGTACCTATGTTACGGGTCATCTCCGTAAAGTTATAGATAGTCATGTCCGCATAACGGTTCAACTCATCCAAGGCCGCATTAACCTGGTCGAGGGTTGTCCCCTTGCTACGGGTGTTAGAAAGAATCGTCTGAACAGAGTTGATCTGGGTTTCGTATTCCTGGAAGCCAGTCATAATCGGTTCCAGAGTAAACGCATGTGCAATTCTCTTACCAGCATTGACTGCCGAATTGGTTATGTTTGCAAGGGTGGTCACAGCCATTATCTCAAGAGCCGAGAACTTTGCTTTGACAGTCTCGATTCCGTTAGTGAGCGGTGCTAGGCTGAAACCCTTTGCGGCGGAGTTAACGTTCTCAAGACCTTTCGCTGCGCCCTCTAGGTTTAAGCTTTGTTTAAGCTTATCAAGCGTGCCTATACTAGTCCGCACATTTCTTTCGAATTGCGCGTTGTCGAATTGCATGGATACGACTTTTTCGTCAATTTCCCTACTCACAGCTTAGTAACCTCCTCCCATGCATCATTTGCTATCTTATCAAAAACAGGGCGAATAGCGGGGTTTATATAGTCTCGTCCTTCTACCCAACCACCATTCCTAGTTCCGTGACCATACTGTAGAATAATGGCAATGGGGACCCCATTTTGAATGTTTGAATTGTGAAAAGAGATCGTTGCTGATCCGTTTTTGTCGGTAATTTTGTAATACCACGAATTGGCAGTTACACCAGAGGCCACTGGGGTTGCAGACGCAAGGGCGGCAACTCCAGCTCGACCATACCTATCAAGATCGCCGAGTTTAACAACTTCTTTGGCTTTTTCTAAGTATCTAGTAAGCTTTGAGAAGTCACCCTTTTGTCTGAACTCTATCATCGTTATCTCCTTACAGAATCTCGTTCACTCGAGCCTGAACTCTGTCGTAGTCATAGCCAGCCTCGGTCAAGCGCTCCTTCCGCTCATGACCATTACCCCATTCACCACGAATAACCTGACGAGCAAGTTCATCAATGCTCAGCTTAGCGGGCTGAGGAGTATTACCGAGGAGCTGGTTGACACGGCTCTGAATGGCATTGTAATTGTAACCTGCCTTGGTAAGCCGATTCTTACGATCTGCACCGTTACCCCATTCGCCACGGATCACCTCACGAGCAAGTTCATCGACAGACTTCTTAGACGGAGTCTGGTCGTGTTTACTCTCGGTCTTATAGGTAATATCGAAGTAATTGCAGATTCCCTTGGCAATAGCCTCGCCGATTTCCGTAGTATGCTCCACAATCCACTTGGCAGAGGCCTCATTATCGTGGAACTCAACCTCAATATAAGCGGTAGGGGCTGCCGGAACACGAACTTCATACAGTTCAGAATTTACAGAAATACTCTCGCTATCACCCGGTGTAATAGGAGCAAGTACCGCAAAGATGCTCTTACAGGCCTTGTAGCCCTCGCCATTCTTTCTGTAGCAGAACATACGAGTTCCAGTAACAGAGCCGTTGAATGCGTTTGTATGAATAGGCACATGCAGGTCTGCATCGAATGCATTGGATGCGGCGCAACGATTGGCCATGGTATCATACTGGCCAACCTTCACCTCAATACCACACCGGACAAGCGCATTGCGGCATGCCTCGGCAATTTTGCCACACTGAACTGCCTCGGTAGTATTTCCGTATGCATACGAATTTTCCGTCTGATTAGATGGAGACAAGTACACTCTTTTAGCCATTTGTCATTCCTCCTTATTTTTATCCAGTAGTGCCTAATTGTTTTCGTCGAGCAGCATTCAAAGCTGCATTACGGCTCATGATAGCACTGCGACTCATCTTCTTAGGCGGCTGATTTTTAATGTTGCAAACTCTAATTAGAGTTAAGAGACGATTAAGATGCCACTTTTGGCACTCGAAAGGAATGTTCAAAGCAATCATCCAATAGTAAATAAGCTCCGAAGTCACTTGTTCTCGGCTTCCATGACCTTTTCTATTATCGTTAAAATATGTAGCAGTCATTGGAGCTCCGATATAGTCATTTATAGCTTTTATGTTCTCTTTGGTGAGGCATTTGTAAACTTCAGGAGCTACATGTGGGGTTATGCTCATGCATCTTAT
>OHWR01001083.1_pt1 | contig 11098 bp, 7 predicted proteins | sample 1579771 | NCBI WGS metagenome assembly OHWR01 (sample SAMEA3882542, study PRJEB24775) | human gut metagenome | biome: human-associated habitat; feature: intestine environment; material: feces | place: Netherlands | collected 2009/2010 | reverse complement strand
CAAGTTCTGTGATGATGTTAAGCGCAGATGTACGAAGCATCTGGTACTCTTTATCTCCAAGTGTCTGGGAAGGAGCAACTACGATGGAGTCACCGGTATGGACACCAACCGGGTCAATGTTCTCCATGTTGCAGACTGTGATGCAGTTTCCTGCGCTGTCTCGCATTACCTCGTACTCGATCTCTTTCCATCCGGCGATACATCTCTCTACAAGAACCTCGCCTACACGGGAAAGACGGAGACCATTCTCAAGGATCTCACGAAGCTCCGGCTCATTATGCGCGATACCACCGCCGCTTCCACCAAGTGTGTATGCAGGACGGAGAACAACCGGATATCCGATGGTCTGTGTAAACTCCACACCATCTTCTACGGTTGTAACGACCTTGGATGCTGCAACCGGCTCGCCGATCTTTTCCATGGTATCTTTGAACTCCTGACGGTCCTCAGCCTTACGGATGGTAGCTGCTGTGGTACCGATCAGTCGTACATTGTGCTCTTTCAGGAAGCCTTTCTCCTCAAGCTCCATGGCAAGGTTCAGTCCTGCCTGGCCACCCAGTGTAGGAAGTACACTGTCCGGTTTTTCTTTGAGGATCAGCTGCTCTACGACCTCAACAGTCAGAGGCTCGATGTAAACTCTGTCTGCGATGTCTTTATCTGTCATGATGGTAGCAGGATTGGAGTTTAAAAGTACAACCTCCATGCCCTCTTCCTTCAGAGAGCGGCATGCCTGGGTTCCTGCATAGTCAAACTCTGCTGCCTGGCCGATTACGATCGGACCTGAGCCGATCACAAGTACTTTTTTTATGTCCTTATTCCTTGGCATTATTTCTCTCCTCCCATCATCTTCATGAATCTGTCAAACAGGTAACTGGAATCCTGTGGTCCCGGGCATGCTTCCGGATGGAACTGTACAGTAAAGATGTTCTTTCCGTTATATGCCATACCCTCGTTTGTTCCGTCGTTGACGTTTACAAATGCAGGATGTGCGATATTTTTCTCCTCAAGTCCCTCTGCGTCTACAACGTAGCCATGGTTCTGGGAGGAAATATATACTCTTCCTGTCTCAAGGTCTTTAACCGGATGATTTCCGCCTCTGTGACCGTATTTCATCTTATGGGTATCTCCGCCTGTTGCAAGAGCCATAAGCTGATGTCCAAGACAGATGGCAAAGATCGGTACATCAGAGTCGTAAAGTTTTTTGATCTCTTTAATAATAGAAGTACATTCCTTCGGATCTCCAGGTCCGTTGCTGAGCATGATGCCGTCCGGATTGTCTCCAAGGATCTCTTCTGCAGATGTCAGAGCCGGGTAAATAGTAACCTGGCATCCTCTCTCATTCAGTGAGCGTGCGATGTTTCTCTTGGCGCCCAGATCAAGAAGCGCAACCTTCGGTCCGTTCCCCTTAAGCACTTCCTTTTCGCGGCAGGAAACCTTCTCTACCACTTTTCCTGTTGTATATGCTTTTAATCTGGGGATGATTGTATCCAGGTCATAGTTCTCGTCAACTGTGATCATTCCGTTCATGGTTCCCTTCTCACGAAGGATCTTAGTCAGTGCTCTGGTATCAATTCCTGCGATTCCCGGAATGTCGTTTTTGCTCAGAAAATGCTGAATGGTGTCTACGCTTCTGAAGTTGCTGGGAACTCGTGATAATTCGCGTACAATAAATCCGTCAATCCACGGCTTCCTTGATTCCTGGTCATCATAACAGATTCCGTAGTTTCCGATCAGCGGATATGTCATACACACCGCCTGTCCTGCGTAAGAAGGATCTGTCATTACTTCCAGATAACCGGTCATGGAAGTGTTAAAGACAATTTCACTGATGACTTCCCTTGCAGAACCAATGCTAGTTCCTGTAAATACATGGCCATCTTCCAATATCAGAAATGCTTTCATACAATCTCCCTTTCTTTGTTCTCTTATTTTATCCTAAATCTTCAAAATTGTATCACAGGAATCGTCATTTTTCAACACCATATGCAAAAAAAATGTATAAAACTAACTTAAAATATTTTTTTTGAATTTTTTTAATTTTTTTGAATTTTTCTATTGACATTCTTTAGTTCCTGGGTTATTATAAGTGAGCAGTCGACGAGCGGAGCAAACAAAGCGAAGTAAGCCGGTTGACAAAATGCAGGAATGGCGGAATTGGCAGACGCGCAGGCTTCAGGTGCCTGTGGTCGCAAGATCGTGTGGGTTCAAGTCCCATTTCCTGCATTCTTTTTTATTTTATCCAAAATCAAAAGGAGCTGTTGCTTCCCGGAGGAACTTTCATCCGGAAGGCAGCAGCTCTTTTATTTTTTCCATTTTTCCTCCACAAAATACCAGGAAAAAAGTAAAACCCGGGTCCTCTCCCATTTTCGCTATGATGTAGTCAGTTCAAAGAACAACACATTTCCAAAACAAAAGGAGGACCTGATCATGAAGCCATAAATCTCAGACACCGATACACGTTAACTTCATTCATATTTACAACAGGAGGAAAAAATAATGACAATTAGATTTAATACTTATGATTACGATGCACTTTTTGGCGCTTTCACAACATTTTTTATTATAATGGCTGGTTTTGCTATTTTAGTCTGGACTATTTTCTATTTTATAAAAAAATCCGATAAAAACAAACCTGTCTTCGCAACACGTGCAAAAATCCTTGAAAAAATCACAGATACTCTCTTCGTTGGATGGTATCTTGTAGAATTCGAAAACGGAGAACGTTTAAAACTCAGAACTTTCGAACCACGTAAAGTATTTTTTTCTGCAGGCGATATCGGAATCCTTCGCTACCAGGGAATCACCATTCTCTCCTTCCAGAAAGAAAACCGTCCACCAATGCGTTGAAAGGACATTTCCTATGATACATGTTCGATCTTTCCGCACTGCCGGAAAATGCCACGGATTTGACATCAGCCGGTGTCAGGATCAGATCAGAATACTTTCCGATGCCACACAGACAACCATAGTTTTATGCGACGGGGCTGGAAGCAGCCCCTATGGTGGCATTGCGGCCAGTGTAGCTGCCAGTACTCTGGCCGGAAATCTTCATCTTAATTTCGAACAGTATCTTCATGGTGCCCTTCCCGATATCCGGATGCAGCTGACCAGGACTGTGGACACTGAATTAAAAAAAATGGCAAAAGAAATGCAGATCGATCCCCGGCTGCTGGCAACAACCATGCTTGCCATTTCCATAGACAATGACGGCAGATTTGTCGGTGTTCATCTGGGAGACGGCAGCATCTTGTGGAACGTTGGCAGCAGTGATCTCCTTAAGACTGTCTCTTCTCCTCAGAGAGGAGATCAGCCAAATTCAACCTATCTGACCATGAACTGCCCGCTTTTTTATTACCTGCGCTTTTATCGCTGGACAAAACCTGGTGCCAGAAGGATCATCCTCTTATCCGATGGAATGAACGGCCTGAACGCGCCACTCACTTCCGGTATCTTTTCTGTGCAGAATCAGGATCTCCTGAATCAGAAAATGATAAACACCAGAAATTTTGATGATATGAGCTATGTGCTCTGTGAGTTAGATGCTCCCTGTTCCAGGCAATGACGTCAGTGCCCCGGACATTTTTGCAAAATCATCCGAAAATATATGTGATATCCACCGTTTTCTCTTTTCTGTCCCCCAGGATCTGCTCCGCTTTCTCCCTCAGCTCTCTGTACCCGTAGAAAGAAATACCATAATATCTGTCGTCATCCCGTCCCAGCGCATATATCATCTCTTTCTCAAGATCCACATAAGCATAAGGAATATCCGCATACGGGTGCAGCTGAGAATTTTCATCCACAGAATAGATATTCAGTACTCTTTCCAGCCATCCGTCAAGGGAATGGACGCTTACCTGGCCCTCTCTTGTATACAGCGCCAGATATCTGCCTTTCGGATCTGCCAAAATATCTGTTTTCTGTGCAGAATCCATATCCACCACCTGTGTGGCGATATTTTTTCCGGAAGCAAGATCCCAGATCGTAACTTTTCTGTCGCAGTATACCACCAGCTGTTCATCTTCTTTAAAAAATGCCACCAGTGGTTCCTCTGCCCAATTGCGGGAAATCGTGAAAAACGGCTCTTTCTTCTCTCCGTCATACACATCGATCGATGTATCATTTATGACTGCAAAACGCTTTGTTGACGCTCCCTGAACCCGTGTTCCTTCTGTCATCTTCTCCACAGTTTTTTCTGTCTGAATTTTCTTTTTTATATCCTGTGCCTCTGCCGGTTTCATGGATGTATCCTGCGCGATCTGAGAAATGACCAGAAACGGCGTCCCGTCCTTCATCTGAATGATCACTTTTTTATTCGCATCATATAAAAAACCGCCAACAGAACTGTCTTCCGCGGAAAAAATCTTCTGACGATCATCCATCCAGAACCGTTCCACACTTCCGTCCGCAAGGCCAAGCAGCACTGTACTTTCATTATACACTGCCAGTTTCACGATTGGATATGAAAAATCTTCTTCACATAATATGTTATATGTATTCCTGTCAATGATCATCAGATGTGTACCCAGGTTGACCAAGATCACGTCTGCCTTTTTTTCACTGTCAAACTGAAAATTTTCATATACTGCTGCATCTGCATACAGAGAATCTTCATACTGTGTCCGCAGATAATGGGTCGTATTTTCCCACACTCTTCCCTTTTCCATCTGATATATTGCTTCACGGTATCTTTTTTTATCATCGATTCCACCACTTCCAAAAGGCACGTTCTCACATTCTATGGTAAGGAATTCCGAATTACTGATAAAACGGATCACGGAAACATGATTAGCTTCCAGTGTTGTCTGTTTTCCGGTATTCAGATCAACCGTCTGAATGCCTCCGTCCCAGATATCCCCGGAAGCATAATCAAGCCAGCTGACTGCCAGAGTATTTCCGTCCGGAGAAATTGCGATGGAAGTTATATGATCCATTGCATCCACAGTCAATCTGATCTTTTCCATGCTGTCCTGGTTCAGGTCATACCGATACACATAAACTCCATCCAGAGACTCGCAGCCAAATACAAGCATTCCATCATGAAGTGCCCAGACCGGAGTTTCCAGCATGTTGTCCTCTTCTTTTAACGGAATCCTTTTTATACATTTCTGCTGTTCGATGTCTGTGTAGTACGCTGTGTTCTGTGAAAACAACAATATTTTTCCCTCAGAAACAAACTTTCCATCTATAAGTGCAGAAGTTTCCTCCTCCAGTTTACACTTCCACTTCAAAGACCAGTCTTCCATATTGTAAAAATATGCGATTCCCGATTCATCCAGACAGAAAAACACCTTTCCATCCGGACTGCTTTCACCGATATCCGTTGTATTATTTTCCAGTTCCACCTGTCTGTCCGGCCGGAAACCTTCTACGTTTCCTTCATGATGATAACTGTACAGGGCAGAATTCAATGCATAGATCTCTTCCGGGATCACTGGTGTATCCCCTTCTTCCTGTGCTTCCAGAGCAGCCTGTAACGCTTCTTCCCGGTTTCCTTCCTTCAGAAGTTCCGCAGACAGAACCACCTGATCCTCCGCCCGGTTTTCCATGATCCGCCGGTTCTGTTCTTCGATCCTGTGGTTTCTGTCCATGGCAAACAGGAAAAAAGCATTTGCCATCAGCACAGCCAGAGATCCAATGACTGCATATTTCTTTATGATATAATTTCTCTGCCTCTGTTTCAGGGAATCATATGTGGTTCCTAAGATTGGAGCCGCAATCTTTAACAGTACGTTTTTCTTTACATTTCGGAGCACCTGTTCCGGTGTTTCCCCTCTTGCATCGGCCGCAAGGACCTCTGCGGTCCTGTCACTGCCCAGCAGTTCCTTTGGGAAAACATCTTCCGGTTCTCCCTCTGTTACTACGGCAAGTATCCTGGATCTGTCATGAAATTCAAGAAATGTTTTTATTTCCAGATTAACCCAGGGGGAATCTTTGGTTTCAGAAGAGCAGATCACGATCAGCCATCCCGAATTTTTCAGTGCTTCCCGGATCTGGAGCCCAAAATCAGAACAGGATGACAGTTCCCCTTCGTCCATAAAAACCCGTCTGATCTTTTTTATTTTATTTTTACGCATCCACGGAATGTAGAAATGTTCCAGTTTCTGCTGAAGTATTTTTGCAGCCTGGCTGTCTGTTTCCCCATGGCGATAGCAGATAAACGCATCATATACAACCTGGGAAAGGTCGCTCTTATATGGTTGCAGCGCATGAAGAAGATCTGATACATCTGCCAGCATTTCTTCACAGGAATGATATCGGTCCTCCGGTGTCTTCTTTAACGCTTTCGAAATGATCTGATGGACTTTATCTGCCATATGAGCCGGACAGTTCAGCTTTTTCAGTTTTCTTTTTGAGAGATACAGGCCGATATTCGCAGAGTCAAGTTCCCTCTGGGTGTATCTCTTTCCGGTCAGCATCAGAAGAAGCAGGTATCCCACACTGTACAGATCTGCCTCTGCTCCCAGCCTCAGAGTTCCATCATTGTGCCCGACAATCTCCGGCGACTCGAATCCCATTGTGGAAAATAATGCTCTGTCACGAATCACAGGACATAACCCGTCCTCGCAGACAGGTCTCGCCGCTCCAAAATCCACCAGAGAAACAAGCTTATCTTCCTCTGAGAGGCTTCCTTTTATAAATACATTTCCGTCCTGGATATCCAGATGGAGAAAACCTGCTTCATGAACTTCTTTCACCGCGAATAATACCTGTTTTATGATCTGAAATGCCTGGACAACCGAAAATTTTTCTCCCTGGGAAAGATAAGATTTCAGTGCTTTTCCTTTGGATTCCAGTGATGTCATGATTGTAACAGTGTTATTTACCAGATGAAAAGTATGTCCCTCATCAAAAGAGAGCTCAACTTCCCCGGAAGCGCTGATGACGGGAATCGTTCTGGCAGCGGTATTGTAAATTTTCCCTGTTATCTCCTGCTCCTGCATCTGCATTTTTTTGACAGAATCCAGATAACGGACGGATGCCGGATCTTCTGACGCAGATACGATCTCACCATCTTCTCTTCTCTCAAAAACAAACGCAGCTGACAGCGGAAAACACTCTTTTAACGCATAGTCAATTTCACTGACTGTAATTTTCCCATCAAGATAAGATATTTTTTTACATGGGTATACAATACTTCCGCCGCCTTCTCCGATAGGTTTTCCGGTAATTTTATACAGTTCACCCTGGGATAAACGGATCCATGTTCCTTCCTGCAGTACTTTTCGCATTGTTTTTTCCTTTTTCTCATTCACACTTCTTCTACGTTTCCATATCCGGATTCCAGCCACATATCACTTAAATTCTCGGTTTTTCCATCCCATGACAGCCCCGGTGTTCCTATCTCCTCCGCCACAAGCGCATAAAGAACAAACCGGTCCAGAGGAAATGGCGGATACAGTGGTTCAAAAGAAAACATCATCAGAAATCCATTGATGCAGCTGATATAACCTTCTATTTTTTCGTATTCATCCCAGCTGTCAACAACATCTTCCAGCTGCCCGAGAATGTTTTCCATATTTTCAGAAAAATGTTTTTCTTCGTTTGCTTCTGCCATTTCATAAAGTTCATTCCGTAAATCTTCATTTTCATTTCTTGAATATCCGGAAATAAAAAGATACGCAAGCAACAGTATATCTTTACGTTCAACAATGGCCGCATTGTCCGGTTTTTCCACAAAGCGTCTGATTGCTCCCAGACGGTTGCTTCTCTCATAAGCCTTACACACAAGATAAATTTCTTTATTAAATGGTATATTGTCATGTTTCGTCTTCAGACTTCCATGTGATGGCAGGCCAAGCTCCCCGGGTTCTGCAAACTGCCAGCCATGAGCACACATAAATGCTCTGGCCAGACTTCCCATATCCGGATAACCATCTTCCGCGATCTCAACTTTAACCTGGTTATCTCCGGAATTTGAAACCTTTCCGACTGCATCGTTTCTGCGGTCACCTTTGTGATATGCCCAGTAATCGTAAGTTGGATACAGTTTTACAAGATAGCGTGTCAGTTCCATCAGGTCTTTTCTTCGCTGCAGGGAGTATCCGGAATAGTAAACAGAAAGATTATCCGATACCACTTTTTTCGTTTTTTTATCTTTCTTCACGAGGATTTTTCGTCTGGTAAACTCTGGATCTACAGAATACATATATTCGATCAGTTTGTCTTCCATATCTTCCCGCTCAGATTCCGGAACACTGATACCGGCCAGTTCCGGTATCTGGTTACTGATCATTCTGGTCATGCCGATATTTCCCACAGTCTGCGTTATCCCGCCATCTTCTGCATCCTGTGGTCTGTTCTGTTCATATTTTTTGAGTATGCTTTTAACTTTAGTCCAGTCACCCTGGGGACGCAGCATTTTACAGAACAGGCAGATACAGTCCAGCGGATTTCTTACGCTGAACGGTTCGTGTCCACAGGCAAGGAGAAATTTTGTCGTAGTATAATCATCCATATTTAAAAGGAAAGACAGTTTTACCGCAAGTTCTCTTTTTCTGGGATATTTTTTGTCACTGAGCCATTGAAACCATTCGATTGCCTTCACTACCTCGTTCTGTTCCTTTAACATATATTTTTCCAGCCTGGAACTCAGATTCTTAAGAAATTTCTCCGGCCATGGGACATTGTTATTTACGGTCAGATCTTCATAGGATTCCCCTGTTTCTTCGGAAGCATCACGCAAAAGTTCAGAAAAAGATGCCTGTATCTGCCTTCTCATCAAAAATCCGGCTGTACAGAGATTTCTGGCATCGTTCAGGCTCCTGACAACAGCCATCGGATCGTTCATCAGTTCTTCACTCATATCTGCCAGTTCTTTCGTCCATATATCCATTGATTCTTCTGCCTGTCTTGTGAGACTGTTCTCATATTGAAGGCAAGTATTTTCCATGTGTTTTCGTTTCCTTTCCCTGTAAAAAATACAGCAACAGGCTCCCTTTCTCTCAGGAGCCTGCCACATCTCAAATATTTATTCCGTTTTTTCTTCAGATTCTGTTGCAGTTTCTTCTGCTTCTTCCACCACTTCCTGCGTATCTGTTTCTTCCGAAGTCTCTGCTTCCGGAGCGGCTTCTTCAGTCTTCATCGTTTCCGTTTCTCTTCCGGATACTTCCTTCTCCGGTGTTTCTGTTTCTTCTGCTGCCTCTGTTACTTCCTCTGCTTCCGTAACTTCTGCATCTGCTGCGTCTTTCAGTTCTTCCTCTGCCTGCTCGATCACGTCAGTGGCTTTTTCTTCCAGTTCTGCTGTCGGACACGCGGCGCCGCAGTAAGGGCAGAAACTTGCTTCTCTCATTACTGCCTTATGGCAGGCCGGACAGAACTTCTCGCCCTTGCTGGCTGCAATGGCATCCCGGAAGTGATCCGCCTCCAGCATGTGCTGGCTGATCTCCTCGCAGATTGCTCCCACTTCTCCGTCAACAGCTTCTCCGTGTTCATAACGGGTGTAGATCATTTTTCCGATGTCCATCATCAGTTTTTCTGTCATACGCTCCTGTGCAGAAAGTTTATTGCGGATCTTCTGGATCTCATAGAGATTCTCCGCCTTGGAACTGAGGCCCTTCGCTTTCCGTGTCAGTGCATTTCCAAGATCATCCCAAAAACTGCTCTTTGCCATATCTGTCACGCTCCTTTTTATTTGCTTCCTGTGTTATCTTTATCCTTCCAGCAGCGGAGTTTCCTGACCACGCATCAGGATCTTCGGTCCGCCATTTCCCTGGATGTATCCTTCTGTGATCACTACCTCACCGATATTATCATCCTTCGGGATCTCGTACATAATGTCCAGCATATACTCTTCCAGAATCGCACGAAGTGCTCTGGCGCCTGTGTGACGCTCCAGTGCCTTACGTGCAATAGCATGAAGTGCTCCGTCCTCAAACTCAAGCTTTACTTCATCCAGCGCCAGAAGTTTCTGGTACTGTTTCAGGATGGCATTCTTCGGCTCCTTGAGGATCTTCACAAGCATGTCTTCTGTCAGTCCATTCAGTGTAAAGATGATCGGAAGACGTCCGATAAACTCCGGGATCATTCCAAATGCACGGAGATCATCTACCGTTACTTTCTCCAGCACATGCGGATCATCATCATATTTGTCCTTCAGATCTGCATAAAATCCGATAGACGCCTGTTTATTCAGTCTTTCTTTGATGATATTCTCAAGATCCGGGAACGCACCGCCACAGATAAAAAGAATATTCTTTGTATTGACTGTAGTGAGCGGAACCATCGCATTCTTACTGTTGGCTCCTACCGGCACTTCCACTTCGCTGCCTTCTAACAGCTTTAACATTCCCTGCTGTACGGATTCTCCGCTGACATCTCTCTGGCTGGTATTCTTCTTCTTCGCAATCTTGTCGATCTCATCGATAAAGATAATTCCCTGTTCCGCCTTATCTACGTCGTTGTCCGCAGCTGCAAGGAGCTTTGATACTACACTTTCAATATCATCCCCTATGTAGCCGGCCTCGGTAAGAGAGGTCGCATCTGTAATTGCAAGCGGCACATCCAAAAGTTTTGCCAGTGTCTTTACCAGATACGTCTTTCCAGAGCCGGTAGGTCCGATCATCAGCATATTGGATTTCTCGATTTCAATCTCATCCATTGTATCCGTTGCCACTCTTTTATAATGATTGTATACAGCAACCGACATTACCTTCTTGGCGTATTCCTGTCCTACTACATATTCATCCAGTTTCGCTTTGATCTTATGCGGAGCAGGAATATCCTTGATATTCAGGATCGATTCTTTTTCTTCTTCCGGCTTTTTCTTTTTCACACGCTGGCTCTTCGGGATCTGTGCATCCATGTCTCCAAATCCCATCATCGGTCCCATGTTCATAAACTGGCTGTAATCCATCCCGCCAAAATTCATATTGTTCATTGCATCAAAGCTTTTTTGCATACAGTCCGGACACACGCAGATATTGTTCGGAAGATCGATCATCTTTCCGGTCACACTCTCCGGTCTGTGACAGATGAAGCAGACCTTTTCATAGCGATCTTCGTTATTTTCTTTTTTGTCTGTATTTTCTACCTCACCGGTTACTTTCTCAACTGTCTTGTCCTTCTGGTCATTTTCTGCCATTGGCTGGTCCTCCTTTTC
>OHWR01001079.1_pt1 | contig 11116 bp, 9 predicted proteins | sample 1579771 | NCBI WGS metagenome assembly OHWR01 (sample SAMEA3882542, study PRJEB24775) | human gut metagenome | biome: human-associated habitat; feature: intestine environment; material: feces | place: Netherlands | collected 2009/2010 | reverse complement strand
AGTAGCGGTGGGGCACACGCAGTTCGCCGCCGGGCTTGTCGATGCTCAGCAGAGGGCAGACGCAGCCGTAACTGGAAGCGTCCAGCGGCTCTGCCCAAGGCTGGGGCGGCTGGGGTGCATGGAAGCGCACCGCCCGCCCATACGGGATGCCCTTGAAGCTGCTGATCTCCCGGAAGCGATATCCCCGCACCGGACCGTAATTTGTCTGAACCACCGGAAAATCCGGCGCACAGCAAAATGCCTTTTCCATAAATGACCTCCTTCTTTCAAAAAGACAGACCCCCGGTACTGCAAACATGGCACCCGGAGGTCTGTTTTTGTTATCCTAAATCTTCGCCGTTGGTGGCAATGACCTTCTGATACCAGTAGAAGCTGTCCTTCTTTTCGCGGCTCAGATCACCCGTGCCGTCGTCAAACTTATTGACGTAGATGAAGCCGTAGCGCTTTGCCATCTCACCGGTGGAGGCACTCACCAGATCGATGCAGCCCCAGGGGGTGTAGCCCATCAGATCCACGCCGTCCTTTACAGCCTCAGCCATCTGCTCGATGTGGGCGCGCAGGTAGTCGATGCGGTAGCTGTCGTGGATCTTTCCGTCGGCATCTTTCTTGTCGTAAGCGCCCAGGCCGTTTTCCACCACCATCAGGGGAATGCGGTAGCGGTCGTAGATCGCGTTGAGGGTGTAGCGCAGACCAATGGGATCGATCTGCCAGCCCCAGTCGGAGGCTTTCAGGTAAGGATTCTTCTTACCAGCAATGATATTGCCGCCCACATCATCGGCATCCTTGTGGGTGGTGATGCAGTTGGACATATAGTAGCTGAAGGTGTAGAAATCGACAGTACCGGCCTTCAGGATTGCAGCATCCTCCGGCTCCTGCCGGATGGTGATGTTATTCTCGGCAAAATAGCGCTTCATGTAGGAAGGATACTCGCCGCGGACATGCATATCAGAGCAGAACCAGTTGCTGATCTGCATGGCCTTCTGGTTGGCGATCTCGTCGGCCGGGTCGCAGGTCAGTGCGTAGCTGGTGATAAAGCAGATCATGCAGCCCATCTTGAACTGAGGGTAGTGGTCGTGGGCATACCGAACAGCCTCTGCACTGGCCACAAACTGGTGATGCAGCGCCTGAAAACGCTCCTGCTTGTTGTCCGGCACCTTGTCGGTAGGGCCTTCAAAGCCCCGGATGGTGCCGGTTTCCAGGATCGCGCCCATGGGCATGGTGCCGCAGTTGATCTCGTTGAAGGTCAGCCAGTACTTGACCTTATCCTTGTACCGCTCAAAAATGGCCTTGCAGTAGTTCATATAGAACTCGATGAGTTCCCGGCTGGCCCAGCCGTTGTACTTTTCCACCAGCGCATAGGGCAGCTCGTAGTGGCTGATGGTGACCAGCGGCTCGATGCCGTGCTTCTTGCAGCAGTCAAAGACCTTGTTATAGAATTCAAGGCCCTTCTCGTTCGGCTCGGTCTCCATGCCGGTGGGGAAAATGCGGGTCCAGTTGATGGAGGTGCGGAAGGTCTTGAAGCCCATCTCGGCGAAGAGTGCGATGTCCTCCTCGTAGTGGTGGTAGAAGTCGATGGCCTCATGGCTGGGATACAGCCGGTCGGAGCGGACAGCAGTTGTCACCCATTTCGGACTGGTGTGAGAGCCATTGGTGCACAGGTCAGGGACACTGGGGCCTTTGCCATCCACGTCCCATGCGCCCTCGAACTGGTTGGCTGCACAGGCACCGCCCCACAGGAAATCATCACGGAAAACGCTCATAAGTTTCTACTCCTATCCTATTTTGTTCCGGTTCAGGCGGGGTTCTGTTCAAAGAACAGCTTCAGAGCACCGATCAGGTTGGCATCGTTGCCATAGCGGCAGCGTACCAGCTCCGGCTTGACCGTCGGCATGACTGTGCAGCGCTCAAACAGCCAATCCAACTCGGCCTGAATCGCAGGCAGCAGAGCCTCCGCTGCGCTGATACCGCCGCCGATGGCCACCTTTTCCACATCCAGCACATTCTGCAGGCTCAGGATGCCAACGGCCACCCGCCGGGCAAAGATCTTGAGAGCCTTCTGCGCTTCCGGCTCCCCGGCATTGTAAGCCGCAAAGATCTCCTCGCCGGTGGGCATGGGGCTACCCGTCGGCAGATGCTTCTGCCGGGCATACTCGAAGATCAGGCCACTTGCCGAGGCCATTCCCGCCCAGAGGGGTGCTTCGGAATACCGCTCTACCGAGGTCAGTTTGAAATCATCGTCGGCCATCTTTGAAATATCCGAGACAAGGCCGCTAACCTCGCCTGCAGCGGCGTGAGCGCCCATCAGCACCTTCCCGTTCAGGATGATGCCGCCGCCGATGCCGGTGCCTAGCACCAGCACGAGGCCATTCTCCACACCGGCCAGCGCACCGGTCCACCCCTCCGCTGCTGCGGCACACTTGCCATCGTTGGCGATGGTCACCGGCACGCCCAGCCGTGCCTCCACCTGCGCAGCAAAGGGTTGCTCCCACATAAAGGCACTGAGCATTCCACCGGTATGGGCGATGCCGTTTCTGGTATCGATGCGGCCCGGCATAGAGATGGCGCAGCCCACGAACTGTCCCTGAAGGGGAGCGGCAAAGCCCTCGATGGCCGCCAGAAGGTCATCCATATTCGTCAGCGGTGTCGGAACCTTTCCACCAGAGATTTTCCGGGCCTGTTCATCGGCCAGGCTGTACTTGATGAAGGTTCCGCCGATGTCGATCAAAAGATACTGTTTCATCTTATCTCCTGCTTTCTGTTGGTTGTTTTCAGACTCATGCAAAGCCCAACGCGGCAGCCAGGCCGAGCATCACCGGCAGCGTGATCAGTGACAGCAGAGTGCTCAGACAAACCATCTGCACAGCGTAGGAAGAATCCAGCCCCAGACGCTGGGCATATACCGCGATGTTGCTGCCGATGGGGGCCGCATTCACAATGATGAGCACCGTGCCGATCTGCCGCCATCCGGCTGGAAGAAGCATCAGACAGACGATCGTCAGCAGTGGGATCACCACCAGCCGTACCGCCGAAAGGGCGTAGAGCCGGGGGCGGGTAAAGATGGCTTTGAGGTCGGTCCTGGCCAGATAGACACCCAGCACGATCATGGCAAGCGGAGCGTTCATGCCTGCAATGGCCCCCATGGGGGTGCGGAGGAACTGCGGCACCGGAATACGGCAGAAGTAGATCACTACACCGCCCAACAGGGAGAGCACCAGCGGATTTTTGAGCACTGCCCCCAGTTGGATGTACTTTTTGTCCCCGGAAAGCTTTGCCTGGCCGTAGGTCCACTGCAAAGCATTCAGCAGGGCTACAAAGCCTGCTGCGTAGAACACGGCTTCTCCACCCAGCACTGCTGTGACCAGCGGAAATCCCATGAACCCGGCGTTGGAAAAAGCCACACCGATCTGCGCCATGGGGTCTTTGCGGAAAAAGAGCCACGACACCGCCATGGAAAGCAGCAGCACCCCGGCACCTGCCGCAATGCTGACAGCCAATTCCACAGCTCCCTTTGCCGAATACTCAATACAAAATGATTTTAGCACAACACAGGGCAGCACGCAATATAACAGCAGGTGAGCCAGTGCCTTGCTGCCCTCCTGGGTGATTAGTCCGGTACGATAAAGCACATAACCTATGATGAGATAGAGGAACATCAGAAGGATCTGTCCCAGAACAACACCAAAGACTCCGGTCATTGCTTTCCTCCCTGTTCTTCTCCGATTTTGCGCAGCAGCGGCAGCAGAGCATCCATCACAGGGCGGTAGCCGTTGGCATACAGGTGCATTCCCTCAATGGTGTACTCCGCTTTCAGATTTCCGGCAGCATCGTACAGGTCCTTGTTCAGGTCGAGGAATTCCGCCCCGTATTTCCGGGCCAATGCCTGCACGCCCTCGCTTGCCTCCCGGATGCGCTCATTGGTGCGCCAGTGGAAGCATTCGATCAGGCCCGGGTCTTCGGCCACGGTGGGGTTTACCGGATAATAGGCCAGCAGGTAGAGCTTTGTTTCGGGCAGTTTTTTCCGGATTTGCTGCACGATCTCCTCATACCGGCCCAGCATGGCGGCGCGGTCGTAGTCCGGGCCGTTCAGGTCATTGGTGCCGATGTTCAGGAACAGGTGCGCAGGCTGCAGCTCAAGGATGCATTCGTCCATGGCCTCCAGGTAAAGCCGCCGATGCCCCGGTTGTACAAGGTGCAGTGCAGATCATCGTCCTGCAAAAACTCATACAGCGGAAACTGTTCCATCAGGCTGGAGCCGGCAAACACCACCGCTCCTTTCTTTGCATAAGGATTCAGGCGGCGGAACCGCTCCCGCTTGATCTGCTTTTCCCGTTGGCTCTCCTGCTGCCGCAGTTCGTTCAGAAGGACATTTCGTTCCTGTTCCGTCATGGTCTTGGTTCCTTTCTCTCAGTTCTCGTGCAGGGGCAGTTCTACAAAGCTGCCCTCCCCCAGCAAGATCTTCTGGTGGGCGATGCGGGTCTTTCCCTGTTCAGACCAGACTCCTGCGTAATTGCTGTGAACGGCGTACTGTGGGAAGTCGGAAGAAGAGACATCCAGCCGCAGGCAGCTGCCGGGCTGTACCGTCCAGTTCATATCCCACATCTCCACACAGACCTTTGCTGTCCGGCCGGGAGTATAGGTCTGACCCTCCGGCAGGTCGGCAGCAATGGTGGTGATGCCGCCCCGGATGTTATAGGCCCTGCCATCCGGGAACACTTCCATCAGCTTGGCAGTGAAAGCAGTATCATCCACATCGGTCGAGACATTCAGGTGCACCTTGATTTGCCCACAAATGGGCAGTGCTTTTTCCAGCGGAGCGCTGACGAAGCTGACCACATCGGGCCGATAGTCCGGCTCCGGCTGCAGCAGGCTGCCTGCCTCGGCAATGGTGGTCAGAACGCTTTCTGCACCATGGCTGGGCACGGGGGTCTCCGGGTCATACACAAAGGTGCGCTCCCCTTCTGCCGGCTCGGCATTCAGAGTTGTTTCACCCAGATAAAGCTTTTCAGTCCGGCTCACGGGGGCAGGCCATGCCTCCAGCGTTTTCCAGCGGTCCTCCCGCATTACATAGGTGCGCACCCGCTTTTCCGGCTGTTTTTTCTGCTTCAGCAGCAGATCGAACCATTCCAGCATCCGGTGGATGTCGCCGTTTTCCAGATTGTGCTGTTCGCCCCACGCAATGCAGGGCTGGGACATATGATTCCAGCCGATATCCAGCCAGCTGTGCTCTTTGGTCTCAGGGGCCAGAGAGGCATAAGTGTTGATGGCACTGCCAAAATGGTGATCGTACCATGCATCGATGATATACACCGGAACCTTGGTATTTCCGGGCACATCGGCTAACAGCTTCCACCAGCCCTGCTGCCAGTAGGCATCTGTGCGGCGGGTGGCGTGGATCCAGTCCTGATACCAGTCCAGCGTTCCATCCCACAGCGCTTCATCCACCTTGTCGTGGGGACGGAAGCGGCAGCTTTCCAGATAGTCCGCTGTGACCGGATGGCCTGCATTCTGCATTTCCCAGCCAGTCAGCACGTCGTGGCGGAACAGCCCCTTTTCATAGGCCGATTTGAAACGGTCGGTGCCATAGACCGTCAGCATCATTCCCTTGACCTTGGGTGGAACGATGTCTGCAATGGCCCAGCCGGTCAGGGCCAGATAGCTGGCTCCGAAATAGCCGATGCTCTCTGCCCAGGGCTGGTCGTTGAGCCACTGCAGGGTATCGCGGCCATCCGGGCGCTCATTGACGTTGGGTTCCCAATGTCCCTCGCTCTTGCCCGTACCGCGGCAGGTCTGGATTACATAGCCGTAGCCCCGGCGGGTCAGTTCTGCTCCGTTGATCTCATACAGCGGCTGCTGATTGGGATAGCAGCTGCGCTGGATCAACACAGGGAACTGTGCAAGCCCCTCCGGTTTGAAGATCTCGGTATAGAGCCTCACTCCGTCCTGCATGGGCAGCATCAGCTCCTCCCGGCGGCAGCCATAGACCGGGCCGTCGTAGGGCATACTGGCATATTCCTGCCGGTAGCTCTCCTGCGCCTGCCGCATCATCTCTTCCATCTCACGCTGCTTCTGCTCGGCAGCGGCCTTTTTTTCTTCCTCTGTCATCGATTTTCCCGCCTTTCCGTGTTCTCAAAAGCGTGTGCAGCTGACAAAGTGGCCAGGTTCCACTTCCTTCAAGGGGATATCCCTACCGCGGCAGGCATCTGTTGCATAGGGACAGCGGGCCGCAAAACGGCAGCCGGGAGCCGGGTCCACAGGGCTTGTCAGTTCGCCGCGCATGACCTCGGTAGAGAGCTTTTTGGCCTTCAGGCTGGGGATGGGCACAGCATCCAGCAGACCCTTGGTATAGGGGTGGAGCGGATTCTTGAACAGATCCTCGGTCTTGGCATATTCCACACACTGGCCCAGATACATGACCATGATCTCGTGGCTGATGTGCTTGACCACGCTCAGATCGTGGGTGATAAAGACATAGGTCAGCTTTTTCTCATCCTGCAGATCCATCAGCAGATTCAGGATCTGTGCCTGAATGGAAACGTCCAGTGCAGAGACCGGCTCGTCGCAGATGATGAACTCCGGGTCCATAGCCAATGCGCGGCCGATGCCGATGCGCTGGCGGCGGCCGCCGTCCAGCTCGTGGCTGAAACTCTCTGCATAACGCTCATCCAGGCCGACGGTCTCCATGATCTCGGCGATGCGGGCATCGTATTCGTCACGGTTTTTGCAGGCTTTATAGATCTTCAGCGGTTCTCCGATCAGTTCCTTAACGCTCTTGCGGGGATCCAGCGAACCGGACGGATCCTGGAAGATCATCTGCATCCGGGCACGGATGGGCTTGAGTTCCTTGGCATTCAGTTTTGTGATGTCGGTGCCGTCGTAGATGATCTGACCATCGGTAACATCATAGAGCCGCAGCAGCAGGCGGCCCAGCGTGGACTTGCCGCAGCCGGACTCGCCCACCACGCCCAGTGTGGTACCGCGCTTGATCTTGAAGTTCACGCCGTCCACCGCATGGAGCTGGCTGTTTGCGCCGACTTTGAAGTATTTTTTGAGGTTCTTTGCCTCGATCAAAACCTTTTCTTCCATTGTCATTTCCTCCCGGCTCAGGTGTTGGACTGCGGCGGATCAAACCGGCAGCAGCGGATGAAGTGGCCCGGTGTGACCTCCCGCATCTTCTGGGCCTTTTTGCAGGCTGCAGTGGCATATTTGCAGCGGTCAGCAAAGCGGCAGCCCTCGATCTTCTGGGTGGGGTCAGCCATCATCCCCTCAATGGCCTCCAGACGCTTGGTGTTCTCATCCAGCTTGGGAATGGCGTTGAACAGCCCCTGGGTGTAAGGGTGGCGCTGCGTGGTCTCAAAGATATCCTCTGCTGTGCCGTACTCGATGGCCTCACCGGCGTACATGACCATGACCTTTTCGCAGGTCTGGGCCACAACACCCAGATCGTGGGTGATGAGGATCATGGCGGTGTTCAGCCGCTTCTGCAGTTCGTTGATCAGGCCCAGCATCTGGGCCTGAATGGTCACATCCAGTGCGGTGGTGGGTTCGTCGGCAAGGATCAGCTTCGGCTCACAGGCCAGCGCAATGGCAATGACGATGCGCTGCTTCATGCCGCCGGAAAACTGATGGGGGTACTCCACCTTGCGCTTTGCAGGGATGCCCACCAACTCCATCATCTCGTCCACACGGGCTTCCAGTTGAGCAGTGCTCTGCTCCGGATGATGGATCTTCAGCACCTCCATGATCTGGGCTCCCACGGTCATCACCGGATTCAGGGCAGACATGGGATCCTGGAAGATCATGGATACTACACTGCCGCGCATGGCACGGATCTTTTCCTCGGGAGCATTCAGCATATCCACACCGTCCAGCTTGATGGAGCCGTCGGTCACAAAACCGATGCCTTCCGGCAGAAGCTGGATGACGCTCAGGGCTGTGGTGGTCTTACCGGCACTGGTCTCACCCACCAGACCCAGCGTCTCGCCGTAGTTCAGATCCAAGTCCAGACCATTGACGGCGTAGACGGTGGAAATTTCGGTATCATATTCAACGCTCAGGTTTTTGACTTCCAGCAGCTTGTCGCTCATTTCAGGCCACCTCTTTCACATTCTTGGTGCGCTTTGCGCGCTTTGTCTTTTTTCCGCTGCCCAATGTGCCGCGCAGCTTCGGGTCGAGGGCATCGCGCAGAGCGTCGCCGCACATATTGAAGCAGAGCACCACGATGATGATCGCAATGCCGGGAGCAATGGCAATGATGGGCTGGGTGGACAGGTACTTATAGCCGCCGCTGACCATTGCGCCCCAGCTGGGAGTCGGGGGCGTGATGCCCATGCCCAGGAAGCTCAGGTTCGCTTCGGCCAGAATGGCACCGCCCAGGCTGGCGGTCATGCTGACGATGTTGACGGACAGGCAGTTGGGGAACACATGCACCAGCGTGTTGCGGATCCGGGATGCACCGCACAGGGTACCGGCGGTGACATAATCGGCATTGCGGACGCTCAGCACCTGACCGCGGGTGACACGGGCGTAGCCGGGCACCATCGAGATGCCGATGGCCAGGCAGACATTGCCCAGGCCCTGACCCAGGATCGCGCCCAGAAACATAGCCAGGATCAGCATGGGCACGGCCATCATGGCATCCATGACACGCATGATGAAGGCATCCACCACGCCGCCTGCCATGCCGGCGATCAGGCCCAGTGCCATGCCAATAACGCTGGAAATGACCACGGCCACGATACCGACCGTAAAGGAGATGCGGGCACCATAGATGATGCGGCTCAGAACATCACGGCCATTGGAGTCAGTGCCCAGCCAGTGCTCGGCAGAGCAGCCCTTCAGAACATTGTAAAGATCATCCTTGTTGGGATCATAGGGAGCAATCACCGGAGCAAAGATGGCGATGAGCACCATGATGAGAAGCAAAATTGCGCAGACCACGATGATCTTGCGGCTGAACATGACCCGGAACACGCGGGAGGACGTGATACGCTCCAGCAGACCCTTCTTTTTTGTCTTGTTTTCCACAGTTCATTCCTCCTTTTAGCGGGTGCGGGGATCGATGATGCCGTACAGGATATCGACCACGAGGTTGCAGATGGCAACAAAGATGGAGATGATGAGCACACCGTTCGCCACCAGCATGAAGTCACGGTTGCTGATGCCGTTCATCATCACGCTGCCAAGACCCGGGATGACGAACAGGCTCTCGATCAGGACGGTGGAGCCCACCATGGAACCCAGGCGCATTCCCATGGTGGTGACGATGGGGATCATGGAATTGCGCAGCTGATGCCTGAAGGTAACATCCTTCTTGGAAACGCCTTTGGCACGGGCGGTGGTCACATAATCCTGCCGCATGACTTCCAGCATGGAGGAGCGGGTCAGACGGACAAAACCAGCGTTGACACCCAGACTCAGCACAATGATGGGCATGATCATATGGCTGAGCCAGCCGCCAAAATCACGGGTGATGGGCACATAGCCGGAACTGGGCAGGACCCGCAGTTTGAGGGCAAACACCAGCATTCCCATCATGCCCAGCCAGAACATGGGCATCGAAACGCCGATGTTGGCAAAGAAGGAGATCACACTGTCAATGGTCTTGCCGCGGTTCTTGGCAGCAATGATGCCGAACAGGATACCGGTGATCGTACCAATGATAAAGGCGGGGATCACCATGGTCAGGGTTGTTCCCAGACGGGGCAGGATGATGTCAGCGATCTCAGACTGATAGCTGATGGACTGGCCCATGGTGCCCCGGAACAGGCCGCCGATCCAGCTGAGATACTGGACGATGACCGGACGATCGAAACCATAAAGGTGGCGGTAATAGGCGATCTGCTCTTCGGTGGCGGTTGCACCCAGATAGTTGGCTACGGGGTCGCCCGGAACCATCTGGATGAGGGCAAAGACGAACAGAGTGACAAGCAGGATGGTGATGCAGGATTGCACCACACGCTTGCCGATCATTTTGGCAAGGTTGTTCGATTTCATAGTTCGCTCCATTTCCTGCGGAACCTTTCTCCCCTTCTAAAACAAATCCCGGCGCAGATCACTGCGCCGGGATCTGCCGAAATAAGGAGAAATATATTCCGGTCGTGATACTCTAAAGTTGGTTGCTTACTTGTTCAGCCAGCAGGCGGACAGATCCCAACAAGCAGTGAAGGCTTCGGTTGCGTGATCGTCGATGACGTAATCGTACTTGTACATAGAGGACTTATTCACATACAGCACGCGGCCAAACAGGCAGGAGCCATCCTCGGCATCGTAGATTGCTGCCTGCAGCTCCTTTTCCAGCTTGTGCTTCTCATCGGGATCCATGCAGCGGCGGATCTCCTCCAGCAGCTCCATTTCCTTGTCGGGATGCTGGATGCCCTTGGCGTAGTAAGCGCCGTTCTTGTCCAGATGACGACCCATGTACAGGCCCAGATCGGGAGCGATGGTTGCAAAGTGGAGCATCAGGCCCTCCCAGGTGCCATCCTTCATGTACTGGTTGTTGGTTGCGCTGTCCACCTGCTGGATGTTGCAGTGGATGCCCACCTCGTCCAGCATGTTGGCAATGGCCGTCAGCATATCGGACATGCCGCTGATGGTGATAATGTTGGTGGTAAAACCATCGGCATAACCAGCCTCTGCCAGCAGGGACTTTGCCTTCTCCGGATCATAGGTAAAATGATTCAGGCTGTCGTTGTAGGTAGCGGAACCGGGAACTGCCCACTGGTCGGTCATCTGTGCCATGCCCATCAGGAATGCTGCGTTGATGGCATCCACATCGATGGCGTAGCACAGGGCGCGGCGGACACGGGCATCGGCCCAGGGGCCGTCAATGGCGCTGTTGGGGATCAGACCCAGACTCTCGACACCCATGCCGTTCTGGTTATCTTCCTTGACGTAGATGCCTGCACCGTCCAGCTGCTGCAGGATGGTGGGATTGGCCAGACCTACCCAGTACATATCGTACTCGTTGGCCTGGAAAGCAGTGTTTGCGGTGCTGGACTCAGTGACAAGGGTCACCTCCACGGAATCCAGATAGGGCAGGCCCTCCTTCCAGTAATTCTCGTTCTTGGTGTAGATGGCGTAGGCGTTGTTCTCGAACTCGCTCAGCTGGAAGGGGCCG
>OHWR01001078.1_pt1 | contig 11124 bp, 9 predicted proteins | sample 1579771 | NCBI WGS metagenome assembly OHWR01 (sample SAMEA3882542, study PRJEB24775) | human gut metagenome | biome: human-associated habitat; feature: intestine environment; material: feces | place: Netherlands | collected 2009/2010 | reverse complement strand
CCCATGAGAACCCCGAGGTACAGAAGGCCTACGAAGAGTTCCTGGGCAAGCCCCTCAGCCGCACCGCCCATAAGCTTTTGCATTCCGAACACGTGAACGAACTGTACTTTGAAACACATAACTACTTGTAATACCAGGTGACCGATTCAGCCGCAGGGCATGCTTGCATGCGCCTGCGGCTGAATCAGGGAACCGCCCAAACATGAGGAAGAAGCGATTTGCGAAGCAAATCAGCTGAATCCGAATGTTTGCAAGACCCTATTGACATTTTTTCACACAGGGTCTATACTGTGTATAGTTTAAAGATGATTACTAGAGTAAGAGTGGACGCGCGCCACTCTTTCTTGTTGTTGTAACGACAGCTCATATCAGTAAAGGAGGGTCTACATGTCCAAACGAGAGGACTACGAAAACAGAACCGAAGAACTGCTGACGCCCATCGCAGAAGTATGTCAGGTGGAGATCTACGATGTGGAGTATGTAAAAGAAGGCAGTGACTACTATCTGAGAGCTTACATCGACAAGCCGGAAGGTGTGAACATTCTGGATTGCGAGAATGTCAGCAGAGCATTATCCGAAGCTCTGGACAAGGCTGATTTCATTCCGGATGCTTACATTCTGGAAGTCAGCAGCCCGGGACTGGGTAGAACGCTGAAAAAGGATAAGCATTTGCAGAAGAGCATCGGTGAAGAAGTAGAGATCAAGCTGTTCAAGCCCATTGACAAATGCAAAGAGTTTTCTGGCATTCTGGAGAGCTTCAATGCAGATAACATTACGATCACGGAAGACGGCAGCCCGAGAACTTTTGCCAGAGCAGACATTGCCCTGATCCGTCTTGCATTAGATTTTTGATACTATTCAGAGCCAAAGGGCGAAGGAATAGTGATAGCTTGTAGAATAAGAAGAAACCATACACTAAGAAAAGGCGAAAGCCGGAATGGAGGAAATGATGAATAAGGAATTAATGGAGGCACTGGACGTTCTGGAGAAGGAGAAGGAGATCAGCAAGGAGACCTTGTTTGAAGCCATCGAGAACTCCCTGATGACAGCCTGCAAGAACCATTTTGGAAAGGCTGACAATGTCCATGTGGAGATTAATAGAGAGACCTGCGATTTTCTGGTATATGCTGAGAAGGAAGTCGTACCCACGAAGGACGATGTAGAGGATGACTGCTTACAGATTGCTCTGGAGGATGCACAGGAGATCTCCAAAAAGGCACAGGTCGGCGACATGATCCATGTGGAGATCAAGTCCAAGGAGTTCGGCCGTATCGCTACCCAGAATGCCAAGAACGTGATCTTACAGAAGATCCGTGAGGAAGAGAGAAGCGTGATCTACAACCAGTACTACGAGAAGGAAAAGGATGTTGTGACCGGCGTAGTACAGCGTTATGTAGGCAAGAACATCAGCATCAATCTGGGTAAGGCAGATGCCATGCTGACCGAGAACGAGCAGGTAAAGGGCGAAGTATTCAAGCCCACCGAGCGTATCAAGGTTTACATTGTGGAAGTAAAGAACACCCCGAAGGGACCCCGCATCAATGTCAGCCGTACCCATCCGGAACTGGTAAAGAGACTGTTCGAGTCCGAAGTTACCGAGATCAAGGACGGTACCGTAGAGATCAAGAGCATTGCCAGAGAGGCAGGAAGCCGTACCAAGATCGCTGTATGGAGCAATAACCCCAATGTAGATGCTGTCGGCGCCTGTGTAGGTATGAATGGTGCCCGCGTCAATGCTATCGTGGAAGAGCTGCGCGGTGAGAAGATCGATATCGTGAACTGGGATGAGAACCCCGGTAACCTGATTCAGAATGCACTTTCTCCTGCCAAGATCGTAGCAGTATTTGCAGATCCCGATGAGAAGACCGCAAAGGTAGTCGTTCCCGATTATCAGCTGTCTCTTGCAATCGGTAAAGAAGGACAGAATGCCCGTCTGGCAGCCCGTCTGACAGGCTTCAAGATCGATATCAAGAGTGAGACACAGGCAAGAGAAGCCGGTGATTTTGAATATTATCAGGAATCTGACGATGAAGAGGGTGAAGATTCCATGGAAGATGCTCTGGCCGGTGTAGAACTGGATGAAGAACCGAAAACAGAAGAGATCTCGGAAGAGACATCCACAGAAGAAGAGTAAGACCTGAAAAAACAGTGAGGCGGATAGCTATGGGAAATATAAAAAAGGTGCCGCTGCGGAAATGTATCGGATGCAATGAGATGAAAAATAAAAAGGAAATGATGCGTGTACTGAAGACGCCGGAAGGTGAAATCGTACTGGATGTGACCGGAAGAAAAAACGGTCGCGGCGCATATCTTTGTTTCTCAAAGGAATGTCTGCAGAAAGCCATCAAGAACAAAGGGCTGGAACGTTCCCTGAAGATGCAGATTCCTCAGGAGGTTTATGAGAACCTGGAAAGGGAGCTGGATACGATTGAATTGTAATAAAGTACTATCACTGATCGGACTTTCCACCAAGGCAGGTAAGATTGTCAGCGGAGAGTTTTCAACGGAGAAAGCAGTAAAGACAGGAAAGGCCTGGCTGGTCATCGTTTCGGCGGAAGCGTCGGACAATACCAAAAAGAAATTCCATAATATGTGTACGTATTATGAAGTACCCTGTTATGATTTCGGAGGAAAAGAGGAACTGGGAAGAGCCATGGGAAAAGAATTCCGTGCGTCTCTGGCAGTAACTGATGAAAACCTGGCAGCAGCAATGGAAAAACAGCTGAAATCTGAATAATTACATTTCTTGGCATGGAGCAGAAAGGTTGGTGGTAGAATGCCAAAATCAAGAATCTATGAAATTGCACAGGAATTAAATAAAACAAACAAAGAAGTTATTGAATTTTTAAAGGAGAAAAAGGTAGAAGTTAAGAGTCATATGAGTACATTGGAAGAAAAAGATGAAAAAATGGTCCGGGATGCATTCACCGGAAAAAATGAAGGAAAAGAAGAGAAAAAAGAAGCAGCTGACCGCCCAAAAAAGAAATCAAATCTGATTCAGGTATTCCGTCCGCAGAACGCACAGACCCAGGAAGGTAAGAATTTCAGAAGAAACAAACCGCAGTCTGACAGAAACGGACAGGACAGACCGGCAAGAGGAAACGGCGAAGGAAACCGCAGTGGATATCAGAACCGTGACAATCAGAACCGAGACGGCCAGGAGAGAAGATTCAACGGTCAGGGAAGAAGAGACAATCAGAATCGTGACGGCCAGAGCAGAGATGGTCAGGAGAGAAGATTCAACGGTCAGGGAAGAAGAGACAATCAGAATCGTGATGGCCAGAGCAGAGATAACCAGGGCGGCCGTCGTTTTGATAACAGAAACGGCCAGAATAATAACCGTTATCAGGGACAGAACAACCGTCAGGACGGCGGAAACGGAAGCCGTCGCTTCGATGGAAACAGAGACGGACAAAACAGAGACAATCAGGGTGGCCGTCGTTTTGATAACAACAGAAACGGTATGAACCGTGATAACAGAGACCGCGACGGAAGAGAAAACAACGGACGCAGAAATGAACGCAGAGATTCCAGACCTGCTATGGACAGTATGGATCTGGGCCTGGCAAGAAAACCGGTCAGAGACGTAAAGAACAAAGAAAAAGATAAAGAAAAAGAACGCGAAAGAGAAGAGAAAAAGACCCAGGACAGAAGAAACGGACAGGGATCCAACCGTCCGAACCAGGGACGTTTTCAGAAGAGCAGACTGCCGAAAGCACTGCAGAAACCTGCCCGTCCTCAGCCGAAGGAAGAAAAGAAAGAAGTAGTGAAAGAAATCACACTTCCGGAGAAAATGACGATTCGCGAACTGGCAGAAAAGATGAAGATGCAGCCGGCAGTGATCGTTAAGAAACTGTTTATGGAAGGAACTATGGTTACGGTAAACCATGAGATCGATTTTGAAAAGGCACAGGAGATCGCACTTGACTATGATATTATCGCAGAACAGGAAGAAAAAGTGGATGTGATCGAGGAACTGTTAAAAGAGGAAGAGGAAGATCCGAAGGATCTCGTTCCAAGACCACCGGTTGTCTGTGTTATGGGACACGTTGACCATGGTAAAACTTCACTGCTGGATGCGATTCGTAAGACAAATGTAACCGACCGTGAGGCAGGTGGTATCACACAGCACATCGGTGCATATGTGGTATCAATCAAGGGACAGAAGATCACGTTCCTGGATACTCCGGGACATGAGGCATTCACCGCTATGCGTATGCGTGGAGCAAACTCCACCGATATCGCTGTTCTGGTAGTTGCAGCGGACGATGGTGTAATGCCACAGACGGTAGAAGCAATCAACCATGCAAAAGCAGCAGGTGTTGAGATCATTGTTGCGATCAACAAAGTAGATAAACCGAGTGCCAACATCGAGAGAGTAAAACAGGAACTTTCCGAGTACGAACTGATCCCGGAAGACTGGGGAGGAAGCACTATTTTCGTCCCGGTGTCCGCAAAGACTCACCAGGGTATCGAGGAACTGCTGGAGATGATCCTGCTGACTTCCGAGGTATGTGAACTGAAAGCCAACCCGAAGAGAAAAGCACGTGGTCTGGTTATTGAGGCGGAGCTTGACAAAGGAAAAGGTCCGGTTGCTACTATCCTGGTACAGAAAGGTACGCTGCATGTGGGTGACTTTATCGCAGCCGGAGCTTCCTCAGGTAAAGTACGTGCGATGATGGATGATAAGGGACGCCGTGTCAAAGAAGCAGGCCCGTCTACGCCGGTAGAGATTCTTGGTCTGTCAGATGTACCGAACGCAGGTGAAGTTCTGGTGGCTACCGAAAACGATAAAGAAGCAAAGAACTTTGCAGCAACCTTTATTTCTGAAAATAAGAACCGTCTGCTGGAAGAAACAAAAGCGAAGATGTCTCTGGATGATCTGTTCAGCCAGATTCAGGAAGGTAACCTGAAAGAACTGAATCTTATCGTAAAAGCTGATGTGCAGGGATCTGTGGAAGCTGTAAAGCAGAGTCTTGTGAAGCTGTCTAATGATGAAGTTGTCGTTAAGGTCATCCATGGCGGTGTAGGTGCTATCAACGAATCGGACGTAACACTGGCTTCCGCCTCCAACGCGATCATCATCGGTTTCAACGTTCGTCCGGACGCAACAGCAAAAGCAACCGCAGAACAGGAAGGTGTAGACCTGCGTCTGTACCGTGTCATCTATCAGGCAATCGAAGATGTGGAAGCTGCCATGAAGGGTATGCTTGATCCTGTCTTCGAAGAGAAAGTCATCGGTCATGCAGAAGTTCGTCAGATCTTCAAAGCATCCGGTGTCGGTAACATCGCCGGAAGTTATGTTCTGGATGGTGTATTCCAGAGAGGCTGTACGGTAAGAATCTCCAGAGAAGGAAAACAGATCTTCGAAGGCCCACTGGCATCTCTGAAACGATTCAAAGATGATGTGAAAGAAGTAAAAGCCGGTTATGAATGTGGTCTGGTATTCGAAGGATTCAACGATATCCAGGAACTGGATCAGGTAGAAGCGTATATCATGGTAGAAGTACCGAGATAGGCTTTGCATACCGGATTGAGGTGATAGAAAATGAGAAAAAACAGCATTAAAAATACAAGGATCAACGGCGAAGTGATGAAGGAATTAAGCCTCATCATCCGCCAGGAGATCAAAGATCCACGGATTCATATGATGACATCCGTCACTTCCGTGGAAGTGGCACCGGATCTGAAAACCTGCAAGGCATACATCAGTGTGATGGGTTCCGATGAAGAAAAGAAAGATACAATTGCCGGTCTTCGCAGTGCGGAAGGTTATGTACGCCGCCAGCTGGCAAAACGTCTGAATCTTCGTAACACACCGGAGATTCAGTTTGTACTGGATCAGTCGATTGAATATGGTGTGCATATGTCCAGATTAATTGACGAGGTAAATAAAGAGACCCCGGAAAGGGATGAGGAAGATGATAAATAATATTGCATCTGTACTTGAGGGTGTAACCACAGCAGCCATCGCCGGTCACGTAAGACCGGATGGTGACTGCGTGGGCTCTTGCATGGGAATGTACCTGTATCTGAAAGAAAATTACCCACAGATCCAGACAGATGTTTATCTGGAGGAGGTACCGGAAGTATTTCATTTTATTCAGGACATCGATCAGGCGAAACAGGAATGGGAAGAGAAAGAATATGACCTGTTTCTGGAATTCGATGTCAGTAGCACAGACCGGATCGGCGTTGCCGGTCAGGCAGTGAATACGGCGAAAATAACCGCGTGCATCGATCATCACATCACGAATAAAGGAATGGCACAGAAGAACCAGATCGTTCCGGACGCAAGTTCTACCTGTGAAGTGCTCTATGAACTTCTGGAGCCGGAAAAGATCAACAAAGCCTGTGCGGAAGCACTGTATACCGGGATCGTTCACGATACCGGTGTGTTCCAGTACAGCTGTACCGGAACCAGAACCATGGAGATCGCAGGTCAGCTGATGGCAAAAGGCATTGATTTTACCAGTATCATCAAGGATTCTTTCTATACAAAATCCTATGCACAGAATCAGATTATGGGACGCACGATCATGGAGAGCATCATGCTTTTGGATCAGCGGTGTATCGTGGGTTATGTGAGAAAGAAAGACATGGATTTTTACGGTGTGACACCGAAAGATATGGATGGTATCGTCAACCAGTTACAGAATACCCGTGGCGTGGAGGTTGCCATCTTTTTATATGAAATCGGTGTGCAGGAGTATAAAGTCAGCATGCGTTCCAACGGCAAAGTGGATGTGGCAAGAGTGGCTTCTTATTTTGGCGGTGGAGGTCATGTGAAAGCAGCCGGATGTACTATGCAGGGATCAGTGTTCGATGTGGTAAACAGTCTGACACTGGATATAGAAAGACAGCTTCAGGAGTAAAGAAAACATATGGAAAGAAGCGGTGTAATCAATATATACAAAGAAGCAGGCTATACATCTCATGATGTGGTGGCGAAGCTTCGTGGAATCTTAAAACAAAAAAAGATCGGTCATACGGGAACCCTGGATCCTCAGGCACAGGGTGTCCTGCCGGTCTGCCTTGGAAAAGGAACAAAACTGTGTGATCTGCTGGCAGATCATGATAAGGAATACGAGGCAGTGCTTCGGTTGGGAATCACCACCGATACCCAGGATATGGAAGGAACGATCCTGAAGGAGTTGTCAGTGCAGGTGTCGGAAGAAGAAGTCCGCACCTGCATTCTTTCATTTCAGGGTGAGCAGCAGCAGGTTCCACCGATGTATTCCGCACTGAAAGTAAATGGAAAAAAACTGTATGAACTGGCACGGGAAGGTAAAGTCGTGGAGCGAAAAGCCAGACCGGTTACCTTTCATAACATTGAGGTTCTGTGGATGGAGCTTCCGAAAGTAAAGATTCGGGTGCAGTGTTCCAAGGGAACGTATATCCGGACCTTATGTAACGATATCGGTGAAAAACTGGGATGTGGCGGTTGTATGGAAGAACTTCTGCGTACCCGGGTAGAGCGGTTTGGATTAACAGACGCGGTAAAACTGGACGAAGTACAAAAAGTCATGGAAGAAGGTAATATAGAACGTTTGATTCTTCCGGTAGACAGGATGTTCGATCAGTATCCGGCTGCGAAAACAACACCGCAGGGTGATCTTCTGGTACACAACGGAAACCGGATTTTTCCGGAACTGTTACAGGAGGAGCTCAAGGTGGATGGAGGTTATGTCAGAGTATATGACAGCCGGGAGACATTTATAGGACTGTATGAGAAAAAGACAGATCAGATGATACCGGTGAAAATGTTTTATCGAAAAGAAAATGAGGCGTAACGATTCGGCAGGCAATATTCTGTGAGATGTTTTGTCCCGTAAAAGCAATTGGAAAAACAGTTGCGACAGAGAGAAGAATGGAAAGAGACATGAAATATATTACAAAAAATCTGGATTTTCAATTGGATAAGAGAAGTGTGGTAACACTTGGAAAATTTGACGGCGTCCATAAGGGGCACAGCAAACTGATCAACCGGGTTCTGGAAATCGGCAAAGAAGGATATGAAACGGTAGTATTTACCTTTGATGTTTCTCCTCTTGTCAGACTGGGAACCAGGATCAAGCGGACGATTCTTACGAATGAAGAGCGCAGGATCCTTCTGGAACGTCGGGGAGTGGACTGTCTGGTGGAGTGTCCGTTCGTTCCGGAAATCATCCGGATGGAGCCGGAGGATTTTATCAGGGAGATTCTGGTTAAACAGCTGCGTGCCGCTTATGTAGTGGTGGGGCCGGATTTTCACTTTGGCCATAACAGAAAAGGAAATCCGGAACTGTTACGGAAGGCGGGTACCCAATATGGATTTGAGGTGGAAATTTTAAGCAAAGAGACGCGGGAAGAACGCCCGATCAGCAGCACCTGGATCCGTGAGGTACTTCAGGAAGGAAATATCGAGAAAGTCAATGAGCTCCTTGGCTACCGGTATTTTGTGCTGGGAGAAGTGGTACATGGAAGACAGCTGGGGCGTACCTGGGGACTTCCGACGATCAATCAGGTGCCGGAAGACGGAAAACTTCTTCCACCCTTTGGTGTCTATGCATCGAAAACTTTTATCAAAGGTAAAACGTTCTATGGAATCTCCAATGTGGGGGTGAAACCCACCGTGGAAGTGCCGTTTGCAGGTGTAGAGACGTATTTGTTTGACTGCGACGAGGATCTGTACGGGGAAGAGGCCAGGGTGGAATTCTATCACTTTGTGCGTCCGGAGTGCAAGTTTGATTCGGTGGAAGAACTGAAAGCACAGATTCAGAGAGATGCCGGTTCAGGAAAGCGATATTTCGAAAAAAGAGGTTTACATTACTGAGAGCATATGGTATACTGTTCGAGTATGAGTTAGCCCATATTCAGATATCGGATACTCCGACCATTTCTTAATATGTGGCGATTGAAAAAACAGGAGGAAAACAAAATGATTTCTAAAGAAAAGAAACAGGCTATTATGGCTGAATACGCAAGAACAGAAGGCGACACAGGTTCACCGGAAGTACAGGTAGCTGTACTGACAGCAAGAATTCAGGAGCTGACAGAGCATCTGAAAACACACCACAAAGATCATCATTCCAGAAGAGGTCTGCTGAAAATGGTAGGTCAGAGAAGAGGTCTGCTGGATTACCTGAAGAAAACAGATATCGAAAGATATCGTGCACTGATTGAAAAATTAGGAATCAGAAAGTAATTCAACTGCACAGAGAAAAGAATGGCGAGGGGTGGAAGGTATTCTTCCATCCCTCTTATCTTAATCTGTACAAGACAGCGGAAAAAGGGAAAATATATCCCAACGGATACTGTCGATTACCGGAAGATGTCGGAAAGGATGCCGAGACCACTGAAAAGCATATTGCCAAAGCAGGATAAGGACAGCGGGGAGTGTGTTTTTCAGTTGTTTCGGAGCATATCCGCCGGCAGAATGTTGCTGAGAATGAAATGAACAGTAACGAAAAAATCGCCCAGAGGGCAGAAAAAGGAGAAAATGTATGTACAAAAGTTATTCTATGGAACTGGCAGGAAGAACACTGACAGTTGACATCGACCGCGTGGCAAAACAGGCTAATGGCGCAGCATTTATGCATTATGGTGATACCGTTGTACTTTCTACCGCAACCGCATCAGAAAAGCCAAGAGAAGGAATTGATTTTTTCCCGTTAAGTGTAGAATATGAAGAGAAAATGTATGCAGTAGGAAAAATCCCAGGTGGATTTAACAAGAGAGAAGGAAAAGCATCCGAGCATGCGATTCTGACCTCCCGAGTAATTGACCGTCCAATGCGTCCGCTGTTCCCGAAGGATTACCGTAATGATGTTACACTGAATAACATGGTAATGTCTGTAGATCCACAGTGTAATCCGGAAGTTGTGGCAATGCTTGGTTCCTCTATCGCAACCTGCATCTCAGATATTCCTTTTGACGGACCGTGTGCAGCAACACAGGTAGGTATGATCGATGGTGAACTGATCATTAACCCGACACTGGAGCAGAATGCAAAATCTGACCTGAAACTGACTGTTGCTTCCACAAGAGAAAAAGTCATCATGATTGAAGCCGGAGCAAACGAAGTTCCGGAAGCAAAGATGATTGAAGCTATTTTTGAAGCTGATAAGGTCAACAAAGAGATCATCGCATTTATCGACAAAATCGTAGCTGACTGCGGAAAAGCAAAACACAGCTATGAATCCTGTGCGGTTCCGGAAGAACTGTTCGCAGCGATGAAAGAGATCGTAACACCGGAAGAGATGGAAGTAGCTGTATTCTCCGATGACAAACAGACAAGAGAAGAAAATATCCGTCAGGTGACAGCAAAACTGGAAGAAGCATTTGCTGATAATGAGGAATGGCTGGCTGTTCTGGGTGAAGCCGTGTACCAGTATCAGAAAAAGACCGTTCGTAAGATGATCCTGAAAGATCACAAACGTCCGGATGGTCGTGCGATCACACAGATCCGTCCGCTGGCTGCAGAAACGGATATCGTACCGCGTGTTCACGGTTCTGCCATGTTTACAAGAGGACAGACACAGATCTGTACCATCACCACCCTGGCTCCTCTGTCCGAGGGACAGCGTCTGGATGGCCTGGATGAGTTCGAGGTTGGAAAACGTTATATGCATCACTATAACTTCCCGTCCTACTCTGTAGGTGAGACAAAACCGAGCCGTGGACCGGGACGTCGTGAGATCGGTCATGGCGCACTGGCTGAGAAAGCTCTGGTTCCGGTACTGCCAAGTGAGGAAGAATTCCCATATGCGATCCGTACCGTATCTGAGACATTCGAATCCAACGGATCTACTTCTCAGGCAAGTATCTGTGCATCTACCATGTCTCTGATGGCAGCAGGTGTACCGATCAAGAAACCGGTTGCAGGTATCTCCTGCGGACTTGTTACAGGCGAGACAGACGATGATTACATCGTTCTTACAGATATCCAGGGCCTTGAGGACTTCTTCGGAGATATGGACTTCAAGGTAGCCGGAACACATGATGGAATCACAGCGATCCAGATGGATATCAAGATCCATGGTCTTACAAGACCGATCGTTGAGGAAGCAATCCGCAGAACAAAAGAGGCAAGAGAATATATCCTGACAGAAGTTATGGAGAAATGTATTGCAGCTCCACGTA
>OHWR01001077.1_pt1 | contig 11126 bp, 12 predicted proteins | sample 1579771 | NCBI WGS metagenome assembly OHWR01 (sample SAMEA3882542, study PRJEB24775) | human gut metagenome | biome: human-associated habitat; feature: intestine environment; material: feces | place: Netherlands | collected 2009/2010 | reverse complement strand
ACTACTACACGATTCGCCCCAGCATAGCTGGGGGATTAGAATTTTCATTTACAGATATTCTTTTATTTGATTCGTTTATCTGCTCCCCGAATTATTCAAATTATTTTTTCTTGCCTGATAATCTACAATAAATACAAGACCATATTTTTCTAATTCTTCTTTTACTCCTCTGATTTTCAGTTCATTTCTTGTCTCTGCCATATAGAAAAAATCAAAGAAAAATTGCTCTTGGTCTTCTTCCAGAAATATTTCAAAGCGCTTTAATACAGGAGCCTTCACTTTCAAATTTTGAAATGCATTTAATATAGCACTCTTGTTTCTCTTATCATAAATTCTTAATTTAAATATATATCCACCATCCTTGGCCAGACATATTTTGTTCTCATCTGTTTTTACCAGATATCTTGCTATTTTTTTCTCTATTGTCTGTATTTCTTCCAATTGCAAACTTAGCATTTTTTTGGTGTCTGCATTGAGTTTATCACTCTCCTGGTTATATCGTTTTGCCTGTACTATGGCACATATTCCCAAGAAAATAGAGAATATACTTACTACTATAGAAAATATTTCGTTCACGTCCATCTTCTTTTACTTGTTTTCCTTCATTAAAAATTGTCCTAAAATAAGTACAAACATTCTGCAACATCATTTATTGATTCTGATATCTATTTGATTTTGCAAATGTCTTTTTTTCTTTTACAATATTATTATCATATTATTCAAAACTTTTTAATATCCCTTCTCTCCACTAGCCAAAATGGAATTGCCTATTTTTTCAATAATTCTATTCCCTGAAAGATTACTGCAATCAAAGGAAGCACAACAGAAAGAATCAATATCATTTTATTAAAAAAGGTGGTACTTACAGCTCCCTGAGCAATTATATCGTTTCTCTCTTTAACTAATTGGCTTTTTTCTTCTTGATCTGCTCTCTGAATCTCACTATTCAGTTGATTTATCAATTCTTTTTTCTTATCATGCATAAAATTCATCAATGTGTGTAATGGTATATATGCCAAAACTACAATCAAAAAAACAACAACTATTAACATCAATGCATTAGCATCATTAGCAAATGCTCTTGCGATTTCCGGGATTTTCATATCTTCCAGATACATCTGAAAAATCAGCTTTACAACCTGTGCGCTCTCAGGATTAAGAACAAGGTTTCTGCGATCTTCCGACAGCGCATAACCATATTTAGCCTGTCGATGTGTCAATGTACCTTCTTCAAAGTGATTCTGGCGATTGGTAATAAATTCCGAACGAATCTTATCAATGGTCTTTCCATTGAAATACTCTGCAACTTCTTCGGCAGTTTTATCTGCGCTGCAAAAGTCATCTTCCACAACTGCAAATTGGATACCAAGCGGATAAAACGTCCTCTGCAGTGCTTCAATGGCAAACGGAAGGGTTCTTCCGCAGCGGAAGATAGAATCCACAACAACTGCATCAAATTTCCGAGCCATCCCATCCTGCACCAATCTGTCAAAGCCCTCTGTGGCTTCTGCTGTTCTCTTGCGGTCACTATACTTTTCGGATATGCTGCACCCACGCTTTTTTAGATACTGTGCAATGCGCCCATTCTGTTCTGCAATCGTATTGGATGGATTTTCTTCTCCGATCCTGCTGGAAATCGCCCTTGTATAACTGACCCATTTCATTCCTCTGCCACCTCATTTCCATGATGTGCTTGATATTCCATAAATTTTTCTGTGATACTGTGCAGTTCATCCTCGAAGCAGAAATGAATTTCAATCTCTGTTTTGCTATGAACATCTATGTGGTCAATCAGTTCCACCACGACCCTGCGTTCGAGCGTTTTGATATGTTCGTACTGCTTAAATTCTTCCAGCCAAGTGGGAAGCAGCGTATCGTGCTTTAACGCTTCCTGCTTCTTTTCGCGGATTTCCTGAATCTTATCCTGCGCTTCTTTTATCTTCTGCGCAAAGCGAGTATTCATTTCTCCGTACTCTTCCCGGCTGACGACATCATCGCATAAGTCCTGATACAGACGGATTTTCAAATTACTGTACCGTTCCAGTTCAGCTTCCAGTGCAGTGATCTGGCTGTCCAGAATCTTTATGCCAATCTGTTCTCCGCTTGCCAACTCTGCATTGGAGAGTACCTTTTCCGCTTCTACCAGAAGTGACACTTGATGCCGAATCGCAGTCAGAACGCTTGCTCTCCTGCTGGTCGCCATCCGAACGCGACAAACGAAGATATGTGGCGCAGTTGTATTTTTCATTTCCCTGAAAAAACATAAAAAGCCGATAACCTCCTAATCTATTTGTCGTTCAGACAATAAACCAAGAAATTATCGGCTTTATCAGCATATTCTGTTTTGACCCAAAGCCATTATCTCATATTTCACGGTTTATGTCAACGCTTTAATGTGCTAAAGTGAAAATTTTCTTCTGCGTTCTTCTTTTTTCATTTCCGGTGTGTCCTTGCGCATTTTTTCAGCGTGTCCTCCAATCGGTTCTCTCCGGCAAAACTGATTTTCACGACCATTCCCCGGTCAAGATAGCAGTAGGGGTTCTTGATTTGTGAAACAAAATCAACCATCCGTTCTCGCTGCGACAGGTCTTTCTTGATTTCCACATCGTTGATGTCCACCAGTTCTTCGCGGTTCACATTACGGAGATCGGTCTGTGCCATCTGGCGCAGGCTTTCCATGGTGTGGTAGGTTCGTGCAGTTGTTTCGGTCATTCACTCATTCCTTTCTGTTTTTGGGGTGGTGTGTCAGCCTCTTTCACTTATAGAATTGGAGAAAGGCCATTTCGCAAGGTATTTCAAAAAATTTTTAGTCTTTTTTCAAAAACACCTTGCGAAACACGCTCTGCCCGATTCTAAAGATAGAAGAACCCGAAAAATGCGTAAGGCAACGGCTTCACCGTAAGTAGGGCAAGATTCGCCTGGAGTAACTCAAAATTCACTTTCGTGATTTTTCGTTACCGGCAATCTTGATGGGGATTCCGCTTCCCCATTCCCTCGGTACGCACAAAATCTCTGATTTTGGCTATTTGGCTTCCACTAAAGTGGTCGCAGCCGACCGCCTACGGCTTGTCGGGATTTGCTTCGCAAATAAATTTGAAGGGAGTTTCTATCTATGGGCAGAAGAAAAAAGTGCGAGCAGATAAAAAGAACAAATAACGTAATGGTACGTTTTACGGATGCCGAGTACGCTTCTATTTCCATTTCTGCTGAACAGGCAGGCTATCCGGTTGCCGTTTATGTCAGGAAGAGTGCGCTGGACGAACGCATCGAAGTCCACTACAACATCACTGCAGAACTTCCCGAACTTCAAAAACTGATTGCTGAGTATTCTGCCATCGGCAACAACTTAAATCAGATTGCCCAATACTTCCACTCTGGTGGTTTCTATTCCAAGTCAATGCAGGACGAGATCAACCGCCATCTCACTGCATTATGGCAGCTTCGGCAGGAAGCAATCAAATTAGGGGGAACCTATCATGGCCGTGTTAAAACACATCGCAATAAAAAACGCTGATTACAGTGCGGCAGTCTGCTATTTGAAATATCAGCATGATGAACGACACTTAAAACCGCTCCTTGATGAAAACGGGAGCATGATGCTCCGCAGCGAATTTCACATGAATGGAGTAAACTGCAATCCCGACACCTTTGATCTTGAGTGCGAAATGCTCAATGACCAGTATCGAAAAAACTACCGATACGACGAAGTCAAGTCCCATCACTATATCATCAGTTTTGATCCGCGCGATAAAGACGAACACCATCTTACTGGCGAGAAAGCACAAACCCTGGGACTTGAATTTGTGAAGAATCATCTTCCCGGCCATCAAGCATTGGTCTGTACTCACACGGATGGACATAATGGCAGTGGCAACATCCATGTTCATATCATAATCAACAGCTTACGGAAACTGGACATAGAGCCACAGTCATACATCACACGCAGCATTGACTGCAAAGCAGGATACAAACATCACCTGACAAAAGATTATCTAAAATACTTACAGCAAGAACTTATGAATCTATGCCAGCGTGAAAATCTGTATCAGGTCGATCTTCTCTCTCCGGCTCAACGTAAAATCACTGAAGCTGAATACTGGTTGCAAAAGCGAGGGCAGAAAGAGCTGGAAGATATAAACGAACAGATCATTGCTGATGGCATGAATCCAATGGAAACAACATTTCAGACTTGTAAGCAGTTTGTTCGGAATGCCGTTTCAGAGATTTCTTCCTCCGCAATTTCGTTTGAAGATTTTCAAAGCCAGTTATTTGAAAAGTATAAGATTCATGTGAAAGAAACTCGGGGAAGATATAGCTATCTGCATCCAGAGCGAGAGAAGTACATTTCTGGTCGCTCTTTAGGCACAAATTTTGATAAAGATTATTTGCTCAATCTTTTTGAAGCCAATGCACTTGCTGCTGAGCAAGAAGAAAAGCAACGACAGACCATGCCCGATTACCATGCAGACCCGATTGCCATTCTCTTCATTCGCTCTGATCTGCGTCTTGTTGTGGACTTGCAGAACTGTATTAAGGCTCAACAGAGCAGAGCTTATGCTCAAAAAGTCAAAATTTCCAATCTTCAGCAGATGGCAAAGACCGTAGCTTACATTCAGGAAAACGGATTTGACACCAGAGAAAATTTACAGTCAACCTACGATAGCATCACCTCACAGATGCACGATGCACGGCAAAAGACAAAGGACACCGAAACACAAATCAAATCTGTGAATGAGCAAATCCACTATCTGGGTCAGTATCTTTCCACAAAATCCACCTACAATGAATTTTTGAAAGCTCGCTTCAAAGGAAAATTTCGCAAGGATCACGCTGATGAAATTGAGAAGCACGAAAAAGCCGCCCAGATTCTGAAAGCACAAAATCCAGACGGCTCACTTCCGAAGATGAAAGATTTGAAACTTGAAAAAGAACGATTACTTGCCTTGAAAGCGGCTCAATACGACACCTACACCTATTATAAAGATTATCAAAAAGAATTGCGAACAGCCTGTGTCAATGTTGACAGCATCTTGGGGCAGCACCACATTCGAGATCACATTCAACGCACAGAACAGACCCTTTAAGCAAAAAAGAGCCACCATAGGCTACCCTTTGGGGGGTAAGCCTATGGTGGCTTTCTTGATGCTATACTGCTATTTTAACGCATCATGCTTTCTGGTCTTGATTTTTTCCATAGAGAGCATTCATTTTCTCAATAAACTCTCCCCACGCAAGATTCATTTTCTTTTCTTGCTTTGTCAAATAATACTCATACTTGTACAGGAGCCGAAGTCCATCCGGCGGATATTTTCTCGTACAGTACAAGTAATATATCACATCATACATTTCCAGAAGTTCCATATCGTCTAGTCCTGTATGCAGTTCGTCCGCCTTCCGAATCAGGTTCATCGGCAGAGTATCATTTGCCGCAAAATACAGAAATCTCTTTACTGCCATAAAGGACAACGATCTCACTTCGCCCCGGTCTTTTGCATTATCTCTTTCTGGTATGTACTGTGAATACTCTGCAAGCTTAGAGATGTATGCCTGCATCAGAGCCTGTTCTGCCTCATTCAATTCCGCATCTTTATAAACACGCAAATGGGATGGGCTTTCTGACTGACGTTCATCGGCATATTTCTTTACAGCATCAGCAACCAGTTCATGATAGACCGATTCGTGAATGGCCAAATTAGGGAAGGCATCAAAAATCGGATCAAGCCAAATCTCACAAAATTTCAAAAAAGGAATCGGTTTCGTCCCCATTCTGCTTCTATCTGGCGGTATAAAAAAGTTGGCATCCAGAAATATCGTCTGCTCTGGATCAGTAAATAAGCTCTCTAATGCCGGATTCTTCTTTTCTACGTCAACTCTCATCTGCGTCACCGCCTTCAAAGAGTTCATTCAGTTCATCAAGATCAGTGTCGTCAACTGCCAAATCAAAGCCAAAATCATCTGGCTTCTTGCCAAATAAATCCAGAAGCTTGACGAACTCATCTTCTGTTAGACTGCCATCCTCAAAGTTCATAATAAATGTTTCCAACACCCAGTTTGAAACATCCGTTCTCCGAGTAATCGTATTCAACTTTGTGTAGCAGTCTGGAGCAATACTGTAAAAAATTTTCCCATAGATGCTTTCTTTATCACGGTCGTTAATTTTGAAAAGTGCATCCACCTGCTCATCTGTGATATACTTTTCTTCGTTCAAACGAAGCACCAAGGCGCGGTATGGCAGCCACCACTCACTCTGCAATCTTGCAATAAAGCGCAAAAGCCGGAGATTGGTAACTTTTTTCAAACAAGAAGTTTTGAATTGTGCCATGACCATGTGGTTCAAAGTTTCACTCGGCAATAAAAGTTCTGCGGCAAAGCGGTCAGCCATTTTCTCTGTTCGCTTATCTTCTTCGTCCATGTCCGTTTCATACGCTTTGCCTGTTTTTGTAATGTAGTGATACAGCTCATGCGCCAATGCAAAAAGCTGCTCATCATAATAGATTGCCGTGTTCAGACCAATAAAAATCATTTGGTCGGAACTTGTTTCAAACCTTGTGATATTAGCATCTGTATGTGATTTCTTGCTTGTCGGGAACGGATACTGGCAGATTGCAATTCCTTCCTGTTCAATCAGCATGAACAAGTCACCCGCAATCGGGGCTTCAATAATTCCGAAATTTCTTCTTTCCTTATCCGCAGCTTTCTTGATCTCATCAATTTGTAACTCGGTCAATACGACATCTTTATTCATGGTGCAATGCCTTTCTCAGCATAATCTGCTGTCGTGCTGCAAGCATCATCTCCATTAAATGATCTGCTCCTGCTCGTTCCTCATCCGAAAGCTTTGAGCCTCTAAATGCTGTAAAAACAGTCGGCTGATTATTTTCAACAAACAGCCTATCGACCTCAAAACCCAAAACTTCCGACAGCTTTTCAAGCTGCGGTATGGTTGGAATATAGTCCATTCGTTCAATTCTCCCAATCATATTTCGATTGATTCCTGTTTTTTCGCAAAGTTGTTCCTGTGTAATTCCTTTTTCTGTGCGGTTATTCTTTATCGTTTCGGCCAAATCGACTAGCGAAAGACGTTTCATTCTTATTACCTCCAATACTGCTTTCAGTATATGCTTTTTCACTTAGAATGATACCACAAACATCTTTTGCCGTCAATATTTCATCATCTTACATCGCAAATGATTTTTTTAGAATCAAAAGTAGTGGAGAGAGCCTTGCACTCTCTCCACCTCATCACTTCCTGTTCCGTTCTATATCAGTCGATTGTTCCTGCATCTGCCCGCTCTTTTGTTTTTCCCGTGCCATCTGCCGGATTCGCAATTTATCAAGAACGGATTCTCGTCCATTGATTATGCGAGGCTTCGGGAGATTGTTGGCACAGCCATCAATCATATTGTAATTCTGTTCCGTAGTGGATTCTACGGCCCGAACATATTCCCCGTTCTCATAGAACTTCTGATAATGTTCCATCTGGTGTAGTGAAAACTTCTGGTTCACCGGCTTTTCTATCAGCGGTGGATTCAGATAATCCAGAATCTTTTTTCTGGCATCCTCATCCAACCCTTTTCGGATTTCAGTGGAAACCAGTTTGCCAGAAGCATCTACAATCACGTTCGGTGCTTTTTCCTTATAGACTTCATGCTGCATCAGAAAAAAGTGCTGGCTTTCTACTACGCATTCTTCGGTTGCCATCCACGTTCCAGCACATCCATCTATAAAAAGATTTTTCGTGTCAAGTGTAACCAGAATGCCAGAACTACTACTGCGGATAAAGCCAGCAAAAGACGTTCGTTCAGGTCAGCCAGAAATTCCGGCTGGTCAATCAACTTTGCAAGTCGTTCTGTAAGTTCCGGGTATCCGCCGGAGAAGATGGCCGTATCGGCAAAGACCATCTCTGCCACGCCCTCTGCCATATCGCGTTCCATATAGCTTAGGGCTTCTGCGTGTTCATGCAGAGCATTGCCACGGGCTGCATCCAGGACAGACTTTGGTGCGTACTCTCCCTGCTGCAGAAGCTGATGGATTCTGCAGCTGACATCTTCCCAGGACAGAAATGCTTTGTTTTTGGGGTCGTTCCGAACCGTATCTCCAACGGCGATCTGCATACCCAACTCATCGAACCAGACTGCATATTTTGTGCCGCCGATCTCAAAGCCCTTGCCGCCCTCGCCATACTCTTTTTTGACGAAAGCAGTATACTCTTCCGGGGTCTGTTCGGTCATAAAGTTATAGATAAGGCGGAGCTGGCTTTTGCTTCGATTGCTTCCCGTCCGCAGGATTTCATCCACAACTTCTGCCGGAATCGTGATCTCATCGACATACTGGGCCTGCATCGGGGCTTCGATTGCCCGAATCTGCTGTTCCACGGTCGGCAGACTGGGCAGAGAAAAAGCAGAGGCAATTTCTTCCTCTGCTTCGCTCAAATCCTGTTCGGTTGTGTCAGCGGTTAGTTGTACACCAATTCCTTCAGCACGATCTCTTCCGCCATCGCGGTCAGATTGTTCTGATGTGCCACCCATGCCATCTGTTCGGTTTCCTTGTTCGGAGCCGGATACTTCTCGTTCAGGCTCTCGATCAGTTCTTCCATCCGGTTCTCCGCCTGCTCGTCGATCTGTGCCAGATGCTGATTCAGCCTGCCGCTCATCAGCATACTCTGATACCAATTCTTCTTGTTTTCCCTCAGATAAGTCCTGCGCAGCATCCCGTACTTCCCGATGGTCTGCGGCTCGTCCTTCACGGCCAGATTCGGGAACAGATAATCTCCCTTGCGATGATAAGTCAGTTCCATACGGTTTTCCTCCTTCAGTGATGTTCGTTTCAGTTTCACGCTTTAATGTGCTAAAGTTCGTACTGGTATTATACAAGCTGTCGGCAGTTTTTGCAAGATGTTCTGTGACTTCTTTTCGGTAAATTTTCTGCATTTCCCGTCCGATGTCACGGAGAACCGCTTCACATTGTTCCGAAACAGCATTGCCCAGGAACGTCAAAACCGGAAGCTGGTTGAAATCCACAATACGGATAAAATTCTCATCTTCCAAAACTTCCAGCGGTTCCTGTTCGCAGCGTCGGGAAAGGGTATAGAAAATACTGTTGGTCATTAACTCCCGGAAACGGACACGGAGGTTATCTTCATCCAGTCCTTCCAGAAAAGTGTCTGCCACCTCATATTCCAGACCATCCATCGCTTCTTCCAGATTTTCAGCGGTCAACTGCTGTGCCAGTTCCATCAGCGCAGCATTCATGCTGTCCGTCTGCGTCAGAGCATAAGTATCTGCCAGATGGTCGAGGATCATCTGCTGGTGTTCCGAATCATCAATGCGCCAGAGGATCGGCGTTCTGCCGCCCTGCACCAGATGCGTGTCCGCAATGTCGAACACATAGCGCAGCTTTGCCCGTGGGCTGGCATCGTCCAAAAGCGCAATGCCTTTTGCGCCACGGTTTACCCAGCGGTTCATTTTCTTGTTCCAGACTTCCAGCTCTGCACAGGCGGTCGCATCAGGACGCTGAGCATGGATCAGCAGAGTATCTTTGAACGAATAGCGGTACAGCCGTGCCGCCACATCCAGATAGTTCATCCAGTCTTTCGGAGAATTGCTTACCCACCGTGCGTTCTGCTGGGCAAGTTCCCGAATATCGTTAAATTTCGCCAATCGTTCCCTCCTTACTTCTTAGCTGGTGTTTTCGGAAATTCAAGACTGTACTGCGCCCTGCCATTTTCTATTGCCATAACAAGGTCTGCGGCAAAGGTCTTGTCCTTTTTGGCAGAGTAGAAGTCTTTTGCATAGGTACGTCCTTTCTTCAAAAGATCAGTTGCCATCTTCTTTGTGAGCGTCTTTTTCATGCCGGAAAGGTATTTACTTTCTTTCCAGAGGGCAAATTTACAGTCCCGGTCAGAGCAATAGAAATTCAGCTTGCCTTCACAGACGGGCTTTCCACATACCGGGCAGTTCCCGATAGATACCTTATTATAAATAGGTGATTCCTGTACGGTCGGAATTTGCCGGAGGTCTGTCAGCATTCGTTCCAGCAATCCACCGATGCCCTGCATGAAGTCGGCGGGCTTTGTTTCGCCCCGTTCCATCCGCAGCAGTTCATTTTCCCACTCAGCGGTCATGCTTGCCGATTTCAGGTAATCCGGGATATTTGCGATTGCCGTAACCCCCTCTGCACTGGGAAGAATCTGCTTGCCTTTGCGTTCCACATAGCCGGAAGATACCAGCTTTTCCAGAATCGCTGCACGGGTCGCAGGTGTTCCCAGTCCTTTCTTTTCCGTGTCTTTTTCAAACTCCTTGTTGCCTGCGCTTTCCATTGCAGAAAGCAGGGTGTCTTCGGTAAATGCTTTCGGCGGGGATGTAAAGCCCTGCTTTTTCTCCGCGCTCACCCTGTTCCAGTTTCTTGGGGAATGCCATATCCTTGCTTTTTTCATGTTCTGCAAACGGAACAGGCATTGCGGTATGTCCCGCCTGCAAGACATTTTTGTATTTTGCAGTGAATTTCCTGTCCTGACAGCATACTGTTACCAGAACATCTTCATAGATGTATGGCGGCTGTACTGCCTGTTGCATCTTCCAGACGATGAGAGCAAAGACCTTTTCCTTATCCCCGGACAGGCTGTTTGACCCACGCTTGCAGCTTTCCAGTGTCGGCAGAATCGCATGGTGGTCAGTGACCTTTTTGTTATTGACCACCTGCTTTACTCCATCTGCTTCGCCGCCATAGTGTTTGAGCAAATCTGCCATGGTCTGCTGCATATCTTCCGTGATGTACTGGCTGTCCGTTCGCGGGTAGGTCACCAGCTTTTCTTCGTACAATTCCTGTACGATCTTCAAAGTCTGACTGGCGGTAAAACCATAATAGCGGTTAGCTTCTCGCTGCAAGGTCGTTAAGTCATACAGCTTCGGCGCAGACTGTTCTTTCCGTTTGCGCTCGATGCTGCCAACTACGGCACACTGTCCATCACAAGCTGCCTGCATGGTATCCGCATCCTGCTCCTGTGCCATCCGTTCCGATTCTGCCACGATGCCATTTCCTGTGATTTCTACTTTGTAATACGGCTCTTTTACAAAGTTCTGGATTTTGTTCTGCCGTTCCGTCAACATTGCCAGTGTCGGAGTCTG
>OHWR01001064.1_pt1 | contig 11191 bp, 9 predicted proteins | sample 1579771 | NCBI WGS metagenome assembly OHWR01 (sample SAMEA3882542, study PRJEB24775) | human gut metagenome | biome: human-associated habitat; feature: intestine environment; material: feces | place: Netherlands | collected 2009/2010 | reverse complement strand
CCCGAGACATACAAGTCAAAATGCCATCACCGAAGGTGATTTTAAATGCATTTTGACTCGTAACTGTGAAGGTACTGAACAGTTACGAAATTTGAATAAAAAATAAAAAACTTCAGCAGACAGAAGAAAGCTATTATGTCTGCTGAAGTTTTTTTATGGAGTAAAGAAACCAAGATTATATTGCAGATGTTTGCGGTGGCGTATGAATCTTGCTGTGGATCTGCAATGATATCTGAAATTAAAATTATGTAAACTAGCAATCAGAATTTTCCTTTGCCATTCGTTTCAGCTCCGGCATTACCGTACACAGCATCACGATGAAGCAGGCGCTTCCGCCAAGCACATTGGATACCGGTTCTGCGAGGAAGACACCGTCACTTCCCATATGGAACAGATACGGAAGGATGTAGGTAAGCGGAACCACGATGATGACCTTGCGAAGCAGAGAGAAGAAAATCGCGAATTTTTTCTTGCCCAGTGACTTGAACATCGTCTGTCCCACATACTGGAGTGCCTGAAAAACAAAGGCTCCGAAGTACAGTTTCAGTGCCGGGATCGCATCGGTGATCAGCGCCTGGTCGGAACTGAAGATACCGATCAGGAAACGCGGTGCAAACAGGATCACGCCCCAGGCGAGCAGTGTATACAGAATCGCCATCACGCTCATGGTGAGCCAGGACTGGAACACTCTCTTAGGCCGGCGTGCGCCATAGTTATAACTGATGACCGGAGAGGAACCTTCGGTAATGGCATGGATCGGTGTATCGATGATCTGTCGGATACTCGATACGATCGTCATCACGGAGATATACAGATCGCCTCCGGTGACCGAAAGTACATTGTTGCAGCAGATCGTCACCAGACTGTTGGTAAGCTGCATGATAAAACCTGCGGTTCCGAGGCTGATAATATTTTTTGCCCGCCTTCCGCAGTCACGGATTTCTTCTCCGGACAGAAGACGGACTTTCAATTCGGTCTTTTTCCGCAGAAAATACAGGACAAACGCTGCAGAAAGAATCTGTGATAACACCGTAGCGATCGCCGCACCGTGGATACCGAGTCCGAACACAAAGATAAAAACCGGATCCAGGATCAGATTGGCAATTGCACCGATCGCTACAGAGAACATCCCTGTGGTGGCGTATCCCTGCGCATTGATAAATGGATTCATACCGGTAGAAACCATAGAAGGAAAAGTTCCGAGCAGATAGATCATCAGATAAGGATACGCGTAGATCAGTCCGTTTTCCGAACTTCCGAACAGAAGCAGAATCGGTTTCGCAAAGATCATACCGACAGCCATCAGAAGCAGGGCACAGACACAGATCAGAAAGAATGAGGTATTCATGATCATCGAAGACTCTTTCGTATCTTTTCTTCCACGCTCGATCGAAAAAAGCGGCGCACCGCCGGAACCGAAGAGGTTACTGAAAGCAAGAATAATCGTAATGATCGGAAAACACAGCCCGACAGCTCCAAGCGCTGTGGTTCCCACATCCGGGATCCTTGCAATATAGATTCGGTCCACAATATTGTAGAGCAGGCTTAAAACCTCCGCCACAAGCATCGGAATGGAAGCCCGCAAGATATTATCGGTGATTTTCCCATGTTCAAAGTCAATCTGTTTCATGATAAAACTCCTTTGTGTATGAGGTAGATGATGCAGGTATATGCGTTGTGCTACCGTCATGAATCTGTGTAAAATTTAGGTAAATTGCTGTTGCGCTTTTAGTGTAGCACAGATTATAATATATGAAAAATATTGTTTTTATATAAATAAAAAATAATTTCTATATAGATATGAGAAAGGAAAACGGAGGAAACTATGGAGATCAAACAGCTGGAATATTTTCGTGCAATTGTAGATGAGGGAACTATCAGCGGTGCGGCCAGAGCCCTGCATATGACACAGCCGCCGCTTAGTTACCAGATGAAAATGCTGGAAGAAGAACTGCAGGTACGCCTGTTTGCGCGGGGAAGTAAACATATCCGATTGACAGAGGCTGGAAAAGCACTGTATGTGCGGGCAGAAAGTCTTCTGACCATGACGGATATTACGAAAAGAGAAGTGATCAAAGTCAGCCAGGCAACGACGATCCATCTTGGTGTGACGCCATCCACGGTGAATATGATGGCAAAATATCTGGTAAAGTACACCAGCCATCATCCGGATATTCGTTTTGTGATCCATGACGGATCTACCTTTACACTGAAAGATGAGCTGGAAAACGGAATCCTTGATGTGACTACACTTCGTACGCCGATCGCCTTAAACGGATTCTGTTCCAAACTACTGCGACAGGAACAATTAATGGCTATGGTTCCGCAGGGACAGGAAGAAGAAGGTCTTCGGGAACTGACACTGGAAGAACTGGCCGGACATCATCTGATCCTTTCCAAGCGTCACAGAAAGTATGTGTTGTCCATTTTTGAAAAACATGGTCTTTCCTGTGATGTTTATTATGAATGTGAGGATGCCAGAACAGCCATGAGTCTGGCAGCCAGCGGATTGGGAACAGCGATTCTTCCGGCTTCCATGAGAGGACAGTCGGAAAAGATCTGTCCGATTCCGATCGCAGAAAAGGAACTGATCACCGATGTGCTGCTGGTCTGGAGAAATGAAGAACATTCGGATGTAGTAGAATCCTTTATTCGTGAGTTTTAAGTTCCCTTACATGGAAAATTGTGGTATGATGAAAATAATGTGCCGGGGCACATTGTTGTTACAGTAACACATTGTTTGTTCTCGAATAACAAACAGGAATAAAAACTTGTATTAACTAAGATAATATGATAAAATGGTAAGCTGCGATAAGGATGAGAGATATGAAGAATATAGTGTTAATTGGAATGCCCGGAGTTGGAAAAAGTACAATTGGTGTAATACTTGCAAAAGAGTTAGGTTATCAGTTTGTAGATGCAGACCTTCTGATTCAGAAGCAGGAAAAGAGATTATTAAAAGAAATTATCAGTGAAGAGGGTATCGAAGGCTTTATTGCAATTGAAAATCAAGTAAATGCTTCTATTGAAGCGAATCGCACAGTAATTGCCACAGGAGGCAGCGTGGTGTACGGAAGAGAAGCTATGGAGCATCTTGGAGAGATTGCCACGGTCATTTATCTGAAATTGTCCTACAAAGCTCTGAGGAAACGGCTGGGCAACCTGAAAAACCGTGGAGTGGTTTTGCGGGACGGACAGACATTAAAAGATTTATATGAAGAACGTGTGGTATTGTATGAAAAATATGCAGATATCACAATTGATGAGGAAAACAAAAATTTAGAGGAGACTTTACAGAGTATTGTAGACAGTCTGGAACTAAACAGTGAAGATACTGAATAGTCACGATATTCTGTAAAATTATTTGAAAAATTCAGTGGACAATATGAATAAAAAGATAAGAAATCTTTAAAATTTATTTACAAAAGCATTGATTTGTTATAACATAAAAATCAATGAGAGGGATTATCGGGACTTGTATTGGCTGAATATAAACATAGAGGTGAACTATGGATCAGTATATTATTAAGGGTGGAAACCCGTTAGTTGGTGAAGTAGAGATTGGTGGAGCGAAGAATGCAGCACTTGCGATTCTTGCAGCCGCTATTATGACAGATGATACCGTCCGGCTGGAAAACCTTCCGGATGTCAATGATATAAATGTACTTTTAGAGGCCATCGGAGGAATCGGAGCAAAAGTGGAGCGGGTAGACCGTCACACTGCAGTGATCAACGGTTCCACTATCGGTGATATCAGTGTAGATTACGAATATATCAAGAAAATCCGTGCATCCTATTATCTGCTGGGTGCGCTTCTCGGAAAATATAAAAAAGCAGAAGTACCTCTGCCGGGTGGCTGTAACATCGGAAGCCGCCCGATTGACCTGCATCTGAAAGGCTTCCGTGCACTGGGTGCAACCGTCGATATCAAATACGGTGCCATCGTGGCATCTGCACCGGACGGACTTCATGGAACTCATATTTTCATGGATACTGTATCGGTAGGTGCAACCATTAATATTATGATGGCAGCATCTATGGCAAAAGGAAATACCATTATTGAAAATGCGGCAAAAGAGCCACACGTTGTAGATACAGCAAACTTCCTGAACAGCATGGGTGCCAATATCAAGGGTGCCGGTACGGATGTGATCCGTATCCGAGGTGTGGAGATGCTGCACAGTACAAATTATTCGATTGTGCCGGATATGATCGAGGCAGGAACCTATATGTTCGCTGCAGCGGCAACACGCGGCGATATTCTGATCAAAAATGTAATTCCGAAACATCTGGAAGCGATTACGGCCAAATTAGAAGAAATCGGATGTGAAGTGGAAGAATTTGACGATGCAGTACGCGTGATCTCTGCAAAGAAACTGCGCAGAACGCATGTAAAAACCTTACCGTATCCGGGATATCCTACGGATATGCAGCCACAGATCGCAGTAACACTGGCTCTGGCATCAGGAACCAGCATTGTTACGGAAAGCATTTTTGAGAACCGTTTCAAATATGCGGACGAGCTGACCCGTATGGGTGCCTGTGTAAAAGTGGAAGGTAATACAGCCATCATTGATGGTGTGGACAAACTGACAGGCGCAAGAGTCAGTGCACCGGATCTTCGTGCAGGCGCGGCACTGGTAATTGCCGGACTGGCTGCAGAGGGTATTACAATTGTGGATGATATCGTATATATCCAGCGTGGATATGAGAATTTTGAAGGAAAACTGAAGAGTCTGGGCGCAGAGATTGAGCGTGTGACCAGTGAAAAAGAAATTCAGAAGTTTAAACTGAGAATCGGGTGACAGAAGAACCAAAAGGGGGACTGACTCCCGTATACATAAGAGGGGTGTTGTCGGAGGGCGGCATCCCTTTGTTTGTTCATACACATCATTTTATCAATAACTGTCTCGGTCAGAGGACAGTTATATTTTGACAAGAAACAGGCAGTATGATACACTTAGAACAATTATGGGTAACTGTTCAGTACTTTAACAGTTACGGGTATAAACAACTGAAAACAGATAACTGTGAAAGTATCAGACAGTTATAAATTTGATAGAAAAAGCAGAGGTGAGTACAGTGGATAAGACAGAATACCATTTGAAATTGGAGGAAATCAACAGACTTGTGGATGCACAGGATTATGAAGGGGCTCTTACGGTAGCGGATTCTATCGACTGGCGTAGAGTGAAGAGTGTGCGGACCTTGTGTATGGTAGCAGATATCTACGAAGTGAATGGTGAACTGGAAAAGAGTATGCAGATGCTGCAGCTGGCGCATAAACGTTCATCTATCGGCAAGATGATTCTGTACCGTCAGGTGGAACTGGCTTTGAAGATGGGGTTATATGATGATGCTGTAAAATATTATAATGAATATCTGGAGACCGCTTCCAACGATACTTCCAAATATATTCTGAAATATAAGATTTACAAAGCACAGAAAGCGCCTCTGGAGAATCAGATTGCGATTCTGGAGGAATATAAAGAGCGGGAATACACAGAACGCTGGGTATATGAACTGGCAAAACTGTATAAAAAAGCAGGACAGGAAAAGAAATGTGTTGAAACCTGTGATGATCTGGTTCTGTGGTTTGGTGAAGGCAAATATGTAACCAAAGCGATGGAACTTAAGATGACATACACGCCACTGTCACCGTCTCAGAAAGAAAAATATGAGAAAGCGAAGGCGGCAGGAAAGGTTGCAAAAGCAACAGCAGGACCGAAACTGACAGAAGAAGTAAAAAATACAATTCTGCCGGGTGTGTCAGCAGCTGCAATGGCGGGTCTTCAGAAAGTGGAAGAAGAAAAAGAACAGGCCCGGGAAGAAGCGGCAGCAACAGCAGAGATTCCGCAGGAACCTGCAGGAACAACTGCAGAAGAAATTCCGGCGACGGAGGAAGAGCCGGTGAAACCGGCAACAGAGATTCCGCATATCGATACCGAAAAACTTCAGGAACGTCTTTCCAGAAGTTTTCAGGAGATTCTTTCCGGCTTTAACCGTACCAAGGCAGTAGATGCTTTTGAGGCACTGGGAAGAGCAGCAGGAGCAGAAGTTCCGCAGGAACCTGAAGCACAAGAAGAAAATATGGAAGACTATCACGTACAGGATCTGGAGCCGGAAGCTGTAAATGAAGGCATCATCTCTGCGGACAGCGGAGTTGCCGGGGTGAGCAGAACCGAGATGGATGAACTGGAAATGATGGAAAAACCGAAGGTGGAAAAACCGGAGGATAAAGAAATCATCAGTGTTCAGGAAGTGGATCTGGATGCATTATTTGCAGAGACTTCGTCTTCCCTGGCGAAAGAAGTAGGCGAGGATGCCGCAGAAAAAGCTGAGGAAGAACCGGCTGTGGAGGAAGTAACAGCAGAAGAAATCATCGGTGAACCGGAAGAAGTAGTTGCAGAAGAAAAAGTAGATGCAGCCGGTGATGTACTGGAAGAAAGGGTTGAGGGAGCGGTTGAGACAGTAACGGAAGAAAAAGAGCCGGCAGAAACTCTGACGGATGCGGCGGATGAAGCGATGGCAGCTTTTGAAGCAAGTCTTTCCGGACTTTCTCTGGATTTTGCAGAAGAAACATCGTCTGATGCACCGGAAACTGAAACTTCGGCGGAATTGACAGAAGAGCAGGAAACAGAAGAAGATATTACCGGATCAGAAGCAGCACCGGTGATTGAGATGGAATATCCGGAAGAAACGGAGGAAACAGAACCGGAAATCGAAGATCTGGACGCGACAAGAGTGATTCCGGATGTGACAAAGCAGGATGCATGGCATGCGACACCGGGAGATACACAGGAATTTAATCTGGAAGAAGAACTCAAAGCTGCTCTGAGCGGTATGGATGAGCTCAGGGAACAGGAAGAAGCAGAACGGTCTGCGAGCCTGGATCCGGAGACAGCATCTGAGGAAGAAATTGCTTTTGAAGAAAAGACAGAGCCGATTACAGAAGAGAATACTACAGAGGAATCTGTTGTGGAAGAAGGTTCTGAAACGGAGGCAGAGGAACCAGAAGGTGACCATATCGATAAGATGCTGGAAGAAGCAGAGATACAGCCGGATATCAGCGAGATGACTTTGGAACGGGAGACACCCGAAGAAAAACGCCAGAGGATCCTGAACAATACCAGACCGGAACGTCTGACGGCAGAACAGAAACAGCTGTTTTCGTACTTTGCTAAAGTGCCGGGCATGGATGATCAGATTCTGGATGCGATTCACGGGGCATATGAATATGCCAGTGAGAAAACATCTCATCGTGGAAATATCGCAATCATGGGAAGTCACGGAACAGGAAAAACCAGACTGAGTGAAGGGCTTGTAAAAGCAATCTGCAAAGAACTGGGACTGAAAGCTGTCAAGTATGCAAATCTGGATGCATCGGATATTAACAGAAAAGATCCGGCAACAATTATCAGCAAGATGGCAGGAGGCTTTCTTCTGATCGAGAGAGCAAGTTTTATGACGCCGGAGACGATCGAAAAACTTTCTCAGGCGATGGATTTCCGTACAGACAGTATGATTCTTCTGATTGAAGATGATAAAGCAAATATGCGTAAGATGCTGGCGGATTATCCGGAATTTGCAGAAAAATTCGAAACCGTTATTTCGATTCCGGTCTTTACCAATGACGAGCTGGTAACATTTGCAAGAACGTATGCGAGAGAAAATGGTTTCCGCATGGATGAGATGGGTGTGCTTGCTCTGTATACCATGATCGGAGATAACCAGAAAGAGGATGAACCGATTACTATCGGAAAAGTAAAAGAGATGGTAGACGGTGCGATCCGTAAGGCAAGTGGCGTAAAGCTGGGAAGAAAACTTTCCAAACGTCATACAGATGCAGATGGTCGAATTCTTCTTTATGAAAAGGATTTTGATTTATAAAAGAGCATGACAACATGGGGCATGGCGACAGAAAGCTATGCCCTTTTTACACGTTTTGGAAAACAACAGGAAAGGAAGAACTATGAGTAAGAGAGAGCCTTATCTTGGCAATCCCCAGGCAACCATTGCTGTGTTGAACAAATACGGCTTTACATTTCAGAAAAAGTTTGGACAGAACTTTCTGATCGATCCTCATGTGTTGGATAAAATTATCCGTGCGGCGGAGATCACAGAGGATGATTTTGTTCTGGAGATCGGACCGGGTATGGGAACGATGACACAGTATCTGGCATATGCAGCCAGAGAGGTATATGCGGTGGAGATTGATAAAAGTCTGATCCCGATCCTGGAGGATACGCTGAGTGATTATGACAATGTAACGGTGATCAATGAAGATATCCTGAAAGTGAATATTGCAAAGCTGGCAGAAGAGAAAAATGGAGGCCGCCCGATCAAAGTGGTTGCAAATCTTCCATATTATATCACGACACCGATCATTATGGGTCTGTTTGAAAGCCATGTGCCTGTAGAATCCATTACTGTCATGGTACAGAAAGAAGTAGCGGATCGTATGCAGGTGGGCCCGGGAACGAAAGATTACGGTGCATTATCTCTGGCAGTGCAGTACTATGCAAAACCTTATATTGTTGCCAATGTTCCGCCGAACTGTTTTATGCCGAGACCGAAAGTGGGAAGTGCGGTGATTCGTCTGACCCGCCATGCTGAGACACCGGTACAGGTAGACGATGAAAAACTGTTGTTTCAGATTATTCGGGCATCGTTTAATCAGAGAAGAAAAACGCTGGCAAACGGTCTGAAGAATTATGAGGGGTTGTCTTTTGAAAAAGAGACAATAGAGGCTGCAATCGCAGAGTGCGGATTTTCACCATCGGTGAGAGGAGAGGCATTGTCTTTGGAAGAATTTGCGAAACTGGCAAATGTATTGGGACGTGCAAAATAAAAAGTAACGTAAAAACGTGTTGACCAGAATGAGGAAATTCCGGTCAACACGTTTTAGTTTTATTTTTAAAGGAAGGAGTGTCGATTTTCATCGACATATGAAAAAGAAAAGTTATAAAATAATTTCTATTAATTATTTTATGGTTATAGTATATCCGGGAATTGTGAGAAAATCGTGTTGAAGTTGTGAAGATTTTATGAATGAACAGGAAAAGATTTATGAATATCTGCATCATGGAAGAAAAGTGTGTTATACTACGGAGTATCAGTCGGGAGAAGACTGAAAAGATTCTGAAAGTATATAAAGAAAAAGAGAGGTAACAGAGATGAAGATAAAGAAAATAATGGCGGGAATGTTGGCGATGGTAACGGTAATGGGAAGCCTGATGTCATCACTGAGTGCAAAAGCAGATCAGATTGATGCACCGTATCTGGCGCTGGGAGCGGATCTGAATGAAACAGAAAAATCCACAGTACTGAGTCTGCTGGAGATTAATGAAGCGGATCTGAGCAGCTATCAGGTAATTACTGTAACGAATGCGGATGAACACAAATATCTGGATTCTTATCTGGATTCCAGTGTGATCGGAACCAGAGCACTTTCTTCTGTTCTTATTGAAAAAAAGGATAAAGGAAATGGAATTAAAGTGACAACCAGTAATATTACTTACTGTACCACAGGTATGTATCAGAATGCGCTGGCAACTGCAGGCGTCACCGATGCGGATGTACGTGTGGCTGGACCGTTTAATATCTCCGGAACAGCGGCGCTGGTAGGTGCAATGGAAGCTTACAGTAATATGACCGGCGAGACCCTGAAGGCAGAGAATGCAGATGCGGCTACAGAAGAACTGGTAACCACCAGTGATCTGGGTGAAACTATCGGGGATAAAGAGCAGGCGGAGGAACTGGTAGGTGCAGTAAAAGAAGCTGTCGTCTCTCAGGACCTGTCTGATCCGGAAGAAATAGAAGCTGTCGTAGACGATGCAGCAAAAGAGATGAATATTCAGTTGTCTGATGAGGATAAGCAGAAGATTGTAAGTCTGATGGAGAAAATCAGCAGCCTGGATCTGGATGTGGATTCCCTGAAAGAGCAGGCAAAAGATCTGTACAACAAGCTGGAGAGCCTGGATCTGAACATTAACCAGGAACAGGTCAAAGGGTTCTTTGACAGGATAGTAAGCTGGTGTAATAATATATGGAATTCTATTTTTGGCTAAGATGTCGGAGGAATAAAAAGAAATAACAGAATAATTTGATGAATCAGCACAAGAACAGGAAAAGTAAAAATGACAAAACAGTGTAAAATGTTATAAAAATAAAATGAAAATAAAATCAAATTGTGCAAATTAACTATAAGTTCATATTATGTTCATAAATTATTCATAAACTATTGATATGATAAATACAGTTCCGAAAGGAACATCTCAAAAAAGTTTGTAATGGGTTCATTACACATAGAATTTTTTCATAATAATAGCCCGGGTATCGAGAGGTATCCGGGCACTCCTCATGTTAGAGGGGAATTTTTGTTTGCTGTCTGTGTAAAGAGGAGTAACTGTTTTTTAACAGTTACTCCTCTTTTTTTGAATCCGGCTTCTCTGCTTTGCGAAGTGCCTCACTTTGGATCGCTTCGTTCAGAGAAAGCATCTTATCATCCAGTTCAGCTACAAATTCTGCGCAGGCACGGAGATCTTTGCTGATATATTCCGGTGCGCTGCCCTCGAACTTGTAGTAAATCTTATGCTCCAGGCTGGCCCAGAAGTCCTGGGCGATGGTTCGAATCTGTACTTCTACGATGATATCCACCACACGGTCTGACAGATGTACCGGGACGGCCACCAGCATGTGATAGCTACGGTATCCGCTGACTTTCGGGTGAGTGATGTAGTCGGTAAGTTCCACAACGCGCAGATCCGACTGCTTTGCCAGCATATCAGCAATCCGGTAAATATCCTGGGTAAAGGAACAGATGATACGAATACCGGCGATGTCGGTGATATACTTTAACATATTCTCCAGAGTCACTTCGTGACCGTGGCGTTTTAATTTTTTGACGATACTTTTCGGTTCTTTGATCCGGGACTTCACGTGTTCGATTGGATTGTAATTATGAATGTGAATAAATTCCTCATTCAAAATGTCAATTTTTGTGGACATCTGGCGAAGGGCAGCATCATAGAGAAACATCATGGTTTCCCAGGAATCCGCATCGTCAAGAATCTGTGATACATATTTTAATGCGTCCATATAATTTTCTCTGTACTTTCTGATTTATTTTATTTCGTAACTGTTCAGTACCTTCACAGTTACGAGCCAAAATGCATTTAAACGATAAAAA
>OHWR01001061.1_pt1 | contig 11205 bp, 9 predicted proteins | sample 1579771 | NCBI WGS metagenome assembly OHWR01 (sample SAMEA3882542, study PRJEB24775) | human gut metagenome | biome: human-associated habitat; feature: intestine environment; material: feces | place: Netherlands | collected 2009/2010 | reverse complement strand
CCGACGCGCTTTCGCCGAATGCGAACAGCTCGTCAGTCTGCCTTCGTCGACTGACGTTTAACCCGACATAACTTCCGGGCTCCCGCTCTGAGGTTTCTCACGTTCGTCACTCAGTTTTCATCGACTGAAGTTCAACACGCCTCAACTTCCGGACTCCCGCTCCGAGATTCCTCACTTTCGTCACTCAGTTTTCGTCGACTGAAGTTCTACATGCCACAGCCAAGCGTGCCCAACGGAGGGGGTTCTTAGGGGGAGCGTGCGGGCTTCGCAACTCCGAGCTCGCTCCCCCTAAGGGTTTTCTCAGCTTACAAACTGAAACAAAACTACAACTAAAATCCACCATAAAAAACATTCTACAAAGCTCTTACATCAAGAACGATAATCCGCATTGATTTTTACGTAATCGTAGGTAAGGTCGCATCCCCATGCGGTTGCACTGGCCTCGCCCATCTTCATATCGGCAATGGCTGTCACAGCGTCTTCAGAGAGGATCTTTGTAGCTTCCTCTTCACTGTATCCTGTAGAAACTCCATTTTCAATGATCTTTATTTTTCCTGCTTTGCTCTCAAAGTAGAGATCTACTTTCTCCGGGTCGAACTGGACTCCGGAGTAGCCGAGGGCGCAGAGGATTCTTCCCCAGTTTGCGTCGTGGCCGTAGATGGCTGCTTTTGTCAGGGAAGAGGTTACTACGGATTTACTTAAGGTTACGGCTTCTGCCTTGGTGGCTGCGCCGATAACTTTGACCTCGAAGAGTGCGGTTGCGCCTTCTCCGTCGCCTGCAATCTTTTTGGCAAGGGTTGTGTTTACATAGTTGAGCGCTTTTTTGAACTCTTCATAATCTGCATTTTTCTCTGTGATCTTTGGATTGCCGGCCTGACCGTTTGCCAGGAGGAGGACGGTGTCGTTTGTGGAGGTGTCTCCGTCAACGGATACCATGTTGTAGGTGTCCTTGATATCCTCGCTGAGTGCTTCCTGAAGAAGTTCCTTGGAGATGTCCACATCGCTGGTGATAAATCCAAGCATTGTGCACATATTCGGGTGGATCATTCCGGAACCTTTGCACATACCGCCTACAGTTACGGTTTTTCCGCCGATCTCGATCTCTACAGCTGCCTCTTTCTTCTCGGTGTCGGTTGTCATGATGGCTTTTGCTGCCTCAAGGCCTGCCTCGCGGCTTCCCTCAAGCTTCGGAGCCATGGCTTTTACTCCGTTTGCGATACGGTCGATAGGAAGCTGCATTCCGATGACACCTGTGGATGCTACCAGCACACTGTCTTCCGGGATTCCCAGGCTTTCGGATGCTGCCTTGGCTGTTTCTCTGCAGTAACCGAATCCTTCCTCACCGGTACATGCGTTGGCGATTCCGCTGTTGCAGATCACGGCTCTTGCGCCCTGATGATTGTATACAATGTCCTGATCCCATCTTACTGGAGCTGCTTTTACCACATTGGTTGTGAATGTTCCTGCAGCCACACAGGGAACCTCACTGAATACCATGGCCATATCGGTACGGCCTTTATATTTGATCTCTGCTGCTGTTGACGCTGCCTTAAAACCTTTTGCGGCTGTTACGCCGCCGTCGATGATCTTCATATTCTATGTCTCCTCTCGTCTGAAATCCTCTGTGTTTTATGGGCACATCGGGATCTGTTTCAGTCCTTCGTTCTCGTCAAATCCAAACATCAGGTTCATGTTCTGAACAGCCTGTCCTGCGGCACCTTTTACCAAATTGTCGATGGCGCCCATCATGATGACTCTCTTTGTTCTCGGATCGATCTTGAAGTTTACATCTACAAAGTTGCTGCCTTCCACGTTTCTTGTCTGCGGGCATACATCTTTGTTCAGCACACGTACAAAGAACTCATCTTTATAATATTTGTCATAGGCTGCTTTTACTTCCTCATAGGTAACATCCCTTGTGAGGGAAGCATATGCAGTTACCAGGATTCCTCTGTTCATCGGAACAAGGTGTGGGGTAAAGTTGATCAGCACTTCCTGTCCGCATGCGTATCCAAGCTGGTCCTCGATCTCCGGTGTATGTCTGTGTGTGGCAACACCGTAAGCTTTGATGCTCTCGTTTACCTCACAGTAGAGATTCGGAACCTTGGCTCCTCTTCCTGCTCCGGAGGTTCCGGACTTGGCATCAATGATAATGGTATTCGGATCAATGAGGCCTTCCTTTAACAGCGGATAAATAGACAGTGTGGAGCATGTCGGATAGCATCCCGGGTTGGCGATCAGCCTTGCATTCTTAATATCCTCACGGTTGATCTCGCAGAGGCCATAAACAGCTTCCTCGATAAACTGCGGAGCCTTATGCTCGATTCCGTACCACTTCTCATATTTTTTCACATCTTTAATACGGAAATCTGCGCTTAAGTCGATCACCTTACATTTGGAAAGGATTTCTTCATTAATAAGGGATGCACAAAGACCCTGCGGAGTTGCGGTAAAGATCACATCCACCTCGTCTGCAAGTGCTGCCATGTTGTCATCCATACATTTGGCATCCACCAGTTTGAAAAAGTTCTGATAAATATCTGCATACTGCTGATCTATGTAGCTTCGGGAACCGAACCATTTGATCTCAACGTCCTTGTGTCCAAGAAGAAGTCTTACGATCTCATTTCCTGCGTATCCTGTCGCACCGATAATTCCTGCTTTAATCATCTTTCACATTCCTCCTCTGCCGTATCTCTTACAGCTTAAGTAAAAAGGCGTTCCTCATATGTCCGCCTTGTCAATGGATAGATTATACATCTTCTCTGCATATTATGCAATAGTCATTTTCTTTGATTTTTCACTGTCTTTTCTGTTTTTTATGTATTTTCTTATAATATCGCCCGTTTTTCGATGCATTTTTATGCAAAAAATTTTTCATATTTTTCAAATTATCTCTTGCATATTTATAAAATCTGGTGTATATTAAGCCATGTCGACAGGACAGCCGAAAATTTTGTTTTGTTGTACATGAATATTTATTCACTCTGGTAAAGTTATAAAACAGCATAATTTTTTTCCAGATAACGTAAAAAAATTCACCGTCCCGGAAATGTCCGGAGCGATACAAAATTTCAAAAAATCCCAGGAGGACATATATTATGAAAGAAAAAGTTGTTTTAGCGTATTCCGGTGGTCTTGATACCACAGCCCTGATCCCGTGGCTGAAAGAAACATTTGATTATGACGTTGTCTGCTGCTGTGTAAACTGCGGACAGGGAAATGAGCTGGACGGTCTTGAAGAGAGAGCAAAAATGTCCGGTGCCTCCAAATTATATATTGAAGATATCGTTGACGAGTTCTGCGATGATTTCATCATGCCATGCGTAGAGGCTGGTGCTGTATATGAGCATTCCTATCTTCTCGGAACTTCCATGGCACGTCCGGTTATCGCCAAGAAACTGGTTGAGATCGCACGTAAAGAAGGCGCTGTTGCAATCTGCCACGGTGCTACAGGTAAAGGAAATGACCAGATCCGTTTCGAGCTTGGTATCAAAGCTCTTGCTCCGGACATCAAGATCATCGCTCCATGGCGTATGACAGATCTGTGGACCATGCAGTCCCGTGAAGATGAGATCGAGTTCTGTAAAGCTCACGGCATCACTCTTCCGTTCGATGCAAGCCACAGCTACAGCCGTGACAGAAACCTCTGGCACATCAGCCACGAGGGACTGGAACTTGAGGATCCTTCCCAGGCTCCGAACTACGATGACATGCTTGTATTAAGCGTAACACCGGAGAAAGCTCCTGATAAAGAAACAGAAGTTACCATGACATTTGAGCAGGGTGTTCCGAAAACTCTCAACGGAAAAGCAATGAAAGTTTCCGAGATCATCACTGAGCTGAACAAACTTGGCGGCGAGAACGGTATCGGTATCGTTGACATCGTTGAGAACCGTGTTGTTGGTATGAAATCCCGTGGTGTTTATGAGACTCCTGGCGGAACAATCCTGATGGCAGCTCATGACCAGCTTGAGGAGCTGATCCTTGACCGTGAGACAATGGAAGCCAAGAAGAAACTGGGCAGCCAGTTTGCACAGGTTGTTTACGAAGGAAAATGGTACACACCACTTCGTGAGGCTATCCAGGCATTTGTTGAGTCCACTCAGAAATATGTTACCGGTGAAGTTAAATTCAAACTTTACAAAGGAAACATCATCAAGAATGGTACAACTTCTCCATACAGCCTTTACAATGAGTCCCTTGCTTCCTTCACAACCGGTGATATGTATGACCACCACGACGCTGACGGATTCATCACTCTGTTCGGTCTGCCGCTGAAAGTTCGTGCTATGAAGCTTGCAGAAGTTAAGAACAACCAGAATCAGAACTAATTTTGCCGGACACGGTTCCGACAGATCATAAAAATGCCCCGGGAAGCTATCTGAAGTTCCCCGGGGTCTTTTCTTATATATCGCTTTGACCACATAATACGCGAAAGGATTCTTTTATCATGAACACACAGAAAATGCCTCTGAAAAATTCTCTCTGCCTGCTTCTGGCCGCTACCATCTGGGGAATCGCCTTTGTCGCCCAGAGTGTAGGCATGGAATATGTAGGTCCTTTTACTTTTAACGGCGTCCGTTCCCTGATCGGTGCTGCTGTTCTGGTGCCGGTGATCTTTCTCTTAAACCGCTCCAAAGATACAGCTTCTGCCGCAGCAGATCCCTCAACATCAACAACCACATCTTCTCCATACAAAACCCGCGATCTCTGGATCGGCGGTATCGCCTGCGGCATCGCACTTTTTGCAGCCAGCAACTTCCAGCAGTTCGGCATCAAATATACAACGGTAGGAAAAGCCGGCTTCATCACAGCCTGCTATATTGTCATTGTCCCGATTATCGGACTCTTTCTGAAAAAGAAATGCAGTCCCTTTATCTGGACAGCTGTTGTCATGGCACTGATCGGACTTTATCTTCTCTGCATCACGGACGGTTTTTCCATTGGTCTCGGAGACGTCCTGGTGCTGGTGTGTGCGTTCCTGTTTTCTCTGCACATTCTGGTCATTGACTATTTTTCCCCGAAAACGGACGGGGTAAAACTCTCCTGCATCCAGTTTCTGGTCTGCGGGATCCTGTCCATGATCCCGGCCCTTATCCTTGAACATCCGCAGATTTCCTCCATCCTCACCGCATGGCTTCCCATCCTATATGCCGGAATCATGTCCTGCGGCGTTGCCTACACTCTGCAGATCGTAGGCCAGAAAAATGTCAATCCAACGGTAGCTTCCCTGATTCTTTCCCTGGAATCCTGTATCTCCGTACTTGCAGGCTGGGTCATCCTTGGACAGAAGCTTTCCGCAAAAGAGCTTCTTGGATGCATCATCATGTTCGCGGCTATCATCCTGGCACAGCTGCCGGAGAAATCTTCTGCGAAATAGGCAGATAAACAATAAAGTGCATGAAAAGTTATCACGCTTCTCATGCACTTCTTTTTTATCTTTCATTGGCTTTCACTGCCGCCCCGTGTGGATACTGGCCGGTCACTTCATTTACTCCGCTGCTGCTTCGTCTCTCTTAATAAAGTTATTATAATGCGCCTTGATCTTCTCAAAGCTCTCCTGGCTGATATCGTGCTCCATCTTGCAGGCATCTTCCAGTGCAATCTCTGCCGGAACTCCAAGTCCCTCCAGCATCTTGGCAAGTACGGTGTGTCTCTCATAGATCTGGTTGGCGATCTCTGCGCCCTTCTCCAGAAGTGTCACAGTACCGTAACGGTCCATGGCAATATATCCGTCCTCACGGAGAAGCTTCATCGCATGGCTGACACTTGGCTTGGAAACGCCAAGTCTGGTAGCAATATCAATGGAACGAACCCCGCCGCCCTTCTTCGATAAAACCAGAATTGATTCCAGGTAATCCTCTGCTGACTGTCTGATTTCCATATAAAATCCTCCCTACAAAAATTAAACTCTATATAGACCCTCTAAAGGGATCTGAATCGCATTCTCGCCCCTATTTCACAGGTGAATATTAACTTTTAATATACCGTTTAAATGATGTTATGTCAAGTATTTCACACATATTTGTCTTGACATTAAAAATATTTTACCTGATAATAGTATCTGAACAATACATCTGTTCTGTAGCAGCCCGGAACTTTTTTCCAGGGGTGCTATCTTTTTGAACAGTAAAAGAAAGGAGATTTTTTATGCTCAAAACCCTTCTGGCCCAGGTCAGGGAGTTTAAAAAGGCCTCGTTTCTCACGCCTTTTTTCATGATCCTGGAAGTTCTCTTTGAGACTCTGATCCCCCTGGCCATGGCTTCCATTATTGATAAGGGTGTGGAAGCCGGAAATATCGGCCATATCTATCGGATGGGTGGAGTTATGGTAGTTCTTGCCCTGTGCGGACTCTGGTCCGGCGTCATGGGCGGAAAATACGGAGCACTGGCCTCCACAGGCTTTGCCAGAAACCTCCGAAAAGCCATGTACACCAACATCCAGACCTTTTCTTTTTCCAACATCGACAAATACAGCACTGCCGGCCTGATCACCCGTCTTACCACAGATGTGACCAACCTGCAGAATGCCTATCAGATGATCCTGCGTATGTGTACCCGTGCACCGGCCAGCCTGATCTGTGCCATGGTCATGGCATTTCTCATCAACGCCAAACTTGCAAGCATTTATCTGATCGCGGTGATCTTCCTCGGTGCCTGTCTGATCTTTATCATGCGGAAAGCAACGAAATATTTCCAGACTGTGTTCCGCAAATACGATGACCTGAACGCAAGTGTCCAGGAAAATATCGGTGCCGTCCGTGTTGTCAAAGCCTATGTCCGTGAAGACTACGAGATCAGCAAATTTCAGAAAGCCTGTAACAAAGTATACGAAATGTTCTTAAGTGCCGAGAAGATCGTTGTTATGAACATGCCTCTGATGCAGTTTACCGTTTACGCCTGCATCCTTGGAATCAGCTGGCTTGGCGCAAAAATGATCGTGGGCAGCACGCTTACTACCGGTGAGCTTATGAGCCTTCTCACTTACTGCATGAACATTCTCATGAGCCTGATGATGCTCTCCATGGTTTTTGTTATGGTGACCATGAGTATTGCCAATGCCGAGCGTGTTACGGAAGTCATCAACGATACTGCTGATATCACTGACCCGGAGAACCCGGTAACAAAAGTTCCGGACGGAAGCATCGTCTTCGACCACGTAAACTTCAGTTATAAGAAAGACAGCAAAGAACCGGTCTTAAAAGACATCAACCTTTCCATCCGCTCCGGCGAGACCATCGGAATCATCGGCGGTACCGGAAGTGCCAAATCCAGTCTTGTCAACCTGATCAGCCGTCTTTATGACGTAACGGATGGTTCTGTTTCCGTAGGAGGCATCGACGTCCGTAAATACCATCTGGAATCTCTCAGAAATCAGGTTTCCGTTGTTCTTCAGAAGAATGTACTCTTCTCAGGAACCATTCTGGAAAATCTCCGCTGGGGTGACAAAAATGCCACAGAGGAGGAATGCCGCCGTGCATGCCAGCTTGCCTGTGCCGATGATTTCATCGAAAAAATGCCGGACAAATACAACACCTTCATTGAACAGGGCGGCTCAAATGTTTCCGGAGGCCAGAAGCAGCGTCTCTGTATCGCCCGTGCTCTTCTGAAGAAACCGAAGATACTGATCCTGGACGATTCCACCAGTGCGGTAGATACTGCCACAGACGCAAAAATCCGCCGTGCTTTTGCAGAAGAGATCCCGGATACCACCAAGCTGATCATCGCCCAGCGTGTTTCCAGTATCCAGAATGCAGACCGCATCATCGTTATGGACAACGGCGAGATCAACGGATTTGGTACCCATGAGGAACTTCTTAAGACCAACGCCATTTATCAGGATGTATTCAATTCACAGACCGGCGGTGCCGGTGATTTTGACGAGGGAGGTGATCCGGCTTGAAAAAACAGAACATGAAAGGTCCGGGTGGTCCTGGACCGAAAGGCATGGGAGCGCCGGAACAGCCAGGAAAACTTCTGGGACGCCTTTCCCGTTATATTTTTAAGAACTACAGTATCCATATCGTGATCGTGGTGATCTGCATTTTTGTCAGCGTTCTTGCCAATGTACAGGGAACCATGTTCATGAAAACCCTGATTGACCAGTATATCACGCCTCTTCTTAAGGCAGATACACCGGACTTCGGGCCTTTAACTGCTGCAATCGCACGTGTGGCATGTTTTTACGCCATCGGTGTTATTGCCACCTATACTTATAACCGTATCATGATCAATGTTTCCCAGGGAACTTTACGTAACCTCCGAAACGACATGTTTGCAAAAATGGAAACACTTCCCATCAAATATTTTGATACCCACGCACACGGTGATATCATGTCCATCTACACCAACGACATTGATACCCTGCGCCAGATGATCAGCCAGAGTTTCCCACAGCTGCTTTCCAGTGTGATCACCATTGTCAGTGTTCTTGTAAGTATGCTGATCCTGAATGTTCCGCTTACTGTAGTTACCCTGCTTATGGTTGCCATTATGCTGACTGCCAGCCGGAAACTTGCAGGCCTGAGCGGAAAATATTTCCTGGAGCAGCAGACCAACCTTGGTATTGTCAATGGTTATATCGAAGAGATGATGGAGGGTCAGAAGGTGGTCAAGGTCTTCTGCCATGAGGACGAAAGCATCCGGAAATTCGATGAACTGAACGACCAGCTTTTCACCAGCGCAGACAATGCAAACCGTTTCGCCAACATCCTGATGCCGGTAGTCGCACAGCTTGGAAATGTCAGCTATGTGATCTGCGCCATGGTGGGCGGTATCCTTGCCATCAACGGCATCGGCAGCTTCACACTTGGCGGGCTTGCCAGCTTCCTGACCTTCAATAAGAGTTTCAACATGCCTATCAACCAGGTCAGCCAGCAGTTCAACAGTATTGTTATGGCCCTTGCAGGTGCCAAACGTATCTTTGATCTTCTGGATGAGAAATCCGAAGTGGACGAAGGCTACGTTACTCTTGTCAATGCAAAAGAGGAAAACGGCGTTCTCACCGAATCCGAGAAACGTACCGGCCGCTGGGCATGGAAACATTTCCATAAAGCTGAGGGTACCACGGATTATATCGAGCTGAAAGGTGACATGGTTCTGGAGGATGTGGATTTTGGTTATAACTCCAACAAGATCGTTCTTCATGACATCAACATGTATGCACAGCCGGGCCAGAAGATCGCTTTTGTAGGATCTACCGGCGCCGGAAAAACCACCATCACCAACCTTCTGAACCGTTTTTACGACATTCAGAAAGGTAAGATCCGTTACGACGGCATCAATATCACCAAGATCAAAAAAGACGATCTTCGCCGTTCCATGGGCATCGTTCTTCAGGATACCAACCTGTTCACGGCAACCGTTATGGAAAACATCCGCTACGGAAAACTGGATGCCACAGATGAAGAGGTCATCGCCGCAGCAAAACTTGCCAACGCTGACGGTTTTATCCGCAGGCTTCCACAGGGTTATAACACCCTTCTCCGTGGAAACGGTGCAAACTTGAGCCAGGGCCAGAGACAGCTTCTCTCCATCGCCCGTGCAGCTGTTGCAGATCCGCCTGTCCTGATCCTGGACGAAGCCACCAGTTCCATTGATACCCGTACCGAAAAACTGGTACAGGATGGTATGGATAAGCTGATGGAAGGCAGGACGACCTTTGTGATCGCCCACAGACTTTCCACAGTACGCAACAGTGACTGTATCATGGTCCTGGAGCAGGGACGTATCATCGAGCGTGGTTCCCATGAGGAGCTGCTTGCTCAGAAGGGCCGGTATTATCAGCTGTATAATGGCTGATCCTGGCCTCCCGGTTATTTCCGGGCAAAAATATTTCAAGGCAGAAAAAACATGCAGGGTACATCTTTGTGGGATGGCTCTGCATGTTTTATTTTTCCGTAATCTTTCTTCCATTTTATCTCTGCACTTCTTCTGATGATTCTTTTATGATATAATTTTTTCGTTGATTTTTTAGAAAGGGGTTTCTGCTGAATTCTGAATTACAACAAAATTTCAGAACTACGGCGGATTAAATTCAAATATATGAAACAGGCTGAAGAATATTATTACGGCAGAATGCCAAAAGATAAACAGAACGTGTACCGCGCAATGCTTCACGGACTTATGGAACTTTCCGATGAGTTTCTGATCCCACAGGTTCCCACTACCGACGGAAACTGGCTCTATGATGTGTTTTTCCAGCTGAGACTGGATCATCCGGAGATCTTCTGGGCCGTGGGGTTCAAATACCGCTATTACAAAGATTCTCCAAATCTGATCCTGATCCCGGAATATATCTTTGACAAGAATAAGATCCGGGAACACCAGAAAGCTCTGGGCGCCCGCGTAGACAAGCTTGTACGCCCTGCCATGAAGCTTTCCGAGTGGGATAAGGAAAAATATGTCCACGACTTTATCTGCGAAAATATCCGCTACGACAAGCTGAAAAAGCCATACTCCCACGAGATCATCGGGCCTCTTGGACACGGCGTAGGCGTCTGTGAGGGAATCGCCAAATCTGTAAAAGTGCTCTGCGATGCCCTCGGTGTCTGGTGCATCATCGCCATCTGCGGAAACAATCCGGAAAAAGGGATCAAGTACCGCCACACCTGGAATATTGTCCGGATTAACGGACAGTACTACCATCTGGACGCCACCTTTGACAATACTCTTGGCAAAAACGAGGACGGCTCTGTCAGCATCCGCTACGATTATTTTAATCTGGATGACAAAAACATCTTTCGTGACCATGAACCACTGATCGCTCCTGCCCCCACCTGCCCGGACGGAAGCCACTTCTACTACCGCGAGAAAAAGCTGTCCTTTACCAAGCTGGAAGACGTCTACAAACGCGCCCTCCAGGCCGCCAAAAAAGGCCGAGAATTCACGTTCCACTGGAGAGGCGGTTATCTCACCCGTGAGATCCTCTCCGACCTCGTAGACCAGATCTAGGCCGCCGGAAAGACCCGGGAGAAAAAAGCCATCATCACCCTCAACTGGCCCCAGGCTGTGCTCCGTTTTCACTTTGTGGAGCAGCAAGCGGAAGGGAAAGTATTTATTGAGGAAGTGAATGAGGGAGAGAAATTGTAATTTGATTTAAAAAATTTTATAGAGCCCAAATGCCACAGATCATTACCGATACATCTGTGGCATTTTATTATGAGTATTATTCTGAAAATACAAAAGACCTTCTATAAATCAA
>OHWR01001056.1_pt1 | contig 11233 bp, 10 predicted proteins | sample 1579771 | NCBI WGS metagenome assembly OHWR01 (sample SAMEA3882542, study PRJEB24775) | human gut metagenome | biome: human-associated habitat; feature: intestine environment; material: feces | place: Netherlands | collected 2009/2010 | reverse complement strand
CATATCTGTGCAAAATCTAAGTAACAGGCGTATCCGCCGATATTTGGTCTGCCGCTTAAAGCGGCCGGAAGCACGTGGCTTTAGTCATGTGAGGTTCACAAAATAGAAAAGTATCCCAATTTCAGTAATAAGATTGGTGTGAAAAATACATCCGGATTTGTAAAAAAACAACAGAAAAAGTGAACGGCTTATGATAGAATAAAGCCAGAAGGAGAACGTTATGTTATCATTATTATTTACTATTTGTATGATTGGTTTTGTTGGAAAGTTTTTTATATTTGGACTCAGAGCATCCTGGGGAATCCTGAAACTGCTTTGCACAGTTGTTTTCTTACCGGTCATCTTAATCGGAATGATGCTCGGCGGACTAATCCACATCGCATTTCCATTATTACTGATCGGCGGCGTGATCGCACTTGCAGCATCACATTCCTCAAGATAAGGAGGACAAACATATGACATATGATATCCAGAAAGAAAAAAGAGAAGCCATTGACGCAGGAAGAAAAGCAATCTCGAGCCTGGAGACAGCAAGAGATAATCTGAACAGCGCAAAAAACTGGGGCCTGGTCGATATGTTCGGCGGCGGATTCTTTACCACCATGATCAAACATTCTAAAATCGACCAGGCAAAAGAAAATATGGAGCAGGCCAAATACGATCTGCGGAATTTCAGCAGAGAACTGCGGGATGTGAATATGGCCTGCGATTTAAATTTTGACATCGGAGATTTTCTCACCTTTGCAGATTATTTCTTCGACGGCTTCTTCGTAGACTGGATGGTCCAGGACCGAATCAGCACCGCAAAACGCCAGGTCGAAGAGGCGATCCGGAGAATTGAAAACATCGTAGATCAGTTACAGCAGATGTAAAAATGAGGCAGTGAACGAAGAAAAAGTTCACTGCCTTTTTTGTGCCTATTTCTGCTTTTCTTTCTCTTCACGCAGTATTTCCATATTCAGCCCCTGCTCCCCGGCAGTTTTCTCTACCCAGAGGTTTAAGGAATCAATAGCCAGAGAAATTTCGTCCAGTTTGTTGCTGATAAAGGCAAAATCCTTGATTCGTCATCACTGATTTTCCCGTCGCGTGCGATCTGGATCAGGCGTGAGGTGAGCGGATTGATTTCGTTCAGGCTGGCGATGGTTTCGAGAATGATGTCTGGGAGATCCGATACCTCCACTTCCGGAACGTAACGCTGGCCGATTTCGCATTTGTGCGAGCAGTAATAATTGCAGAGATCCGGGCGGTGATAGGCGTCCGCCATCTGGACAATATCGTAAGGTGCAGGCTCCTGCATTTCATATTCAAACTTTTCGATTTTAGAATCAGAAACAGCCGTCATTTTTTCACTGGCTTCCGCTCTGGTCAGACCGGCTTCTTCGCGGCAGATCTGGTAAATTGTCTTATTTTCCCTGGTGGATTGTTTTCCCATGAGAAGATCCTCACTCGTATCTTTCAAAATATATGCATAACAAAGCTTATTATACTTGATTTGGCGCGGGCTAACAAGAAGGATCATGAAAGACAGAATTTTGAAATCTGGTAAAAATAGCTAAAAACGAAATTGTAAAATTGTGTTTTTTGTCAATGGAATTTTACATCACATAGATATATAATCCACTTACAACTTAGATATAAACATAAGTAAAAGACGAAAGTGGAATGAAAAGAAAAACAAGGAGGAATCAACATGAAATTAACAAGAGATGGAATCAAAGACCGTGCAGCATGGGAGCAGGCAGGAATTGCGCTTCCGGGATATGATGTGGAGGCAGTGTCCGAAAAGGCAAAGGAAGAGCCGGGCTGGGTGCATTTTGGAATCGGCAATATTTTCCGCGTTTTCATCGGCGGCATCGCAGACGGACTTTTAGAGGAAGGCGTTCTGGACCGAGGCATTACCTGCGTGGAAACGTTTGATTATGATGTTGTGGACAAAATCTACAAACCATATGATAATCTGGGACTGAACGTTATTCTTCATGGCGATGGAACACGTGAGTACAAGGTGCTCGGTGCACTCGCAGAGGCAGTAAAGGCACAGTCCTCGGATCCGGCACAGTGGAACCGTCTGAAGGAAATTTTTGCAGGCAAGTCTCTGCAGATGGTTTCATTCACCATTACGGAAAAAGGCTACGCTCTGCAGAAGGCAGACGGAACCTGGTTCCCGTTCGTTGAAGCAGATATCAAAAATGGACCGGACAAAGCGACCGGCGCAATGGCAGTTCTCGTTGCGATGCTGCTGACCCGTTATAAAGCAGGAAAATATCCGATTGCTCTCGTTTCCATGGACAACTGCTCCCAGAACGGTGCAAAACTGCGCGAATCTGTTCTGACTATGGCAGAAGAGTGGAAGAAAGCCGGTTTTGTGGATGACGATTTCATGGCATATGTAAGCGATGAGAAAACCGTTGCATTCCCGTGGACCATGATTGATAAAATCACCCCGCGTCCGAGTGAGCAGATCGCAGCAGATCTGGAAGCACTTGGTGTAGAAGAGATGCAGCCGGTCATCACCGGAAAGAAAACATACATTGCACCGTTTGTCAATGCAGAGAAACCGCAGTACCTTGTCATCGAAGACAGCTTCCCAAATGGAAGACCGGCCCTGGAAAAAGGCTTCGGCGTTTACATGGCAGACCGCAATACGGTAAATCTGTCCGAGAGAATGAAGGTAACGGTATGCCTGAATCCGGTACATTCCGCAACCGGCCCGCTCGGTGTCGTACTTGGCTATGACTTGTTTGCACACATGCTGAACACCAACGAGGATATGATGAAAATGGCGCGTATGATCGCTTACAATGAGGGACTTCCGGTTGTGGCAGACCCGGGAATCCTTTCCCCGCAGGCCTTTGTGGATGAGCTGTTCAACGACCGTTTCCCGAATGAGTATTTAGGCGACACCAATCTCCGTCTTGCGGTTGATGTTTCCCAGATGGTCGGCATCCGCTTCGGTGAAACCATTAAAGCATATGTGAAGAAATTCGGCGATGCCTCCCGCCTGACGGCTATCCCGCTCGGTATTGCCGGATGGCTTCGCTACATGCTCGGTGTGGATGACAACGGAGAGAAATTCGAGCTTGCGCCGGATCCGATGAATGAGGAAATTCAGGAGCAGTTCAAAGATATCGTGGTAGGAAAACCGGAAACCTTTACAAATCAGCTTCGTCCGATCCTTTCCAATGAGCGTCTGTTCTTTACCGATCTTTACAAAGACGGCGTAGGAGAAAAGATTGAGGATATGTTCCGCGAAATGATCGCAGGATCTGAGGCTGTAAAAGCAACGATTCATAAATATGTACAGAAATAAGAAAAAAGAATCCCTATCTGCTGCCTGAAAATCGGCAGCGAGCGGGCAGGAGGTAAGAGTAAGATGACGGAAGTGGTATTTGCGTCAGAGCCGGCAAGGCTTCTTATTGCGGCAGCGGCGGTGGTTGCCATGACGATGGCAGCCGGAATTATGGCAGCTATGCCGGGTGTCGCACAGCTGTCCCCGGTTTATCTTGCGGCGATGGTCTGTGCCATCAACGGTGGTGCGACTGCGTTCAGCCATGTAAATGATTCCGGTTTCTGGCTGGTCAGCTCGCTGGTCGAAATGGATGAGAAAACGACATTAAAATCGTGGACGATCATGGAAACCATCGTTGGCCTGACCGGTCTGGTCTGTGCCGTTGTGATTAGTCTGTTTGCGTAGTAGAGCAAAATGTTGCAAAAGCAGCGGAAATATTATATCATCAGGGTGTAAAAATAGTTGTAGTGACACTTGGCGGAAATGGAGCATATCTTTACAGCAAAGACGGTGGATGCACCGTTTCGGGATTTCCGGTGGAAAAGGTGGCAGACACCAACGGTGCGGGTGATTCTTTCTGGGGCGGATTTTTATATCAGATCAGTCAGTCGGGAAAACGTCCGGAGGAGCTGACGCAGGAAGAACTGGCAGCATTTGCCCGTTTTGGAAACGCCGTTGCAAGCCTTTGTGTGGAGAAAAAAGGTGCTATTTTGGCCATGCCAAATCTGGCGCAGGTGGAAAAAAGACTGGGGGATAATAAATGGAATTAAGAGAGCAGTTAAATGGAATCCAGCATGTTGGTATTCCAACCAACGATATTGAGACGACGATTGCATTTTATGAAAAACTTGGATTTGAAATGGCATTCCGTACCGTAAATGAGGCGGCGGATGAGAAAGTGGCATTTTTAAAGCTTGGAACACTTGTGATCGAAACGTACGAAAACAAAGCTGCAGCGCTGAGATCCGGCGCAATCGACCATGTGGCAATTGACGTAAAGGATATCGAAAAGGTTCACGAAATGATTACCGGGGCCGGTCTGAATACGACGCAGGATGAAGTACATTTCCTTCCGTTCTGGAAAAATGGCGTCCGTTTCTTCACGATCGAAGGGCCGAATAAAGAAAAAGTAGAATTCAGCCAGTATTTGTAACGATTCCAAGCCATGCGAAATGGAAGAAAAATTGCGAATCATGCTCGCATGAATATCCGTTTGACCAGCAAAGTCTCTGCCGGGAAGCAAAATTTTTGCCCGGCAGAGGCTTTTTTACTTACTCTGAAACAAATACTACCGGATAGTCAAAAAAGCGCAAATTATCCCTATAGAATAAAGGAGATGCAAAATTTATCTGCAGTTACAAAAACGGGGCAGGAAATCATTGCGCTTTTATTTCCGCTATCGAATCCTTCAATAACTTTAATCTGGCAGGCTACTTTCCAAACAGAGTCGTCCCCATCCCACCCGCCTGTTCGGGTATTCGCTCTCGGATGCGATGGGTTTTGCGCCTGCGATGAGATAAGATTTCAGTTTTTCACCATATAAAAACGGGTCATTTCCGCGCAGAATACCCCATTCCATCATAAGCGCGGCGCTTCCCGATACAAAAGGCGTGGCAAACGAGGTGCCAGTGAAGGAAGCATAGCCGCCGCCGGAACGGGGAGCTGGGATATTGACACCCGGGGCGGCGAGATCAGGTTTAATTTCGTGGAGAATACGGGTATAGCCGCGGCCGGAGAAGCTGGCATAGGAGGAGAGGCGGGGATCATAGGCACCGACCGTGATAGCGGAGCGGGCAGTGGAAGGGATGGTGAGTGTGGTGTCGGCAGTGGGAGAGAAGAAGCGGGTCTGTGGACCGACGGCATTTCCGCCGGGAAGCCAGAGGTCAAAGGAACCGGAGATCAGGCGGCCGGGGGTGAGACGCAAGGTCCAGATGCCGTTTTCGACGGACAGATGGTTTCCTGCGCCCTGAAAGGTCAGGTAAATTTCCTGCGCCTGGCTGTAGGGGGATGGCATGCCATAAAACAGGAGAAGTTCTGTCGGACCAAGCGTCAGACGTGCCGTGCCGAGGACAGGAGAGAGCGTGCCGGAGCGGATGCCGCCGTGGGAAATCAGTTCGATCGAGATTTCATCCCCATAAACCTTCCAGATCTGGAGACTGAACGAGGATTCATAAGTACCGATCTGAAATTCAACGGAGACAGCGCGGTCAGTCGTTGCCGAGACCGCAGACGTCGCAGTCGGATCGGACGTCGCGCGGACGGTTTGCGTTTGGCCGGCCGACCTGCGATCCGGCCTCAGGTTACCGGCATAATGGCGTCCGGTATCCCCTTCATTCCCTGCCCCGATACAGATCACATGTTGCCCTAAATTTGACACTGCATTGAGATACGTTTCCAGCAGCGATTGCCCGCTGTGCGAACCATAATTATTCCCGAAACTCAAATTAATGACGAGCGGCCGCTCCACAAGCAGCGCATACCGTACACAGAAATCCACCGCCTGCAGCAATTGCGATGTCCGCGGCAGATCCGCAGGATCAGGATTTCCAAGCTTTACGACAACGAGCGTTGCTTCCGGTGCCACGCCCCGCATGGATCCATCCGCAGAGGACCGCCCGTTTCCGGCGGCAATTCCGAGAACTGCCGTCCCGTGCCCCGTCACATCGCGGGACGGTACGAGGGCAAACCGCTCCGTGGGCGAAGAAGCCGCAAGTGCCTCATTGATCTGCCGCCGTGTATATACCGATCCCAGAGCATACCCAGTCGGAGGATTTCCCGGAATCGTCTGATCCCATAGAAGTGCAATCCGGCTTGTCCCGTCTGCCGCACAGAAATCCGGGTGTGCATAGTCCACGCCGGAATCGATGCACGCGAGCAGCACTCCGTCCCCATACAGCCCGGAAATTCCCTCCTGTACCGGTGAAATACAGGACACGCTCCGGGCAAACGCATCCGCGAAAAACAAAGGCTTCGGTTTCTCCAGATACGTAATCTGCGGCAGTTCCGTTACGTAATCCATCAGGGACTCCGGAACCAGAAGAATGGCATACGAAAACAGCAGCAGTGTCACACGAACTCCCTGCCCCTCCAGAAAAGCCAGGTCTCCCTGATACTGTACAATTACTTCCCATGTTTTGCTGTAAGAGTTATAACCTGCCGAAAGCTCCGGCACACGCCGCCGTTCGACTTCCGTTGCGGCCAGCGCAAGGTTCAACAGGTTTTCCCTTTTTTGATCAATCATTACAAAAACTCCGTCCAAAATGTTGTTAAAATCTATTCCGCTTTTCCGGGAAATATGATATAATCGCCATCGTACAATAGGGGTACAGATCTGCTTTTTGGAGTGCATCGAAAAATGGTTTTACGATGCCGCCTGGCGGGTCTTTACTATTTTACGCGAAATGCTTTTGCATTGAAGGGAGAGAACATGAAAATTATCATTGTGGGCTGCGGAAAAGTCGGAACCGCACTGACCGCCCAGCTGAGCCGCGAGGACAACCTTGTGACGGTCATTGACACAGACAGTATTGTCGTCCGCAACGTCTCCAACACCTACGACGTTATGGGAATTGTAGGAAACGGAGCAAGTTATCAGGTGCTTCAGGAGGCGGATATTGAGCATGCGGATCTGATGATTGCCGTAACCAAAAGTGATGAAATGAACCTGCTTTGCTGTGTCATCGCCAAACAGGCGGCAGACTGTCACACCATCGCCAGAGTCCGAAACCCGATGTATCGGGAGGAGAGAGAATTTATCCGTAAAAAGCTGGGTCTGTCCATGATCATCAACCCGGAGCACGCGGCCGCCATGGAAATGGCAAGACTGCTGCGGTTCCCATCTGCGATTGAGATCGACAGCTTTTCCCGCGGAAGAATCGAAATGCTGCGCTTTAAAGTGCCGGAAACATCGAAAATTGTCCATATGTCGCTGCGTGAGCTGGCCGGAGCACTTCAGTACAGTCTGCTGGTCTGTGCTGTTGAGCGAAACGGCGAGGTTTACATACCGGATGGAAATTTTGTGATCCAGGCAAAAGACAGCCTTTCCATCATTACCACACCGCAGAACGCAGAGAGCCTGTTTAAGAAAATTGGTGTTCATACAAACAAGGTACACAATACGATGATCGTTGGCGGCGGTGAAATTACGTATTATCTCGCAAAATCACTGGCAAATATGAACGTCGATGTCAAGATTATCGAGAAAAATAAGGATCGCTGTGAGGTTTTAAGCGAAGCACTGCCGGATGCAACCGTTATTTACGGTGACGGAAGTGACCAGGAGCTCTTAAAAGAGGAGCGCATCCAGGATATGGATTCCTTTGTGGCCTGCACCGATATGGATGAGGAAAACATCATTCTGTCGCTGTATGCGAAAGAGAAGGTATCCTCAAAGGTTGTAACGAAAATCAACCATCTGGAATTTAATGATGTTATCCACAGCCTGAACCTGGACAGCCTGATCTACCCGAAACACATCACCGCAGAGTACATTCTGCAGTATGTCCGGGCAATGAAAAACTCCATCGGAAGCAACGTTGAGACGCTGTATAAGCTGATGGAAGACCGTGTGGAGGCTCTTGAGTTTATCGTGAACCAGAATTGCCGTATGATCGGCATCCGTCTGCAGGATATGAAAACACGGCCGAACCTTCTGGTAGCAGCGATTAACAGACAGGGAAAGGTCATCATTCCGGGCGGACAGGATTCCTTTAAGGCAGGAGATTCCGTCATTATCGTAACAACGGAAACCGGTCTTCAGGATATCCATGAGATTCTGGCAGAGTAACGGGGGAAGCGGATTATGAACTATAAAATGATTCGTTTTGTCATCAGCTGGGTGCTGAAAGTGGAAGGTATGCTGATGCTGCTTCCGGCGCTGGTCGGAGCCATGTATCAGGAAAAGACAGGCTTTGCGTATCTTATCTGGGGACTGCTCTGCATTGCGGCCGGTCTGATCCTCTGCTTCAGAAAACCGTCCAATATGGAAATCTATTCCCGCGACGGATTTGTCTGCGTTTCGTTAAGCTGGGTTGTCCTTGGTGTTTTCGGAGCGGTGCCGTTTGTAATTACGGGGGAAATTCCGTTTTATATCAATGCGCTGTTTGAGATCGTTTCCGGTTTCACAACGACAGGAGCCAGCATTTTGAGCGATGTGGAAGCACTTTCACACGCCAGCTTGTTCTGGAGAAGCTTTTCCCACTGGATTGGCGGTATGGGCGTTCTTGTGTTCATTCTTGCATTGCTTCCGATGAAGGGCGGTTCCGTCATGAACCTGATGAAGGCAGAGAGCCCGGGACCGACTGTTTCCAAATTTGTTCCGAGAGTGCGCGGAACTGCTAAAATTCTGTATCAGATTTATCTTGGCATGACACTTTTTACCATTGCTGCCCTGCTGCTTTCCGGCATGAAGACGTTTGATTCTGTCACACTCGCCATGGGAGCTGCCGGAACAGGAGGCTTTGCCGTGTTGAACAGCGGTTGTGCAGTGTACACACCACTGCAGCAGTGGATTCTGACAATCGCCATGATTGCGTTCGGTGTGAATTTTAACTTTTATTATCTGATGCTTTGCAAAAAGGGAAAGGCCGCCATTTCGTCCCAGGAGGTAAGAGCGTATTTCCTGATTATCCTTCTGGCAGGAGGCGTGATTTCCTGGAATACCTACCCGATGTACCATTCCGTCGGTGAGACGGTACGAACCGCCTTTTTCCAGGTCGGATCGATTATCACGACAACGGGTTATTCCACAACGGACTTTGACCTCTGGCCGGAGCTGTCAAAATGTATTCTGGTGATGCTGATGTTCATCGGAGCCTGCGCCGGTTCAACGGGAGGCGGAATCAAGGTTTCGCGAATCCTGATCCTCTTAAAAACCGTGAAAAAAGAGCTTGGTTCGATCGTGCATCCGCGCAGTATCAAACGCATCCGTTTCGACGATCACCCGGTAGAGCATGAGGTTCTGCGGGCGATCAACGTATTTTTGATTGTTTATCTGGTGATCTACAGCTTTTCCATGCTGATCATCAGTGTGGATGGATTTTCCTTCGAGACAAACTTCACGGCAGTTGCCGCAACATTGAACAACATCGGACCTGGTCTTGACCTGGTAGGACCGACCAGCAATTTCTTTGGATACGGTCCGGTTTCCAAGCTGATTCTGATTTTTGATATGCTGGCAGGCCGTCTGGAACTGTTTCCGATGCTGATCCTTTTCTATCCGTCTACCTGGAAGAAGAGAGGATAAAGCGGTTCACCGGGAAAAAGAGGGACTTTGCGTCGGCGGGAAACTGCCGGAGCAGAAGGAAAAGAAAAAATGGTTACGATTCACAGGGTTTTCCAAAAAAACAGAAAGACGGAATAAAGTCAGGGTGCATTTCCTGACCACAGGCAGAAAGGAAGGAACTTATGAGTAACTGGGAAAAGAATGTAAGAAAAGTTGTGCCGTATGTACCGGGCGAGCAGCCGCATGAGGCTGACATGATTAAGTTGAATACGAATGAGAATCCGTATCCGCCGTCACCAAAAGCCGCAGAGGCGATCAGACGGGTAGCAGAAGAGGATACCCTCCGTCTCTATCCGGATCCGACCGCGGCAGAACTGGTGCAGGCGATTGCGGATGTCTACCACGTAAGCACAAAGCAGGTTTTTGTCGGCGTTGGTTCGGATGATGTTCTGGCGATGGCGTTTATGACGTATTTTAACTCTGACAAACCGATTCTTTTCCCGGACATTACGTATTCCTTTTACGATGTCTGGGCGGAGGAATTCCGCATTCCGTACGAGCAGATCCCGCTCGATGAAAATTTCTGCATTGTGCCGGAGCAGTATTTTGCAGAAAACCATCCAAATGGCGGAATCGTATTCCCGAACCCGAATGCACCGACGGGTGTGGAGCTTTCGCTTTCTGCGATCGAATCGATATTACAGCACAACCCGGATGTGGTTGTGATTGTGGATGAGGCATATGTGGATTTCGGAGCAGCCACTGCGCAGCCGCTGCTGGAAAAATATGAAAACCTGCTGGTTGTGCAGACAACATCAAAATCCCGTTCGCTTGCCGGCATGCGCATCGGCTATGCAATCGGAAATGAGAAGATGATTTCGTATCTGAACGATGTGAAATATTCATTCAATTCCTACACCATGAATCAGACCACAATCGCCGCCGGAGCCGCAGCGATCCGCGATGTGGAATATTTCCGCAAGACGGTGAAAAAAGTGATGGAAACGCGAGAATGGTCGAAGGAGGAACTGAAAAAGCTTGGATTTTCTTTCGAGGATTCGAAATCGAACTTTATTTTCGCAACGCACAAAAGCGTACCGGCCGGGAAGATTTTTCAGGCACTCCGGGAACGCCATATTTATGTGCGGTATTTTGAGAAACCCCGCATTGACAATTATTTGCGTATTACGATTGGCACGCGGGAAGAAATGCAGACGCTGTTTGATTTTTTGAAAGATTACTTAACCGAATCAAGCAAGTAGCGAAGCGGATTGCAAATATCCGCTTGCCAAGAGGGATGAAGCAGCTGAAAATATAAAACAGAAGAAGAGTATCTGCAGAGGAGCAGAAGAAAATTTTAAAGGGGGACTGCCGTCGGAATCAGCCATGAGATCCGGCGGCAGTTTTAGAAGGTATTTGGGTATGAACAAAGAGAAGAAAGAAGTAGTAAAGGTAAATCAGATTACAGAGGGTGTTATCTGGCAGCAGATTCTGATCTTTTTCCTGCCGATTCTGTTCGGAACGTTTTTCCAGCAGCTTTACAACACGGCAGATGCCATGATTGTCGGACACTTTCTCGGAAAACAGGCACTTGCGGCGGTCGGCGGAACGACAGGTACGCTGATCAATCTGCTGGTCGGATTTTTCGTCGGCCTTTCGAGTGGTGCGACAGTTGTTATTTCACAGCATTACGGAGCCAATAAAGAGGACAAGGTTCAGTG
>OHWR01001051.1_pt1 | contig 11254 bp, 8 predicted proteins | sample 1579771 | NCBI WGS metagenome assembly OHWR01 (sample SAMEA3882542, study PRJEB24775) | human gut metagenome | biome: human-associated habitat; feature: intestine environment; material: feces | place: Netherlands | collected 2009/2010 | reverse complement strand
TCGCCGGAGCCGCCGATACCGTTCATCATCTTGGTGCCCACCACGTGGGTTGAGTTGACGTTGCCGAAGATGTCGGCTTCGAGAGCAGTGTTCATAGAAATAACGCCAAGTCGACGGATAATCTCAGGGTTGTTTGAGATTTCGCCCGGACGGATAAGCACCTTGTCGCGGAAGAAATCAACGTTTTTGAAGAATCGGTCCATCGTCTCGTCGGAGAATGTGAGCGAGCATGTGCTGCTGAAGCGGCATTTGCCCTTCTCCATAAGGTCGAGTACGGCGTCTTGAATCACTTCGGTGTACATGTCGAATTGTGGAATTTCCGGGCTTTCCTCCAAACCGTGGAGCACGGCGTTGGCAATGTTGCCCACACCAGACTGCAACGGCAAGAACTCTTTAGGGATGCGTCCGGCACGGAGCTCGCCGATGAGGAATTTGCAAACGTTTGCACCGATGCGCATTGTTGTCTCGTCGATAGGCGAGAAGCCGTGCACCTTGTCGGTGTTGTAGGTTTTTACGATACCCACGATTTTCGACGGGTCGACTTTCAGCACCGGAGAACCGATGCGGTCGCTTGGCTTATAGATAGGAATCTCGCGGCGATAAGGCGGGTCGAGCGGCATGTAGATGTCGTGCAGACCGCGGATTTCAGCCGGGATATGCTCATTGAGCTCAATTACAATCTTGTTGGCAAGGTGAGCGAGCGAAGGAATGTTGCCCACACCAGGGCCGAGCAGAATTTCGCCGTCGTCGGTCACGTCGCCAGCCTCGATTACCACCATGTCCATCTTGCCGAAGAATCCGTAGCGGAGGTTCTGCGCAAGCTGAGAGAGGTGCATGTCGCAATAGTTGATTTCGTGAGCGTTGAGGCGTGCGCGGGTGTCTTTGCATGACTGATACGGCGTGCGGAAATTCACGGCATCGGCACGTGCAAGCTCGCCGTCGATGTAGTCATTGGTCGAAGCACCTGTAAATACGTTGATTTTGAACGGACGTCCGGCTTCGTGTTCTTTTTTCGCTTTAGCTGCGATTGCAGGAGCGACAAATTTAGGCGTGCCGGCAGCGGTGAAACCAGAGAAACCGACATTGTCGCCGTTGTTCACCAATTCAGCCGCCTGTTCTGCGGTAATAAAAGGAAAAGCCATATCTTTAAGATTAAATGATAATAGTTTTGTTTGTTATTAGTTTCACAAAATTAGACATTAATTTTTATTGCGCAAATATACAGTTGGGAAAATCGGTGGTGGTGGGGCGATTTTTTTAAATGCCGCACTGAAATAAAAAGCGTGCGCGAGCGTTAATATTATGTATGAAGTGCCGGACGGCGACATATTTGACGGTTGTGGTGGCAGTGTTGTGCTCTGTGTTGCTGTCGTGCAGCACGAAGAAAAACACCGCCGGCTCCCGTTTTATGCAGTCGTTCACCACCCGCTACAACGTTTATTTCAACGGAGAGCAGCACTATAAGGAGCAGTTGAAGAAGATGGAGGAGGAATATGAGGACGACTATTCCGACTTCGTCTATGTGCATCCCGCCGAGTCGTTTGCCGACGACAAAGCCACGCATCCGTCGGTGAGTTTCGACCGCACAATCGAGAAGATGCAGAAAGCCATCGCCCTCCATTCCATCCAGAAGAAACCGAAGAAGGACCGCAGCAAGATGCGCGACCCGAAATATCGTGATTATCTGAAGCGTAACGAGTACAACCCGTTTCTCCACAATGCGTGGCGGCTTATGGGCGAGGCGCAGTATCTGAAAGGCGACTTCTCCGCGGCGGCGGCTACGTTTATGTATGTGGAGCGCTATTTCCCGTGGCTTCCGAAACTCGTCACAGAGGCGAAGATATGGCAGTTGCGCAGCTACTGCGCGCTGGGATGGACAAACGAGGCTGAGAACGTGTTGTCGCGGCTGAAGCAGGACGAGCTTGTGAACAAGCGGCTGCGGACGATGTACAACACGGCTTATGCCGACTTCCTCGTGAAGACGCGCCAATACGACAAGGCGGCGCCTGTGCTGCTTGCGGCGTACAAAGACACTGGCGGCGCACAGAAGACGCGTCTGGCATTTTTGCTCGGTCAGGTTTATGAGGCCAATGGCGACAAGGCAGCCGCCTACCGTATGTTCAAGTCGGTGGCTGGAGCATCGAGCGCCACCTACCGCACGCAGTTCAACGCCCGCATCAAGCAGAGCGAGGTCTACACCGGACAGAACATCAATTCAGAGGTAAGGTCGTTGCAGCGCATGGCGCGGTTGGACCGCAATAAAGAATATCTCGACCAGATATACTATGCCATAGGCAATCTCTACCTGTCGCGCCGCGACACGGCAAACGCCATAAAAAACTATGTGCTTGCAAATGAGAAAAGCACGCGCAACGGCATCGACAAGGCTATAAACCAGATTACGCTCGGCGGACTCTATTTCGACCGCTATGAATATGACAAGGCGCAGCCTTGCTATTCTGAGGGCGTGGCGCAACTGCCGGAGGACTATCAGAACTATGCGATGCTGAAGAAGCGCAGCGACGTGCTCGACGAACTGGCTGTCTACTCGCAGAATGTCACGCTGCAGGATTCGTTGCTGGCGCTTTCAAAACTGTCGCCGGAGGAGCAGCAGAAAGTGGCTGACAGATTGGTGAAAGAGTTGAAAGACAAGGAGAAGAAAGCTGCTGAGGAGGCTGCGCTGCAGGCGCTTGCGTCGCGGCCCGACGCTGCCGGAAGCCAGCTGAAGAGCAACACGCAGAACTATACGCTCAACACCGACAAGTCGTGGTATTTCTACAACACTGCCACTAAAAATGCCGGCAAGACGGAGTTTCAGCGCCGCTGGGGCAGCCGTAAGCTGGAAGACGACTGGCGTCGCGCCAACAAGACCACATTCTCTGTCGGCGACTTCAATTCGGAGGCAGACTATGGCGACGACGACAAGCAGAAAGAGATGGTCGACTCGCTCGGCAATCCGCTAAGCGACGAGGAGATTGCCGCCCGTAAGAAAAACGAGGAGCAGCTGGCGCATGAGCAGGATCCGCACTTCCCGGAATACTATCTGGTGCAGATTCCAAAAACGGAGGAGGAAATACAGAACTCTCACAACATCGTGCAGGAGGGACTGTTTAATATGGGCATAATCCTGAAGGACAAACTTGAGGATGTGAATGCCGCCGAAGCCGCGTTCAACGAGCTGCTGACCCGCTATCCCGACAATGTGTATCGCCTTGACATATATTATAATATGTATCTGATGTATGTGCGCTACGGATATGCCGACAAGGCAGAGACATGCCGGCAGAAGATTCTTGCCGACTTTGCCGACACGAAATATGGTATGGCTCTCGCCGACCCGAATTATATCGAAAACCTGCGCAACATGGAGAGTGAGCAGGAGCGGATGTATGAGAAGACGTATGCCGACTATCTTGCAAACCGCAACGCAGCGGTGCATGAGGGGTATCAGGGGATTATGAACCGATATCCGTTGTCGAAAATTATGCCTAAGTTCATGCTTCTCGACGCACTTTCCTACCTCTCGGAGAAGAAATACGACCGTTTCCAGGAAACGCTCAAGGAATTGCTTGTGCGCTATCCCGACACCGACATCACACCGCTCGCCTCGTCGATTCTGAAGGATCTTGCCAAAGGCAGAAAACCGAATTCGGGAGCAGGAGGCAACGTGCGTGGCATGATTTGGTCGATACGGCTCACAAACGACACTGCGGCGGTCAACTCCACGACGGAGTATACGCCGTTTGACACGTCGCGCGAGGGTCCGCACATCTGTCTGCTCACGTATCCTGTCGACAGCGTGGCGTCAAACCGTCTGCTCTTCGACGTGGCACGCCACAACTTCTCGAACTATGCTGTGCGCGATTTCGACATCGACCGTCAGACGTATGGACAACTCGGAATAATCATAATCAAGGGATTCACCAGCTATGCCGACCTTGAGGACTACAGCCGTCAACTGTTTGCCGACCGTCAGGTTGTCATTCCGCGTCAGGTGCGCCCTGTGTTTATCAGTGAAAAGAATTTCGACCTGCTGCTCAAGGAGGGGCGCTCGTTCTCCGACTACTTCCTCTTCCTTCAGGAGCAGAGCGACGATGCTGTGGAGGCACCGCTGATGGAGTGAAAAAAACGACAAGAATATGGACTATCTGCCAACCGACCCCGCAATACTTGTGTCAACAATCAATATGCTGCTGCGCGACGAGGAGTTTGACTCGCTCGAACAGATCTGCTATGCCTACAACCGCGACCCGAAGCAGCTGAAGGCGTATCTTCTCAGCCATGGCTACGTCTACAGCGTGGAGCAGCGTCAAATGCGTCCGGAGGGTTACGACCGATGATTACGCGCGCCGGTATCGAGACCGCCTATTGCTTCCTGCACCAGAAGGAGCGTGTCTATGCCCATTCGACAATGGACTGGCAGCGCGACGACATCGAGTATGCCATTTCCTCGTTTGCCGACGACATGAATCCTGAGCTGTATTCCTTGCTGGCAGACGGCCGCACAGACTTTCTGCGTTCGCACGCCACGTTTCATGCCGATATGCTCCACGCTCTCGACATCCTTGAAAAGATGCTCTGAACAATGATTCTTTTGAGGAAAATCAGTAACTTTGCCGTATGAAGTATTGGATGATAAAGGACGGAAATAGCGAAGGCCCGTTCAGCCTTGAGGAATTGACCGCGCATGGACTTGCGTCGGAAACGAAGGTGTGGCGCCAAGGGCTGCCGCAATGGACAGAGGCAAGACTCGTGCCTGAGTTCGCGCAAATCTTTGGTGCAAAGGTCGTTGAGAAGCATAGGGCGGCTGATGACGCCGTGCGCCATTGCCCCACGCATCTGCGTGCCGCTGTTGTCACGACGGTAATCATCGCTTTGTCGTTTTTCAATGTGTTCGCGCCCCTTTCGCTGCTCGGCAGTCCGTTTTTCTATCTGTTGCTTCCGCTGTCGTGGCTGTCGATACGCTCAGCCGTTACTGCACGCCGCATGCTGCGCGCCGGCAACATTGAGGCGGCGATGAAACGCACCGACCGCACCGTGCTTCTCATCACGCTCAACGCAGTGGTCGCCATCACTCTTTTTCCGTTCCACGTCGTGGCGGAGATATTCTGGTAAGTAAGTCATTTAAATTGATTATTTAGTCGCTTCGTGTTTGTATTTTTCGTGGTAAGTGATTAACTTTACACTGACAAAAATCTGAATACGATGGACATAACGCTTCCGAAACGAATAGACGGGCAGCAGCCGGTGTCGCTCAACGGACGCCAGCAAATCACAGTGGTCGGAGCCAACGGCTCTGGCAAGACACGCTTCGTCAACCGGATGATTGCCGACCTTGGCAACCGTGCATTCACAATTTCCGCTCTCAAAGCCTTGTATCCGATAAAAGACGGCGACATACAGGCGCAGTCGGTCACAACGTTCTATCAGCAGGCGCTGCAGTCGGTGCAGTTTGTGAAACCCGTAGCCGAGACAGAGTTTGAGATGCTGCTGTTTATGCTGCTCAACGATGAGATGAACGATATGTTCACCTACAAGATGAACCGTATCGGCGCAGCCGCCGACATCCCGTTGCCGCGCACTAAAATCGATACCGTTGTGAGACTGTGGAAGGAAGTGTTTCCGAAAAACGATGTGCAGAGGTCGGGCGGTAAAATCAAGTTTACCAACCGTCTTGGCGACAATGCCTTCAATCCCCGCCAGCTGTCGGCGGGCGAGAAAGCCGTGTTCTTCTATATCGGCGCGACGCTGTATGCTCCGAAGGGCAGCGTGATTTTTGTTGACTCGCCTACGCTTTTCCTGCACCGCAGCATCACGCAAAGCCTTTGGACAACCATCGAGGGGCACCGCCCCGACTGCACGTTTGTCTACATGACCCACGACATCGAGTTTCCTACGTCGCGCACCGACAACGTCACGGTGTGGGTGAGAGGATGCAACATCCAGGCGGAAACGTGGGACTATGAGATAATCCGTCCGCACGAGTCGCTGAGCGACCAGCTGATAATCGACCTTATGGGCAGCCGCAAACCGGTGCTTTTTGTGGAGGGCGACAGCACCCACAGCCTTGATTTCAGACTGTATTCGCTGATTTTCCCGGAGTATACGGTGAAGCCGATGGGAAGCTGCAACAAGGTGATAGAAACGGTGCGCTCCGTCAACGACATTCAAGGCTTCCATCATCTTGACTCGCGCGGCATCGTTGATCGCGACCGGCGCAACGCCAATGAGGTTGACTATCTGCGTCAGAAGAAGATTTATGTGCCGGATGTGGCTGAGATTGAGAATATAATGATGCTTGAGGGGGTGATACGCACCGTGGCGCGAGTGCACGGCAAGGATGATGTGAAGGCCTTTTCGCATGTGCGTGGCAACATCCTCAAACTCTTCAAGGCGGAACTGCGGCAGCAGGCGTTGATGCACACCCGGCATCAAGTGAAACGCACCATCGAGGTGGTCGTTGACCGCCGTTTTCAGAACATCAACGCCCTTGAGGACCATCTCGACCATCTTGGACAGGAGATACGTCCGCGCGCAATCTATGAGGGACTGTGCCGCGACTTCAACCGCTATGTCCAGGAGGGCGACTATCGCAGCGTGTTGCGTGTCTACAACCAGAAAACGATGCTTGTGCAGAGCAACGTGGCGCAGCTGTGCGGCTGCCAGAACAAGGATGAATATATCAAATCGATATTCACCATCCTTCAGCGCGACAATGCCGACTCCGCCGCCATCCGCGCCGCCATCAAGCAGTGTCTCGAGATTGATTAGGCGGCCGTATAGGCTGCCAACGGAAAGATAAAAGAATTTAATGAAAGAAACGACACAAAAGAAGATACTGTTCCTGCATGGATTTTTTGCCACGGGAAGTTGTGCGATGGCAAAGGCGTTGCGGGAGGCTTTCGAGGGGTCGGCAGTTGTGCTGACACCCGACCTGCCATTGCATCCCAAGGAGGCACTGAAGGAGATTCGCTCAATCATCGACCGGGAGCAGCCCGACTTGCTTCTTGGCAACAGCTGCGGAGCATTCCTTGCCCAGATGCTTGCCCCTGTGGTGGGCATACCGGCCTTGCTTGGCAATCCTCATTTCAAGATGACCGAATTTTTGAAGCAGCGCGTCGGCGAGCACGAATACAAGGCGCCGCGCATTGACGGCAATCAGCGGCTGATCATTGACGAGGCGTTGATTGAGGAGTTTGCCGAACTGGAAGCCGTACAATTTGATTGCTGCAACCCATATTACAAAGACCGCGTATGGGGACTTTTTGGCGAGCGCGACAGCATCGCCCATTTCTGCCCGTTGTTTATGGAGCACTACAGCAATGTGTTCCGTTTCCCGGGCGGCCACACGCCTACAGAGCAGGAGGTGAAGGCATGGTACGCACCGCTTGCCCAAAAGATGCTTATGGAGTGTCAGGTAAAAGAGTATCGGTATTTTCAGCACTTCAAGGGCGGAAAGTATAAGTTTTTCCATTCCGCCTTTGATTCAGAGACGCTGGAGCGCATGGTGGTTTATCAAGCCTTGTATGGACAGAAGGCATATTGGGTGCGCCCTGAAAAGATGTTTTTCGGGAAGGTTACAAGAGACGGTCGAACTTTCAATCGTTTCACAGAGGTGGATATGTGAAAAAGGGAACGGGTATGAACACATTGCGCACCTCCCTGCGATATATTCTCGGCATCATTTATTCTTACCGACAACACGCCAAGCCTATGGGAAAATGTTTTGCAACATAATTAACTAAAATTAACGGGGGGGGTAATTATTGTATTCTTGTTTGTTAATTTTGCAGATTCGAAAAACAAATTGCAAAAATATGAAGAGTCCCCAAAACATGAAGAGTCCCAAAATCATGAAGAATCCATGGTTAAACATTTCACTTAGCGACACTGTCGCCGATTGCGACAAGTCAGTAATCAACAGCCTGACGACTGCTGTTAAATCAAAGATTGTGCTTGACACACTTCCTGAACCATATCACGGCGATCCTGAGGCTAAGGTCTATCTGCTTAATGGCAATCCTGGACATAGCGAAAAAGATTTGACTTTTGTGGGCTGCGGCAACGCGATTCAGGCGGCGTCAGTGCTGCCAAACGGTAAGAATGCTTTCTCCAACATTTATGAGAAAGAGATTTGTGAGGAGTTGTGGCATATCAACAAGGAGTTCATTTGGCTGCGTGATCCAGAAACAGTTGTGAATGCGATAGGCGAGTCCCATCTAGGCTATAGATGGTGGAAAGACCGCGTGCGAGAATTGAAGAAAGCATGCGGATGCGAGATTTCAGAGAAAGTATTCTGTATAGAATGTTTCCCGTACCACACTGAACGCAAAATGGCGTTCAAATTGCCGTCTGACGAGTATGTCGACGGTTTTATTTATCGCGCGATGGAAGAGGAGAAAGTCATAGTGCTTATGCGAAGTCGGAGAGAATGGTTTGCAAGAATCAAAGGTCTGGAGAATTACAGCAATCTGATTTTGCTCAACAGCTGCCAGAACGTCTCGCTGTCGCCTGGAAATATGACAAAGTCAGACTGGGAAAAACTTGTGAAGACGCTGAAATAAAAAAACGACAAAAATGTTTATGAAAGACCATCGTTTCGTTTGTCGAAGCGATAGCATTAGTTTATAAGCAAAAAAGTGAAAATATAAACGAATAGAAAGGCTTGGAAAAGATGGCGTGAGGAAAAGAGTTCTTGCGCCATCTTGCAGGCTGTTAAAATAAACTAAAGTATATATCATGGAAAAAAGGGATGTAGTGGTGTACAGTGAGGACTATAAGAAACTTGTTGATGCAGCCGCACTTAAAGACAAATATTACGAGATTGACGAACGTGTCGAGGAAATTTGCAAAGAGGCATTCAAAGGTTGCGACAAGTTGGAAGAGATTGTCATGCCAAAGAAATTAAAAAAAATTGATAGCGAGGCTTTCCAGGGTTGCAGCAGCTTGACCAAACTTACATTGCCTGACAGCGTGGCGAGAATCGATGGTCTTGCTTTCTGTGGTTGCAGCGGTTTGACCGAACTGACATTGCCCAACAGCGTGAAGAGCATTGGGGATGGTGCTTTCGCATATTGCAGCGGCTTGACCAAGCTAACATTGCCAAACATATTGATTAACATCTGGGAATCTGCATTCGAGGGTTGCAGCGGCTTGACTGAACTGACATTGCCCAACAGCGTGAAGAGCATTGGGGATCGTGCTTTCGCATATTGCAGCGGCTTGACCGAGCTAACATTGCCCAACAGCGTGACGAGTATCGGGAATTGTGCTTTCGGGGGTTGCAGCGGCTTGACCGAATTGACATTGCCTAACAGCATTACGAGCATCGGGGATTATGCTTTCGCATATTGCAACGACTTGTCGAAGATAACATCGTTGGCTGAAATTCCGCCAATGTGTGGCTTCAAAGTGTTTAACGGAGTCAATAAAACTAACTGCGAATTGATTGTTCCGGAAGGATCTGTTGCCGCCTATACGCGGGCGGAAGACTGGAATAAATTCAGCAACATAAGGGGCTTTTCGAAGTAGAGGTCACCTTGGCTGACAAGACACGGAAGATTGTGGTGGAATAGCCGCATCGCGCGTTGACATTGTTTCGTGGCGCAGAGCTCGCGTATTCCGTCTTTTTTACGTTGAGCATATATAGACAAAAAGGACTGGCACGGGGTGTCAGTCCTTTTGGTTATAAAAGTATTGCCGCAGGGCAATAGTCAGAATTATTTCTTGCGTTTCTGCTGTTCGCGGAGCATCGCCTCCTGTCGTTTCTGGGCAGCCTCGAGGCGAGCCATGAATCCGCTTTTCTTGCGCGGTTTCTTGGCGTTTTCAGCCATCTTGGCGCGCACCTTGTCTTCCTTGATGATGAATCGGAAAGCGTATGTCTGAGCGATTGTGATGAGCAGAGAGATGAAGTAGTAGTAGCTCAAACCGGCTCCATAGTCGTTGAAGAACACGAGGAACATCACCGGCATCAGGTACATCATCCACTTCATTCCCGGCATCTGGTTGTTGCTCGGGTTTGCCTGCATGTTGAGGTAGGTGTAGATGATGTTCACACCCGTCATCAGCAAGCAGAAGAGACTCAGATGGTGTCCGAAAATCCAGTTGATGACAGGGATGTTTGCATCCCATTCGAGAATCATGTCGGGCGCCGACAGGTCGGAAGCCCAAAGGAACGACTCTCCGCGCAGCTCGATGCATGAAGGCAGGAATGAGAACATAGCCACGTAGACCGGCAATTGCAGAATCATCGGCAGACATCCGCTCATCGGGTTGGCACCCGCGCGGTTGTAAAGCTCCATCATCTTCTGCTGGCGCTTCATCGCGTTTTCGTTGCCAGGGTATTTATCGTTGATTTCCTTGATGTCGGGAGCGAGCACGCGCATCTTCGCCTGTGAAGAGAAGCTCTTATAGGTGAGCGGGAAGAGCACGAGTTTGATGAAGATTGTGAGCAGCAGGATGATGATTCCGTAGTTCAAGTTCATCGTTCCCAAGAAGTTGAAGATAGGGATGATGATGCAAGTGTTTATCCAGCGGAACATTGACCATCCAAGCGGAATCAGGCGAGTGAGTTCCAAATCCTCATCGGGCGAGATCTTGTCGTCAAACGACGAGAGCAGTTTGTACTCGTTCGGGCCGAGGAAGAAGTTGAACGCCGCCGGTTTCGGATTGTTCACGTTGTATTCAATCGAGCTGTTGAACGACACGTCTTTGAGGAAGTCGTTGTGCTCCTCGCTGTTCTTGTCGATGACAGCGCTTTTCATAGGAGCTGCTCCGATGAAGTGCTGGTCGGCGATAAGCACGCAAGAGAAGAACTGGTATTTGAACGCCACCCATTTCAAGTTGTTGTTGGTCTTATCCTCGTCGTTGCTTGTCTCGCTGAGGTTCTCCACGTTGTCGCCCGAAAATTTGTAGAACACACCACTGTTGCGTTCCTCGAAAGTCTGACCTTTCTCGTGGCGCATCATCTTCTGGTTCCATTCAAAGTCCATAGTCGACACGTTGGAAGAGATAACGGCAGCCATGTTCTGCTGCACCACCTCCATACGCACGAGATAGCTGTTTTTAGGAAGCGTATATCGGATGCCGAAGTAAACGCCCTTTCCGAAGTCGAGTTTCATCAGCACCGTAGAGTCGTTTTCCTGCACCGGAGTGAAGTTGAACTCCTTGGTGTCGAAACGGTGTGTGTCGGTGTTGATGGCGAAGCCGTAAGAGTTGTGCTTGCTGTCGAAAAGCACGCAGTTGCCATCTTTTC
>OHWR01001037.1_pt1 | contig 11347 bp, 8 predicted proteins | sample 1579771 | NCBI WGS metagenome assembly OHWR01 (sample SAMEA3882542, study PRJEB24775) | human gut metagenome | biome: human-associated habitat; feature: intestine environment; material: feces | place: Netherlands | collected 2009/2010 | reverse complement strand
GGGATTTCTTTCTTTACCTTCCAGTCGCTGAGCTATACCATCGACGTGTACCGGCGTGATTTGAAACCCTTGTCCAGTCTGCTGGATTATGCTTTCTATGTGTCTTTCTTCCCGCAGCTGGTGGCAGGACCTATCGTGCGTGCCCGCGATTTCATTCCGCAAATCCGCCGGCCCTTGTCCGTCACGTCCGAGATGTTCGGTCAGGGCATCTTCTTTATCGTGAGCGGTTTGTTCAAGAAGGCGGTGATTTCGGACTACATCAGCGTGAACTTCGTGGAGCGTATTTTCGACAATCCGGGATTGTATTCCGGACTGGAAAACCTGTTTGGGATTTACGGATATGCCTTGCAGATATACTGTGACTTTTCGGGCTACAGTGACATGGCTATCGGACTTGCCCTGCTGCTGGGATTCCATTTCCCTCCCAACTTTGATTCGCCTTATAAGGCGGACAGTGTGACCGATTTCTGGCATCGCTGGCACATCTCCTTGTCTACCTGGTTGCGCGACTATCTGTATATTTCCCTGGGCGGTAACCGAAAGGGAAAAATCCGTACCTACATCAACCTGATACTGACTATGCTGTTAGGTGGTTTGTGGCACGGTGCTTCGTGGAACTTTGTGGTGTGGGGCGGATTGCATGGAGTGGCACTGGCCTTGCATAAGTTCTTCCGCAACCTGTTGGGCCGGCCCAAGCAATATCGCAGCCGAGGAATACGTAAATTCTTTGCTGTGGTATTGACTTTCCATTTTGTATGCTTCTGCTGGATATTCTTCCGAAACTCCACGTTTGAGGCTTCGGTGACCATGATTCGCCAGATATTTACAGCCTTCCATCCGGAATTGCTGGAGCAGATTTTGACGGGCTACTGGAAAGTGTTTGCATTGATGGGAGTAGGCTTCTTGCTTCATTTCTGTCCCGACAGCTGGCAGAATGCGTGCAGCCGGGGCATGGTGCGTATGCCGCTCATAGCCCAGGCACTGATAATGATTGCACTGATTTATCTGGTCATTCAGGTGAAAAGCAGCGATATTCAGCCGTTTATCTACTTCCAGTTCTGATGTGTGAGGTCGTATAGGCGTGTAAGAGTAAAACTATTTTAGTTTTCACTCCCTATTTTTTCAGGAAAAAATTAGGAGAAAAGACCGAATAATTGTATTTTTGTCACGCTTTCGAAATATCCTTTCTCAAAAAAGGACGTTGGAAAGTGTGCTTATTGATATTTGCGCCCGTAGTTCAATGGATAGAATAAAGGATTCCGGTTCCTTCGATTGGGGTTCGACTCCCCACGGGCGTACATAAAGCTTATTAGACTGAAAAAGAACGGTTTAATAAGCTTTTTTGTTTATAGATACCAGCCTTCAGACATCGCGATTTGTACTTTCGGAAAAAACGCTCCTACGTTTGTGCTAAAACGCCTTTGCGTTTGATATAAAACGTACTTGCGTTTCATGTAAAACGCACTTGTGTTTTAAGTAAAACGTACTTGCGTTTTGATTGAAGCGTCAAAGCGTTTTCCGGTAAATGCAAAGGCCTTTTCTGAGGGTGAAAAAAATCACTGTTTAAAGTTGACTGAGAGATGAAAAACTACATGTTTGAAATTTGTGCGAACTCTGCAGAGAGTTGCGTGGCTGCCCAGCAGGGAGGTGCTCATCGGGTAGAATTGTGTGCCGGCCGGAAGGTGGAACTACTCCGTCGTTGGGCGAGATAAAAGTGGCCCGTAAGTTGATTGACATCCGTCTGCATGTCATTATCCGTCCGCGTGGAGGAGATTTTCTGTACACGCCTTCTGAACTGGAGATTATGGAAGAAGATATTCGGGCTGCCCGTCAGGCGGGAGCTGATGGAGTGGTGTTCGGTTGCCTTACACCGGAAGGCGAGCTGGACAAGCCGGCCATGCAGCGTCTGATGGAAGCTTCCAAAGGACTTTCGGTGACTTTCCACCGTGCATTTGATTATGTCAAATCTCCCCGTGAGGCACTTGAAGAACTGATAGGCATGGGGGTGAACCGTGTGCTGACTTCTGGCCAGATGCCTACGGCCATGGAAGGGGCACCTTTGCTGGCTGAACTGGTGAAGCAGGCGGGCGACCGCATTATCATCATGCCGGGCTGCGGAGTGAACGAACATAACATTGCGGAACTGGCCCGTGTGACGGGAGCCGGTGAGTTCCATTTTTCGGCACGCGAACAAAAAGAAAGCCGGATGCTTCTTCGCAATCCGGCTTTGTCGATGGGAGGTACGGATATGGATGAATATGCTCATCCGGTCAAGACTCCCGAAAAGGTGCGTCGCACCATTGAGGCGCTTACAGTCCGTGGATAACATGGAGCAGTTGCTCGCCCATGCCGATGGTGTATCCGTGTGATTCGAAGACTACACGGTTGAACGTATCGCCCAGGATAATCACCGGCAGGGTGGGTTTGCTGCCCAGCTTCATATTTTCAGCAATCATTTTCAGAATGCTTCCGTCTTTGTCTATACCGAACACTACGTTCGACGGAAGGTTGGGGAATTCCTTGCGGTCGAATTTCTTATAGGCTGCTTCGTCAGTGAAAAGCAGTACAATCGTACGTCCCCATTTCTCAAATTCCGCTTTCTTTACTTCGATGTCTTTCAGGGCATGATTGGTCGGTTCCTGACCTACGCCCAATACGCCGACAATGTAATATCCTCTTCCGGTAGTGTTGAGGACAGATACTTGTTCATCGGTGCCCGGACGGGTGTAGAGTGCTTCGGAATTGAAGCTGCCGATGACACGTACTTCTTCCGTATTGTTGCGCATGCAGAGAGGAGTCACCGTGGTCTTTCCTTTGTCGACAGAGAAGAATGAAACCTGGATCAATACGCCTCCGTTGGCCATACGGCTACCCGTTACCATCATATAATAACCGGTCGACATGCTGCTTCCGTTTTTCAGCAGAGAAGCCCAGCTGGCATCTTCCGGATGGTTCTGCAACTGGAATGTGCCGTTGTCATACTTCGACAGGGTGAAGTGAGTGTAATATTTCGGATTGTCCAGTCGAGGAATAGCCTGGTAAGTAGCTTTCAATACACCTTCCGACAGACTTCCACCTTCTGAACTTTCAAAGTCCACCAATACCGGTTTTCCGTTGAGGCGGTAGCAGATGTTACCGTTTACTTCATCCTTCCAGGCGGGGATACCTAAGCTACGGGCAGCAGCTACGAAGAAAATGTCTCTGGACTGTGAGTCGGTTACACGGCTGCGCCATACACCTTCGGGTGAGGTAATGGTGAATATCGTACTCAGGTCGTTGCGGATAGACAGGCTGTCCTTACACCATTTCACGAGCACTTGCGGGTCAGCTTTGATTTGTGCGGCTAGTTCGGCAGACAAGGCTTTCTGCAGGTAGGTACGGTAAGGAGTCAGCATTTCAGTGGCAATACGCGGTGCAAGCACTTCTTTTACGTCAGCTTTCGCATCGGTAGCATACAAATGGTCTTCCAGAATGCTGCAAGGTGTGTCGCGCAGGTCTTTATCAGCCAGTGTGCTGAGCAATTCCAATGCACGGGCACCCTGTCCCTTTTCCGCAGCATTCGACAGGAACTGCATGATGTCCGCATGGTTTCCTCTGGATTTCAGAATGTATGTGCTTGTTTGGTTCACATCCAGTTTCAGTCCTTCTGCAAAAGCCTTGGCCTTTTCTTCGGTGGGGAAGCTGGCTACGTAAGCATTGCGGATAGAATCTTCCTGAGCCATACGCCGGTTGTTTTCCTTACGCTGTGCATCGGTCACTTCCGGGAAGTTGGCTTTTTCAGCCGGTGGCACAATGTGCAAGGTATCGGTAAATACATCTCCCGGACGGTGAGAAAGCGTTAATGTGACTTCTTTATCTTTTCCGAAAGAAACTTTCTGCAAGCCGAAGTGGTCATTTGCCGAAGCGTAGACTACCATGTCGCCCAATCCGGCAGAAAGTGATGCTTTTCCTTGTGCGTCGGTCGTTTTGTTGGCTACGGTGAAGAATTCAGCGTAATTGTAAATCTTGAACTCTACGTGTGCACCTTCTACGGCCTTACCCTGAGCATCTACCACCGTGACAGTGACGGGGGCACTCTGTCCGTAGTTGTCGATGATGTTGATTTCCGTATAGTTGGCAGTGGTTTTCATCACTTCTTCCGGTCCGTCGTATGCACCGAATACTTTGGTGTGCATCAGCATACCTCTGCTGGCAGGAGCATTGAACCATCCTAAGTTCAGTACCGGTTCCGGTTCGCAGGCACCAAGGAAGTACCATTTGCCGTCCACCCAGGCTTCTACCCAGGCATGGTTGTCGTCAGTATGTGCCCAGCGCGGGGTGTACACCTGACGGGCAGGGATACCTACGGCACGGAGAGCGACTACCAGGAAGGTCGATTCTTCACCGCAACGTCCGTAAGCCGTTTTCACAGTAGCCATCGGGGCACTGGTACGGATGTCGGTCGGGGTATAGATTACTTTTTCATGGCACCAGTGGTTTACTTCCAGCACGGCATCGTACATGGATAGTTTTTCCACACGCGGCATCAGTTCCTGGCGGAACACTTCGCGTGCATTATCCAGGTTTTCGTTGTTTACTCTGACAGGGAGTACAAAGTGGCGGAATATCATGTCGGGAATTCCGGCTCCCCATGAAGTCTCTTTTCGGTTCTGAAGTGCCAGACGTACATTTTTCAGGTAGAATTCTCCGGAATAGTCGGAAATATCGCCCGGAGTCATGTAGGCATACAGGAACATCATGGCTTCCCGTTCCTCCAGCGACATGTCTTCATTGAAGATGTCAAAAAGATTTCCCCGGTTGAGAATCTCCTTCTTCTGTCCGAAATCAGCTTCCACTTTGTTGCGGTAGTCGGCTTCTTTCAGAAAATGGTTGGGAGAAGTCGAGGTACACGACGGGAAGAGGCAACTGAGCCAAAATGCAAATGCGGGAATGAGTAGTTTTTTCATGCAGGTAAAAAGATTTGGTAAATACAGAAATAAAAAAGACACGGAAACGAGAAGTTCTTCCTTTCGGGGTGAACTTCTGCGTTTCTGTGTCTTTTGGCTTAAAATGTGATATGCACTTAAATAGGTTTATATTCTACAAATGCTTCCATAGCTTCATAGCAAGCCAGACCTAACTGGTCGTAAAGTGAAGCAGTTCCGCGGTTGCGGTCTTCACTTCTCTGCCAGAACAGACGTTCGTCATTGCCCAGGAACGGTGCGCTTTCCATCTGAGACTGATGCTTTAAGATGGAGTTACGTTTAGCACGCAATTCTTCCGGACTGAACGGTACGGCCATTTCAATGTTTTCAATTTCCCATTCCGCCCATGCGCCACGATACATCCAGATGCGGCAATCTTTCAACCATTCGGCACCGGCTTCTTTTTCGATGTCGATAGCGGCAAGCACTGCGTCTGTGCAGACACGATGGGTTCCGTGCGGGTCGGCAAGGTCACCGGCCACATAAATTTGGTGGGGTTTTACGTCACGTAGTAACTGTAAAACGATTTCCACATCGGCTTCACTGATAGGGTTCTTCTCGATTTTTCCTGTTTCATAGAACGGCAAGTCGAGGAAGTGGACACGGTTCAATGGAATTTGATTGTAAGTACTTGCAGTACGGGCTTCGCCACGACGGATCAGTCCTTTAATGGTCAGGATATCGCGGCTGTCCATATCGCCTTCTTTCTTAGCGGCAAGGAATTTCTTGATTTCAGCGTATTTGTTTTTGATGGTTTCGTTGGAGTTTTCATCAAAAAGTTGGTTGAAACCGTTGATGAAGTGCATGAAACGTACTACTTCTTCATCGCCTACGGCAATGTTTCCGGAAGTTTCGTATGCTACGTGTACTTCGTGACCTTGCTGAACCAAACGCCGTAAAGTTCCACCCATTGAGATTACGTCATCATCCGGGTGCGGAGAGAAGACTACCACGCGTTTCGGGAATGGTTTTGCCCGTTCGGGGCGATAGGTGTCATCTGCATTGGGCTTGCCGCCGGGCCATCCGGTGATGGTGTGCTGCAAGTCATTGAATATTTTGATATTTACGTTGTAAGCAGAACCGTAGAGTGCCAGCAGTTCGCTCAGTCCGTTTTCATTGTAATCTTTGTTGGTCAGTTTCAGAATCGGTTTTTTGACACGCATACACAACCATACAATAGCGCTGCGAATCAATTTGTCGTTCCATTCGCAATTGGTTACCAGCCACGGACGTTGGATACGGGTAAGGTGAGAAGCCGCTGCCAGATCTATGCAGACATTTGCATTGTTATGCATTTGCAGATAAGAAGCGGGCAGAGTGTCGCTCACTTTGTCTTCCACCGCTTTCTTGATGATATCGGCTTTGTCATCTCCCCATGCCAGCAAATAGATTTTGCGGGCAGCCATAATAGTTGCCACACCCATCGTGATGGAACAGGGAGGGAGATTGTCCACTCCCAAGTTGTGTGCAGCTTCAGCACGCGAGGTTGAGTCAATCAAAATCAGTCGGGTAGGGGAGCTCAAGCTTGATCCCGGCTCGTTCATGGCAATATTGCCTTCACGACCAATGCCCATTAATACGATGTCTATACCGCCAAAAGTCTGGATACGTTGTTCGTACAGGCGGCAGTATTCGATGACAGCTTCCTGCGGAATCGTTCCGTCGATGGTGAATACATTTTGTTTATCGATGTCGATTTGGCTTAGGAATAAGTCGTTCAGCTGTGAGAAACTGCTTCCAGCCCCTTCGGAAGCCAAAGGGTAATATTCATATAAATTGAAAATTACTACGTTACGGAAACTTAGTCCTTCATCTTTATGTTTACGGACCAGTTCGGCATAAAGCGGCCGTAATGAAGCACCGGTTCCAGCCCCAATCACGCAGAACTTTCCTTCGCGCTGACGTTCCTGAATTTTTGCCGTAATTTCGTTGGCAATGTGCTGCACGCCTTCCTCCATCGTTTCATAGATGTCGGTAGGCACTTTTTCGCAGCGGGTCAAGACAGAACGTTCCACCGCATTTTCGGGTTTATAATATTTCGGAGATACTCTGTTCAGAGAAATCTGCGAACTTAAGTTTGTTCTCATAAATTACAAATTAGCTTTTTCGATGTCTTTGAAATATTTGTAGGTACCGACTTTCAGTTCGTCTGTAGCGGCTTCGTCACAAACAATGATGCCATGCTGGTGCATTTGTAATGCACTGATAGTCCACATTTGTGTAATACCACCTTCAACGGCATGTTGCAAAGCACGTGCTTTGTTGTGCCCGTTGCAGATAATCAGAACTTCTTTGGCTGAAAGGACAGTCCCTACACCTACTGTTAACGCAGTTTTAGGTACTTTGTTCACGTCATTGTCAAAGAAACGTGAGTTTGCAATGATTGTGTCTGTAGTCAGTGTTTTGATACGTGTGCGTGAAGACAAAGATGAGCCCGGCTCGTTGAATGCGATATGTCCGTCGGGACCGATACCTCCCATAAACAGGTCGATGCCTCCGATTTCGGCTATTTGTTTTTCGTAGTTGGCGCATTCTGCTTCCAGGTCTTCGGCATTTCCGTTCAGGATATGTACATTTTCTTTCTTTATATCAATATGGTTGAAAAAGTTTTTCCACATAAATGTATGGTAGCTTTCAGGATGATCTTCAGGCAAGCCTACATATTCGTCCATATTGAAAGTAACGACATTCTGGAAAGATACTTTTCCCTGCTTGTTCAGTTCTATCAGCGCTTTGTACATGCCTAGCGGTGAAGATCCTGTGGGACAACCTAAAACAAAAGGTTTTTCAGGAGTCGGATTTGCCGCATTGATTTTACTAGCTACATAGTTTGCCGCCCATTGTGACAGCGCTTGGTAATCAGATTCAATAATTACTCTCATGGTTCTTTCTTTTTTAAGTTTTAAGTGTTAAGTTAACTATACGGGTTATTCCATATTATCCGTTTTGGGACGGAGGAATGTCAATTGTACTACCAGTGCGATAAGCACAATAATAGCCAACATGGCAAATCCCAGTCCCAACTTACCTCCGTCTGTCCACTTTCCCAAGACTTCGGTAATGGCTGCTCCCGCAAACACGCCTGTCATATTCATGATACCATAGGCGGTAGCACGGTGTTTGGATGATACGAACTGGCATAGAATCGGCATATTGTTGGCATCGAAGATACCATAACCGATTCCGAATAATAATCCAGCTCCCACAACAGCTACGAAACTGTGTCCGAACCCTAGTAAAAGCAGGGATGGAATAGTAAGTCCCAAGCCGATGGCACCCGTGTACACACGTCCTTTTATATTTCTTTGCACCCACTTATCGGATAAGGTTCCACCAATAATTACGCCAATGAACGAGGATAGCGCGATGGTGATAGTCGACATGGGGCCGGCTTGTGACATCGGTATATTCAGGTTCTCGGCGAACAAGGTAGGTAACCAGTTTTTGGTTGCCCATCCCGGTAAACTGGGGGCTGCGAAATATAGCAGAATCACCCAGAATGCAATATTACTGAAAAGTAATGATAATCCCTTCAATAAATTGCTTTTTTCTTTACCGGAAGGTGAATTTATTTGTTCAATTTGTATTCTATCCTTCTTTTCATGTAGAAAAAGCATCAAAATTACGGCGTATGCGATGCCGGCGATGCCGAACCAATGAAAGGTTGTATGCCAGGAAAAAGCAGCGGCTACTGTAGCGCCGAAACCTCCGATGGCCTGCCCGGTGTAGAGCCCGGTCATGTGAATACCGATGGCTAATGAACGTGACTTATCGGAGTGATAGTCGGCGATCAGTGACAATCCGGCAGGAATATAGAGCGCTTCGCTGATTCCCATCAAGGCGCGAAGGAAAAAAACTTCATTATAGGTGTCGGCGATTCCCATCAGATAAGTGACGGCCGACCATACGAACAAACTGCCAACAATAAGCCATTTGCGGTTCATGCGGTCGCCCACCATTCCGGCTATAGGGCTCATACAGCCATATATCCAAAGAAAGACTCCCATCAGTCGCCCAAAATTGGCAGCTGACTGAAGCTCGGTGATATCCACCGCCATGGCATCTCTCATTGTGGACAACATTTGCCGGTCCATGTAATTCAACAGGGCAACACCCCATAATAATCCTACTACAACCCAAGGATAAATTTTACTGTTTTTCATGCTAATAGATAAAGGGCTTTATAAATGTGATTTTTTGCTGTCGAGTATTTCCTCGCATAATGTATAGCCCTTGATCATCATTCTTGGAATGTGGAACGGGCCTTTGAACAGGTTACCCTTGGCCATTTGTGCAGGCGTGCCGTCACGATGGAGATATCCAAACCATTCTCCACACTCTTTATCAGGGAAATGGGTGTATGTCCAATCGCTGATTTGCTTGTGCATGTCAAGGTATTTTTCATTTCCGGTTGCTAAATATGCATACAAAGTAGCGATGATAGCCTCTGTCTGAGGCCACCAGAATTTCATGTCTTGGGAATAATCCTGTGGCGGAAGGTTCTTGCAGTCTTTGAAGTTGATGATACCTCCGAATTCTTTGTCCCATCCCCACTCCCAAGACCAATCAAGGATAGTGAGGGCCAATTCCGTAATATCTTTGTCCCAATTACGGTATTTGGCTTCTTCCAGCAGAAACCAGGCGGTCTCGATACAATGTCCCGGATTGATGGTGCGGCCCATGTTGCTGTCGATGAATTCTCCATGGGGGCCTACCGTTTCAAGCAACGCCTTGAATTCGGGATGCATGAAATCTTTGCGCAGTTGGGCGATGGAAGCGTCAATCTGTCCGTTGAAGCTTTCATCTTGAATGGCCTGACGGATACGTGATGCTACATTAATCAGGATCATTGTGATGGAATGTCCTTTCATAGGAAGAGTATCCAGATATTTTGGAGGGAGTATGCCTGGTGTTTCCATAAAATACTGCATCCGTTTGAACAAGTCTAATGCTTTTACGGCATACGTCTGGTCACCGGATGCGATGGCATATTCCGACATGGCGATGGCTGCGAATGACTCCGAGAAAATATAACGGCGTTTGCGCAAGGGAGTGCCTTCGGCAGTCACTTCGAAATACATACGTCCGTCAGAGTCAAAACAATGCGCTTCTATAAAGTCTATTGTACTTTTAGCTGCCGCCAGCCATGCTTCGTTCTTTTCTATATTATTATATGCATAGGAACAGATAAAAGCAAATCTTCCTTGGAACCACACTGATTTGGTGGTGTCCATCAAGCTGCCGTTTCGGTCAACGCAGGTATAAATACCTCCATTGACCTTGTCCAGCCCGTATTTCAGCCAAAACGGCATGATATTAGTGGTCAGATCTGTTTTGTATGATTCTGACCATTCTTTTATATAATCTATTGAAAACATCGTGGTTCAGGTTTATTTGTTACATCTTTCGAAGAAATTGATTGCTTCCAGTTCGGCTTTCATGGCAGCTTCTTCCTCATCTGTCATATTTTGGAATGGAGTCCGGTTCTTTCCTAAATCCAGCCCTATCAGTTTCATGATGCGTTTGCCGCCAACGATGTTTCCACGATAGTGACAGATGACATTGATAACTTCCTGCGCGAAATTCTGGCGTTCGCGTGCCAGTTCCAGATCACCGGCTTTCCATGCTTCGATAATACCTGTGAGTTCTTTGCCGTTATAGTTGGTTGTTCCACCGATACCGCCCTGTGCACCGCCCATAGCCAGACATGGAAGGATCGTTTCATCCTGGCCGTGCAACATGTCGAATTTGCCATTTTTATATAAACGGCATTGGTTGTATTCATACAGGCTTTCGAAAGTATATTTGATACCGGCGAAATTAGGAATGCGACCGTCTACGGCTTCCAAGAATGCTACCATTGAGAGGTATGCTCCATTGAAAGCTGGGATATGATAAAAATAGAAAGGAAGTGCAGGAGCGCCGCATGCTATTTCTTCGCAGTATTTCACCAATTCTTCAATGCGTCCTACTTTGGGGAAAGGAGGTGCCATTGCTCCGATACCCCATGCTCCGATTTTCTGAGCGTGTTCTGCTAGACGTTTGCTTGATTTTACACAAGTGCTTCCTACATGGACAATGACTTTGAATCCTTCGGGTGCTACTTCCATCCAGCGTTCAGCCAGTTTCATGCGTTCGTCTTCTGTCAGCATATAGCCTTCTCCGGAAGAACCATTGATAAATACGCCTTGAAGTCCGTTTCTAACCAATAGTTGGCAATAGGCTTCAATCGGTTCATAATTTACTTCTCCGTTCTCATAAAAGGGAGTAAAAGGTGCGTCAATTAATCCGTGAATCTTTTCCATAGCCTTTAATTTATTTGAAATGAATATTTTATATTACTTAATCATGTTGCGTGCAAATATATAAATGATTTATGAAAA
>OHWR01001032.1_pt1 | contig 11370 bp, 8 predicted proteins | sample 1579771 | NCBI WGS metagenome assembly OHWR01 (sample SAMEA3882542, study PRJEB24775) | human gut metagenome | biome: human-associated habitat; feature: intestine environment; material: feces | place: Netherlands | collected 2009/2010 | reverse complement strand
AATATTTATTTTTTAAAACATATCGTTTCTTAACACTTCCATAGCATAACAGAAAAATTCCCCAAATCAATATTACTTTTCTAAAAGGACTTAACCCATTGTAAAAAAAGCGGCAGCAAAAACATATGAGAATCTTGTGGAAGATATAGAAAAAGAAAAGTATCAGGCAATCGTAGCGGCATGCGATGAATTACTTTTAAAAACAGAAGAGGACAAAAGTTTTTCTCAGCAGACGGAACATAATCGAGATAATCAAAATCAGGCGGAAGATAATCGAAGCGGAATAGATGCCCTGTTTGTTACACAGGCATTACAGGGCGGGGCAGGTACATCGACAAATATGAATGTTAACGAAGTCATTGCCAATATCGCATTAAAACATTTAGGGAAAAACTATGGAGACTATAACTGTATTCATCCCTTAGACGATGTAAACAGAGGACAGTCCACCAATGATGTCTATCCGACAGCACTTCGAATTGCCTCCATTTTTCTTATCAGAAACTTAAGCGATGCCTGTGCAGCATTACAGACTTCCTTACAGGAAAAAGAAAATGCCTTTCAGGATATCGAAAAGCTAGGAAGAACCGAGTGGATGGATGCGGTTCCAATCCCGCTTGGAGAAGAATTTGGTGCCTGTGCCCAGGCAATCGCAAGAGACCGTTGGCGAATTTATAAAGTAGAAGAGAGGCTTAGACAGGTCAATCTTGGTGGAACGGCAGTAGGTCTTTCCGATAATGCACAGCATAAATATCGTTTTCGTGTCATAGAGGAATTGCGTCGGCTTACCGGACTTGGACTTGCTGCAGCCGAATATCCGATGGACTTAACACAGAACAATGATGTGTTCGTGGAAGTCTCTGGTTTATTGAAAGCACTGGCAGTAAACCTCATGAAAATTGCCAATGATTTTCGGATTATGAATTCCGGACCAGGAGGGGGCATTGGAGAATTGCACTTAAAAGCAATGCAGCAGGGCAGCACAATCATGCCGGGAAAAGTAAATCCTGTCATTCCAGAGATGACTATGCAATGTGCCATGCGAATCATCGCAAATGATACCGCAATCACAATGGCAGCAGCTCATGGAGAATTTGAACTCAATGCCTTTTTACCACTTATTGCAGACAGTCTCTTAGAAAGCCTTGAACTTGCAGAAAGAGCTGTCACGATCTTCAGGGAAAAATGTGTTGAAACGATAGAACCTGATGTGGAAAATTGCAAAAAACACTTAGAACAATCCTATGCTTTTGCAACGGCCTATACACCGAAGTTAGGGTACGAAACTGTGGCCAAAATCATTAAGGAAAACCCTCCAGAAAAAGCAAAAGAAATTTTGATGAATTCTGATTTGTAGAATTGGCAAAACTGACGAAGCATCGAAACCCCATCGTCCATATTTGTGGTCTCGGTGTTTCTGATAATGGTTGCTGAAGTAAAATCAGAATTCATGTTGGAGAGATTTGGGGAAGAGGACAGGAGATGTAGAAGTTCCGGGAAATGAAATTCTATAGGATTGACACTTGAATCAGTGCCATAATCGTATAGTTATAATATCAAATAATTTAAAATGATAAGATAAGTGTCAGTCCTCCAGCATTTCAATTCCTCAAAAGGTCACAACTGTCTGAAGCCTCCCTCAAATCTTTCTCAAAATAAATCCTGAATTTGCATGGGCAGCCAACAAACAGCTTCCAAAGAGAGCCGATACCCTATATTTGTGGCCTCGGAGCAAAGGTTGGATGCAAGCGGTTAAGCGAACATTCAACCTGCAGCGACTAAAGTCACAAATATAGGGTATCGGCTCTCTTTGGAAGCGTCTCCTTTGCTGCGCAACGCAGGATTTAATAACTCTTATATGGTTTTTCCATCAATTTCACTACTTCATACAGCAACATTGTTGCTGCACCAGTTCCACCCTTAGAGTAAATCTCAGTATCTTCATCAGATTCCGATGTTCCAGCAATATCAAGATGTACCCAAGGTTTTTTCTCAACGAATTCACCTAAGAATCTTGCAGCGGCAGTTGCACCACATTTTTTACCACAGTTAGCGATATCTGCTACAGTAGATGCGTTCAGATTATCATATTCTTCATCGCCCATTGGGAGTCTCCAGATATTTTCTCCTGCAAGGATGGATGCCTGGACAATCTTGGACATAAGTTCGTCGCTGTTACTGAAAGCACCAGTGTAGCGGTCACCGAGGGCAACAACACAGGCTCCAGTTAAAGTTGCTACGTCAATTAATGTTGTAGCTCCACATTCACGGATTGCATAAGTAATGGCATCAACAAGTGCCATACGGCCTTCAGCATCAGTGTTAACAACTTCGATGTATTTGCCATTCATAGACTTAACGATATCGCCCGGTTTCATTGCCTTGCCGGAAATCATATTTTCACAGGCAGGAATAACTGCGGTTACGTTAATGCCAAGTTTCGCCTCTGCGATTGCACCCATAGCAGCGATAATTGCGGCTGCGCCGCCCATGTCACCATGCATGCCTTTCATGGCATTGCCAGGCTTTAAATTATATCCGCCGGAGTCAAAGCAAAGACCTTTTCCAATTAAAGCAATCTTTTCATCGTCTGTAACACGGCCGTTATATTCCATAACGATAAACTTAGCGGACTGTTTAGAACCACGGGCAACTGCCAGGTAGGAATTCATGCCGAGTGCTTCGCAATCCTGCTTTTCAAGAATTGTGCATTTGATATTGTTCTTTTCGCAGATTTCCTTTGCCTTAGCTGCGAGAGCTGCAGGAGTCATCACGTTCGCTGGTTCATTTACCAGGTCACGGGCTGTTGTAACGGCTTTTGCCATCATTCTTGTGTACTGCTCTTCCTTTTTAAAGGATGCAGAATCAATTCCTGTCAGAATTCCAAGATGCAGCTCTGGAGATTCTGGCTTATCAGAAATGTATTTGTCAAAAGAGTAATCTGCGAGGAGAAGTCCCTTCATAGCAGAACTTAACCAGTAGGAAACATCTTCTCCGATTGCGGTCATAAGAAGGTTCTTTCCGTGGAAACGCTTTGCTTCCTTCATAGCCTGACCGAACTGTAACTGAAATCTTCTTGGAGTTGCCTTCTCAGGAATACCAATGAAAATCAGGTTATAATAAGGCTGTCCCTGATAAGAAAAATCCTTTCCTCGGAGACCGTATACCTTGCTTCCTCCAACGAGACCATCGGCCTGAAGACTTTCAAAAATCTCGCTAACTTTTCCAAGCTCGATACTCAGACGATTTTTATGATTGTATGTGACGAGCAATGTATCAAATTCGTAGTCCTCCAGATCTACGAGACGTTGTATTTGCATAAATGATACGCTCCTTTCTAAAAAATATTTTTATTTAAATAATTATAAGTTGCATTAAAATCGGGAAAAGTGCATACTATCCCCGATTATAATATGTAATATATATACGTTTTAGTGCATATATTCTTCAGCGTATATACAGTTATTTATAGTATAGCACAGTCAAATATTTTAAAACAGAAAAAACTTGTACATATTACATAAAATTTTGGTGGTAAGAGACACGGTTTTTGCGTAAACTACTTATAAACAGGGTAAAATCTTGTCAGAATAAATTGTAGTTAAATAAAGAGTGTTTGAAAAATCACTCCAGTAATATGTATGTTCCAATTTATGGGGAAAGTATTTTTCAAACACGCTCTAGTATACTTCATCTGTGATGAATTTGACAAAACAAATTTTTTTCTATATAATAATTAACAAAGCTAACTAACATTGTTAACCAGGAAAGAATAGGTGATAGAATGAATGAATACTCAATGATGACACAGGAACTGCAGGATCTGGCTGCACTTTCTATGGAACACGGACAGATTCCTTCAGGCCTGTATGACCAGTACCATGTACTGCGAGGTCTCCGTGATGTGAACGGTAAAGGCGTGCTGGCAGGACTTACGGATATTTCCACCATCACCTCTTCCAAAGAAGTTGATGGAAAGATGGTTCCCTGCGATGGAGAGCTGCGCTATCGTGGCTACGACATTCACGATTTAGTAGACGGATTTGTAGCAGAGCAGAGATTTGGCTATGAAGAAGTGGCCTATCTGCTTATTTTTGGACGTTTACCACAGAAGCAGGAATTACAGGAATTCCAGAATCTTCTTGGAAGTTATCGTACATTGCCGACGAACTTTGTGCGAGACGTTATTATGAAAGCACCAGGTAAGGACATGATGAATACACTGCAGCGAGGCGTACTGACATTATACGGTTATGACGATATGGCAGATGACATTTCCATACCGAATGTACTGCGCCAGTGCTTACAGCTTACAAGTACTGTGCCGTTACTCGCAGTTTATGGTTATCAGGCATATAATCATTATGTAGAAGGCAAGAGTTTTTACATTCATTCTCCGAAGCAGGAACTTTCCACGGCGGAGAATATTTTGCGTATGCTCCGCCCAAATAAAAAGTATACACCACTTGAAGCAAGAGTTTTAGATATTGCCCTCGTACTTCACATGGATCACGGCGGTGGTAATAACTCGACATTTACCAATCATGTAGTAACTTCCTCTGGAACAGATACTTACTCCGCTATGGCAGCATCTCTTGGCTCACTCAAAGGGCCAAAACACGGTGGAGCAAATATCAAAGTTGTTCATATGTTTGATGAGATGAAGCAGGAAGTGAAAGATTGGAAAGACGAAGACGAGATTAAAAATTACTTGCTGAAGCTTCTCAATAAGGAAGCCTTTGATCACAGCGGATTGATTTATGGAATGGGACATGCCGTTTATTCTATCTCCGATCCAAGAGCAAGAATCTTCAAGGGATTCCTTGACAAACTCGCGAGGGAAAAAGGTTACGATGAAGAATTTGAATTCTATGACAGAGTAGAAAAACTCGCCGTCGAAACCATTCAGGAAAAACGCCGTATCTATAAAGGTGTAAGTGCCAATATCGACTTTTACAGCGGATTCATGTATCGGATCTTAGGGCTGCCAGACCAGTTATTCACCCCGATGTTTGCCGTGGCACGTATGGTCGGCTGGAGCGCACACCGTTTAGAAGAGTTAATGAACTGCGATAAGATTATCCGTCCAGCATACCAGAGTGTGGCTATGGATAAGGAATATGTTCCAATGAAGGATAGAATTATCGTGGAATAGTAAAGAGAATTTTAAAATAAAGCTATTTTTGGGAGGAAAATAACAAAAATATGAAAGCGAAAGACACAGGGAGTTCTGACTGGCCAGAAGGCGAGCCGTCAGCAGAACAAAAAGTGACTTTAGAGGACTACCAGCAACTAATCATCCAAATGCGAAAGGCCAATGTACAGTTTCAGCAAATGTGTAACATTCCATCAGGAGAACTGACAATGTTACTCACCCTGCGCCACCTGTTACTGGCAAAGGAATTTGTCATTCCGTCAGATATTGGGGATGCGATGAAGCTGTCAAGGCCAGCTGTATCCCGAATGCTCCATAATTTAGAGCGTAAAGGATATCTGGAAATGAAAAGCAGCGAAGAAGATCACCGCTACGTCAAGGTACAGTTCACCCAGACTGGAAAAGAACTTATTATCGAGGAATTTGAAAAATGCTGTAAGCTCTTAGAGAGGGTAAAAGAGCGAATGGGAGAAAAGGATATGTATAAGTTTCTCTATTATTACAGCCAGTTTTGCACGATTTTAGTAGATGAGATTTTTTAAGTGTCTCTGACAGGAGAAGCAGCTTAATTCATTAGCATTTAAACACCTTCTAATGCTAATGAATTAAGCTGCTTTTTTCTGGCTTTGGAGCCACTCAAAAAGGGTATCTTCTCCCGTTAGGAGCGTTTTTCCCCCCTGCCTGCGGCAATCAGAATTCCTCCAGCTTCTTTAGCAATGCCATTTCCCCTGAAACTTTATACTTCGCACAGAACCGACATAATGCAAAGAGAACTTCCCCCAGCTTCTCTGACAATTCCTCATCACTGCTGAATTTTTTCTCTGGATCTTCCCCAGCGGTGCCGAGCTGTAAATTCACAACAGAAGTTAGCAGGTCTTTAAAGACATCTTCATCCTCCGTGGAAAACAGTCCGGCGGCGGCAGCCTTTTTCGCAATCTTCTGGCCGCGGATGAGGGCAGGGAAACTTTCTGGAACAAGGGCAATCTCTTCTTTTAAAGAGGTCTGTTTATGTCCTTCTTCCTGAGATTTTAACTTCTCCCAGTCGGCCTGTTGCTGTTCTACACTATCATAATGGCGGCCAGCAAATACATGAGGGTGACGGTGGATCATCTTGCGGGCGATGCCATCGATAACATCTTCGATAGCAAATTCGCCATTATCTTCAGCAACCTGGGACTGCAAAAGTACCTGAAATAAAAGGTCACCAAGTTCTTCTTTTAAATTAGCGCAGTCGCCAGTCTTAGTGAGGTCAGTTACTGCCTGATTCACCTCGTAGGCTTCTTCTAATGTATATAACTTAAGAGATTCATGCGTCTGTGACTTATCCCACGGACAGCCATTCTCTCCGCGAAGTGTGGCAACAATCGCCTGTAATTCCTGAAAATTAAACTTTTTATCCATTATAAATGCTCCTCCTTCAAACAGAATAAAATGGAAAATAATCTTTAATAATATGTGGTCAATATTCAGCTATCCAATTACATTTCAAGTTGAAATGTAATATTGTCTCAATATCTATAAAATCTTTGTATCAAGTAAATACAAATAAAATATAAGTAGAATGCGGCTGGAATTACTATCATGCAGAAGTAATTCTTAAATATGCAAAACTATGCAAAAGACTATTGTAAAAATATGTTATTTGATTTATTATATCAGTAAGTCACGAAAAAATCTACATCAAAAAGAAAGAAGGTTTAGGATTAATGAACAACTTTGGACGGGCAGTACTGGCAGTGGGGTTAAGTGCAGTCATGACATTTACAGGTCCGGAATGCTTTTTTCAGTCAGGGGTAGAACCTGTAAGTGTTTATGCAGCAGAGGAGAAGGCTGTGCAGAGCAAGATAGCAGGAGATAATTCTGAAGAAGGCGAGAGCACGACAGAAGTGACAACAGAGAAGAAAGAAGAGAGTACGACAGCAACGGAAAGTCAGGAGAGCCAGACTTCTTCCGAAAGGGATACAAGCAGCGGTAATACAGAGCATTCGCAGACAGAACATACAACAGAAAGTACGAAGAGGAATACGTCTGGTACATCTGGTAATACAGATCAGGCAGAAGATACATCCGGAAATTCCTCTCATAGTAACGAAGAAGGAACAACTCAGAAGAAGGCGAAGAAGGACATTTCCTCAAGAGAAGATGCAGAGATTCGTACAAAGGCGATTAAGAAGATTACGGATCAGTTAGCAGAGGAAGACGCACCGGACGGAAGCGATAAAACGAGTACATTTATCCCGAAGATTTATAATGATACCCGTCTGGCTATGAAGAATAATAAGGAATACATTGCGGGATATGTATATTTTAATCAGACAGATAGTGCCTGGAATCAGAATGGCTACTGTATCGCTAAGGCTGGATGTGGTCCGACTTCCATGGCAGTAGTAATCACATCTCTTACAGGTAAGTGGGTAACTCCATTGGATACAGCCATCTGGGGCTATCAGCATGGCTTTTACTCAAGAGCAGGTTCGGCACATGAGATGATTCCTGCGATGGCAGCGGCTTATGGACTGAAGTGTCAGGGAGCAGGAACCGATTATAATGCGATTAAAAAGGCATTAAAAGAAGGCAAGCCAGTAGTATGCCTTATGGGACCTGGATATTTTACCCGAGGCGGGCATTTTATGGTACTGGTAGCAATTGATAAGAACGATTGCGTAACAGTAGCCGATGTCGGAAGCAGGGTGCGTTCCGCTTACAAGTACAGACTGTCAGATGTAATCGCACAGTCAAAAGGTGCCAGTGCAGGCGGTCCATTCTGGATTATGTCCTATGATAAGGAGAGTAAGTCTGCGCTTCAGGAGAAACAGGCGATTAAGGATTATACAGAAGAAGATATGGCAGAAGATTTTGCTGATGCTTCCTACATGAAAGTAAAGGGAGATCTTCCAGAAGTACTCCAGGAAGAGAAGGCAGATGTTTCTATGAAAAAGGTAGTATCTATTCTTAAGATGTCAACTGGTAAGAGCCTTTTAGATACAATCGGAGCAGGTAAAGGAACCGCATTGGCAGGCACTTCTAATGCGGGAAGTTCTGTACTTTCGCCAGTGAGCCAGAATAGCCAGGTTATTGTGGTGAACACAGATGCGAGTAATAAGAAAGCAGGTAGCCAGAGTGGAAGTACAGCACTTGCAGGAAGTGCTGCAGATACAGTGAGCCAGGGACAGTCTGCGAAGAAGTCACAGAATCTGGCGCTCACACTGAAGCAGGATATCGCAAGAAGGCAGTGGGAGAAAAAGATTGATTTAAGCTGGATGGACAACTATATGCAGGGAACTTTGGAAAAATAATCTGTAAATTGAGGTGTGCAGGTTGTAGGAATGATTTTTCAAACACACTCTAAGCTAATGAACAAATAAGTTGTGATAATTTAAAATAATGGACAAAGAATTATGAGAAAGATTAATTACAGAATTACAGTTAATATAACACAGAAGACGATGAAGCTTGGATTTCGCGCAAAGATGCCGGACGAGATGCAGGGAAAGCGCATCCGCGTGCAGGCTGTATTTACCCAGAGACAGGTAGAACGTCGTTTTCCGATGGAAGTAGTAATAGAAGAAGGAGAAGTTGGTGACCAGATTCGCGCAGATGCAGAGATATTGCTGCCATATGTATTTTACAGTCCGCCACGCCATAAGGTGAATGTTATTTTTACGCTTTGGTGTGGAGCGGAAGAGATTTGCTTAGATGACCAGCCATTTCCAGTGCAAAAGGAACTATTTGCCAGAGCGGAGATTGTCCGCAAGAGGAATCTGTTCAAGTTTGGACTTTGCTCTCTTGGACTGCCATTTTTACTGGTCAGAGATTATTTTAAGGAAGACAAGAATTTTATAAAGGCAGCGAAGCGGGCGAATGATACCGTATATAGAATTAGTGGTTATAATTATAGTGCCCGTCAGCAAAATACTGACTATTTTGCAGCCAGATACCGCAAATATATAGCGAAGAATAAGGTAAATCCGAATCAGATTCTTTTCCTTTCAGAGAGAGAGCCAGAGAAGAATGGGAATCTTATGCTTGTGAAGAGGTGGTTTGAGGAGAATGAACCCGAGGTAGAGATTACGACATTTATCAATACAAAGACAGTTGATCAGCTTCGCAAGAAGGAACTTCGGGATTGTGCGTTCAAATGCGCTACATCTGCAGTTATCATTTTAGAAGATTTCTATCCGCAGCTTCATAGCATTCAGAAACGCAGCGAGACAAAGATTGTGCAGTTGTGGCATGCCTGCGGAGCTTTTAAGACGTTTGGCCTTACCCGTATGGGTAAACAGGGCGGTGCGCCTCAGACATCGATGAATCACAGGAATTATGACCTCGTACCAGTCAGCAGCGATACGGTGAGAGATATTTATGCAGAAGCATTTGGCATTTCAGGAAGTAAGGTACAGGCGCTGGGAGTACCGCGTACAGATCTGCTTTTTGACTGGGATTATGAGGAGAAAAAGCGCGAGGAACTCTACGGGAAATATCCTATATTAAAGGAGAACAGGGTAATCTTGTTTGCACCGACATTCCGCGGAGATGGGAATAAAGATGCATATTATCCATTGGAAGCATTTGATGTGAATCACTTTATGGAAAGGCAGCCAGAAGACACGGTACTTATTTTAAAGAATCATCCATTTGTAAAGCAAAAGTTTACTGTGGATGCACAATGGCAGGACAGAGTACTTGATTTGAGCGGGGAAGAACATATCAATGACCTCATGCTGATCAGCAACCTTCTTATCACAGACTATAGTTCCAGCGTATTTGAGGCAGCGATCCTTGAATTACCAATGCTTTTCTATGCATTTGATGAGAAAGAATACATGGACAGCAGAGACTTTTACTTTGATTATTCGCAGTTTACACCAGGTCCCGTTGTCACGGATTTTGAGGCATTATGCGAGGAATCTGCTGCCATGCTTCAGAATATTGTATCGGCAAATGAACAGGCAGACCTTAAGAAATTCCGCGAAACGTTCCTAAATACTGTCGATGGCTGCAGTACAGAGCGCATTTGCAGGAAAATAAAGACAAACTATATAAATATTTAACTAAATTGCAAAAAAAGTTTGACAGCTCATGGGAAATAATATAAAATATTGGAATCATGGTAGTTTGTTAAAATAAAAGCATTAATAAGCATGAATCTAAAGACAGCATCATGTAAGAATGTTGACAGCATAGTTGAGACATTATGAGTAACATAGGGATTCAAAGTTACTAAGGAGGACTTATTTTTATGAAAGGAATAGTATTAGCGGCTGGAAGAGGTACGAGACTGTACCCTATGACAAAGCCAGTTTGTAAACCGTTATTACCAGTATATGACAAACCATTAATTTATTATCCAATTGCCACTTTACTTCAGGCAGGAATCAGGGATATTCTTGTAATTATTCCACCAGGGGAAGAAAGAGAGTTCCAGAACCTTCTCGGAGATGGAAGTGAATTAGGACTTCATATCGAGTTTGCAGTACAGAAAGTTGCGCGGGGAATCGCAGATGCACTTATCATCGGAGAAGACTTCATTGGAGATGATTCTGTATGCCTCGTATTAGGAGATAACATTTTCCAGTGCCATAATCTTGATGAGATCATGAAAGAAGCCATCAAGGATGACCACGGCGCAAAGGTATTTGGTTATTATGTAGATGACCCAAGACCATTTGGTGTTGTAGAATTTGATGAGAACGGACAGGCTGTATCCATCGAAGAGAAGCCAAAGAATCCAAAGTCTAATTACATCGTACCAGGATTATACTTCTATGATAATCAGGTAATTGACATTGCTAAGAATCTTAAACCATCCGCAAGAGGTGAGTACGAGATTACAGATGTTAACTTAGAGTATTTAAGCAGAGGCCAGTTAAAGGTAATTCCATTTGACAGAAGACTTACATGGATGGATGCCGGAACAGCAGACAGTATGTTAGAGGCAGCCGAGATTGTTAAGGCACTTCAGAAGTCAGGATGCTATGTAGGCTGCTTAGAAGAACTTGCATGGAAAGAAGGATTCGTATCTTTAGATAAGGTTCATGAGATTGGCGAGAGCCTCAAGATGACCAACTATGGACAGTACTTACTCAAATTAAAGTAAAAAGTTGCTATTTTACACGGGAGATAATGAGACAACCCGAATCAAATAACAATTTTTTATAGCAGAAAGCACAAAACTTTCCATATTTATACTAGAATGAAAATAAAACGGCAAACTG
>OHWR01001028.1_pt1 | contig 11382 bp, 10 predicted proteins | sample 1579771 | NCBI WGS metagenome assembly OHWR01 (sample SAMEA3882542, study PRJEB24775) | human gut metagenome | biome: human-associated habitat; feature: intestine environment; material: feces | place: Netherlands | collected 2009/2010 | reverse complement strand
AAATATTGTAAAAAAAAGGATAATTCTTTTCAACTTATTGATAAGAAAAAACGAGGATTGTAAAATAAGAAACATAAATAAGACACGGCATTAAGACGTATATACAACATCTATATTATGGGGATATTAGATGGATCATGTATGACGTTGCAGACATTAATAAGATTGAGAGCATAATTAAGAATTAAAAGCCGGGGAAAGGTTTAGTTATGGCAGAGAAAGAATTAAGAAGGATGAGTCGTCCTGAATTAATAGAAATTATATATGCGTTAAAATCTAATGAGGAATCTTTGCAGAAGAAGAATGCAATCGTACGATTCAGATTTCAGAGGCAGGCTTTATTGCAGAGGCTGCCCTTCAGTTGAACGATATATTTTCTACTGCCCAGGCCGCAGCCGATGATTATCTCACATCTATTAAAGCAGCGAACGTTTCAATGGAAGAAGAACAGAAAGCCGCAGAAAAGGAGCAGATGCTGAATGGAGCGGACGAGTAAAGAGGAAGTAAACATCCCCTCGATTAAAGAGATACGTCTTGAACGTCGGCGGTTAGCACGACAGAACCGTAAGCGACGCATATTTTTTAATACAACAATTACATGGGATGGTACAAATCGTACAGGTGTGCTTACTAGTTTGACTGGTAATCAGGAAGATGGAAAGATTACATTTGCACCTAATGATGACAAGAGTGAATTAGTTACAAACGTAGTCAACAAGAAAGGTTCCACTCTCCCATCCACCGGTGGTATCGGTACAACAATCTTCTACGTTGTTGGTGCTATCTTAATGGTTGGAGCAGCAGTTCTTCTTATCATAAAGAGACGTGCTGAGAACTAATCCGTTCTGAATGTTTATAACAACAATTTGATATTATGAGATTTTCAGGGGCAGGGGCTTTTAGCTCCTGTCCCAATCTTAAAGGTAAATATATGCCTGCACAGTTACACAAACAAGATTTTGTGAGAGCATAAATATACAAAAGGAAATGACATCAGGGAGAGAACTATGAAGTCTGGAAAGAAGTTAGAGAAAAAATCAAAGAAAACATTGAAAAAAAAGAAGTTGAGTTCGAATATTACCACTATCATTTTAATATTGATTTTCCTCGTGGGGCTGTCCGTGATGTTATATCCGACCGTGAGCAATTATGTTAATCAGAGGCATCAGTCAAAGGCGATTGCGGCATACGATGAAAAGGTGTCGGAAATGAAGCCGGAGGATTATACGAAGTATTTTGAAGCGGCGGAGAAGTACAATAAGAAGCTTGCGAAAAATCCATCTGCATTTTATAACCCGGATGAAATTAAAGGTTATGAGAAAATACTTGATATTAGTGGTACAGGTATTATGGGTTATATCACAATCAAGAAGCTTGGTGTAGAGCTTCCGATTTATCATGGAACAGATGAGGGTATTTTACAGATTGCGGCCGGACATTTGAAAGGAACCAGTTTTCCGGTTGGCGGAGACAGTACGCACAGTGTTATTTCTGCCCACCGTGGTCTGCCGAGCGCAAAGCTTTTTACAGACCTCGATAAAATGGAAGTAGGAGATACATTTACTATTACAATTTTGAATCGAGAGATTACTTACGAGGTTGATGATATTTCTATCGTTCTTCCAGATGAAACGGATAGCCTGCAGATTGAAGATAAAAAGGATTACTGTACCCTGATGACCTGTACACCGTATGGTATTAATACACATCGTCTGCTTGTGCGTGGCCATTGTATCGGAACCGGAGAACCGCAGCATATCCATGTTACAGCAGAAGCGTTCCAGATTGACCCGACAATCACGGCATCCGTTATGGGAATTATTCTTCTTATCATGCTTTTAATTCGTGTCCTTATCCGTACACGCAAAAATGAAACCCAGCCACAAAGAGCAGATTTTCTCTTGAAGGAAAGAGATGCTTCTTGTGACTGGTTTTGTATTTTGTAAATTTTGCATAATAGGGATGCCTGACTTTCGTCCGCCCTTCCTATGCTTCCTGAATGTTATTAATTACTTCCTGCTGCTGATTAAGCAGATGTGTTTTCATCAGTTCCTTTGCCTTTATAGAATCTCTGCTGGAAATGGCATCAAGCAATTCCCGATGTTCCTCCACAAGATTAGAGCGCTGGCGAATATCTTTCACATATTCCATGCGGTAACGATAGAACTGTTCGCGCAGATTATTGATAATAGAAATAAGGCGGTCATTGTTTGTTGCGCGGAAAATGGTATCATGGAAAGTCTCATCTTTATCTACGATATCGAGAATATCCCCATTCTCTACGGAACGGATGAAGTCCTCATGAGCCTGACGTAAATCATGAAGCCCAGCCTGATCAATTCGTTCGCAGGCAAGAACAGCAGCGAATTCTTCAAGAACAGTACGGATTTCGATGACATCACGAAGATTTTTTTCTGTGATTCTGGCTACTTGAGCGCCTTTTCGTGGAATCATGATAACCAGGCCTTCCAGTTCTAACTTACGAATAGCTTCTCTTACAGGAGTACGGCTTACACCGAGGCGGTTGGCAAGAGAAATTTCCATGAGACGTTCTCCCGGTGCGAATTCACCAGTAATAATTGCCTGTCGAAGTGTGTTAAATACAACGTCACGAAGTGGCAGATATTCATTTACATTAAAGTTAGTGTCTTTCATTAGTTGTTTCTCCTTCCCTTTTTCGCTGTATATTTATCCCCCTGTGTCAGCGAACTGTTTTTTTTCGAAAAATGATTATGATTTTTCTGCGATTTCGACCGTGGGAGATTTTTACTAAATGGGCGGACAACGGCGGTCTGCCGGATTCCCGGGTCATTATGGAAAAATTCAGCTGCCTTTCCGGCGGCTTCTCTTGAGGTAAATATACCAAATACGGTGGAGCCACTTCCGCTCATAAGCGCATTGACAGCTCCTAATCTTCTCATATCTTTTTTTATCTGTACGATAGTTGGATAATGTTTTTCTGTAACCTGTTCCAATACATTACCCATACGGTCGGTGATACCTGTAAGGTCACCGTGGCTGATGGCCTGAATCATTCCGTCTATGTCTGGATGGGCTGTCTGTTCATCGAGATGCAGGTGCTCATATACAAACTTTGTAGACATAGAGAAAGATGGTTTTACAATTAAAAACCAGCATGGCGGAATAGAAGGAAGAGGAGTTAATATCTCACCGATTCCTTCAGAAAGTGCGGTTCCTCTCATAATGCAAAATGGAATGTCTGCGCCAAGGGTAAGCCCATGTTTAATAAGCTCGTCCTGTGTTATTCCAAGAGAAAATAGCTGATTCATGCCTACCAGAGCAGCGGCAGCATCGGTACTTCCGCCGGCCATTCCTGCTGCAACAGGGATGTGCTTTTCAATTGCTGCATCAACACCGTCTGAAATATTATATGCAGTACGTATCGTGTCAATGGCCCGATAGACAAGGTTCTTCTCATTGAGGGGGAGGTAAGGCAGATTCGAAGAAAGACGAATCTGTCCGCATGTATTCTTCTGTAAAGTAATGTAGTCAAAAAGCTTCACTGTCTGCATAATCATTCTGACTTCGTGGTAACCGTCTTCCCGCCTTCTAAGTACGTCCAGTCCCAGATTCACCTTGGCATATGCTTTCAAATGTAAGGGCTGAGTCATAAAAATTGTACCTCCTCTGTATCTTGTATACAATTATTATAACGCATTTTTGGAAAAAATCAAGAAAGAAACACCTGTATAAAAAAGAAAAAATTTCTCAATACTAACAGAGTATTTTTGCGGAAAATATAGGGAGAAATATTCTTAATGTTATGTGGGTATAACAATTTGAGATTCCAGTAAAATATTAAAAGTTGATAAGCCCGCAGGCAAAAGTTTAAGAATAATAAATAAGAGATTTTAGTGGCATATTTTTAGTGGCCTATTAAAAAGAGCTGGAGGGGAAAAGTGCGAATAAAGTATAACAGAGACCAGAAAATAAAAGGAAATCTTACCCGGAATTTTGATAAAGATTATGCATTTTTGGAGAAAGCATTAGATCGGAGCGGGGATATTGTAAAGAATGTATTTTATGTAGGAGACACCGCTGATATACAAAGTATTATGGAAGAGCAAACAGATGCAAATACGGACAGTGACGCAAACAGTATTATGGAAGAGCAAACAAATACGAATACAGACAGTGACATAAGCAGTGCTACGAAGGGGCAAACAGATGCGAATACAGACAGTGACATAAGCAGTGCTACGAAGGGGCAAACAGATGCAAATACGGACAGTGACATAAACAGTGATATAGGTAGAAAAACAGTTTCGAAAAGAATAGTGAAAACTACGCAGAACAATAAAAAAATAAAGCCTAAAAAAGCAGCAGTCATCTATGTCGATGGAATGACGGATGCAGATATGGTGGAAGACTTCGTGATCCGTCCTCTCCTTAAAAATAAATGTGAAAAAACAGGGCAGGATTTCCTCTCTTATGTAGAAAATCATGTGATGGAAACAGTGGACTGGAAAGAGGATGAAAGTTTTGAAGATATTTTAACAGATATCTTATCAGGAAATACCCTGCTTTTGCTGGAAAGCTGCCCGAAAGCAATTATTTTATCTACAAAGAAATACCCATCAAGAGGGGTAGGGGAAACCCAGCAGGAAATGGTTATCCGCGGTCCGAAAGATAGTTTTACAGAAAATATGCGAATAAATACGGCATTGATTCGCCGCAGAATCCGTGATTCTCGCCTGAAAATGGAGCATACGATGGTTGGGGAGCGCTCCAAAACAGATTTGGCAATTGTATACATGGATGATCTTGTTCAGCCGGAACTTCTTGAAAAGGTAAGACAAAAAGTAAATGCACTCAGCTTTGATGGTATTTTAGATGGAGGAATGGTAGAGCAGCTTTTAGAAGAAAATGTATGGACGCCATTTCCACAATTTCAACATACAGAACGGCCGGATAAGGCGGCAAGTGGATTACTGGAGGGGAGAATCGTTCTTGTTGTGGATAACTCTCCGGGCGTGTTAATTTTGCCCGTCACTTATCAAATGTTTTTTCAGGCAGGTGACGATTACTATACCCGATTTGAAGTGGCATCATTTGCCCGTTTGCTTCGCTTTGCAGCTTCATTGTTTGCGATAGGATTTCCGGGATTGTATGTTGCCATAGCAGCATTTCATACAGAAATGCTCCCAACCTCCTTTTTGTTATCCATTGCAACAGCGCGAACTGGCATCGTCATTCCAGTTGCTTTAGAAGTTTTGCTTATGGAATTTCAGTTTGAACTATTAAAAGAAGCAGGAATTCATTTGCCCGGACAGCTCGGAGGAACAATCGGCATTGTTGGTGGTCTCATCGTAGGCCAGGCAGCAGTGGAAGCGGGAATTGTCAGTACAATCGTTGTTATCGTTGTATCTTTTACAGCTATTGCATCATTTATCGTGCCAAATGAATCCTTTGGCGCCGTATTTCGTTTGTTAAAGTTTCTTTTTATTGTTACTGCAGCAATATGGGGAATTTACGGCTATCTTCTCACTTTTGCCGCATTATTATTGCATTTATCTCAGATAGAATCCTTCGGTGTTCCATATATGCTGCCTTCTGTTTGTGGGGAAAACTTAAATTATGATGATAAAAAGGATCATTATGTTCGCTATCCATTTGCTTATATGAAAAAAAGACCAGTATTTACGAGAGAGGGCCGGAGAATTCGAAAAAGATAGATACGCTATCAAAAAATTTACAGGCAGAAGATGTGATGATTCGTGTAGGTGTGTTTGCCTGGTTCGGATAGGAGAATTGAAAAAATTTACAGGCAGAAGATGTAATGATTCATAAAAGGATGAAGAAAAGAAAACGAAAATAGAATGAAAATAAAATGGGGGACGGTCAAAGAGGAGGATGTATAAAATGTATGAAAATAAGATTTCTGCAAGGCAGTTACGCAGAATGATCTTTATAGAAACATTTGGAGCGGGAGCATTATCTATACCGGCATTTGCCTGCTATAAAGAACAGAATGGCTTTTGGAGCCTGATTTTTTATGGGGTGTTTTTGACGGGAACGATTGCCTTTTTTATTATTTTTTCTGGGAAAATAAGTGAAGAAAATTTTGAAAACAGAAAAATAGGTAAGACAGGTCTGGCAAGGGATGCAAATATTAATGTTTCAAAAATGCAAACAAGGCTTAAATCTATAAATTTTCCGGAAGTTTTACCACAGCCAATAAAATTTGTATACATGATTCGTTTTTTCATAAATGCAGTAGCACTTTTTTATTTCTTTGGTAAGACAATTCAGACTGTTTATATGCCAGAAAGCAGCTTTTTATTTATTATTTTTCCTGCTGCGATTTTGCTTTGCTACAGCTTGTATACAACATTACAAAAAAGAGCCAGATTTTTAGAAATCATTTTTCAGTGGATTATCACGACGTATTTTATTGCTGTGATTTTATCATTTATCGGAATTGAAAAAGCAATGCAGATAGGGAATGCAGGAGAACTCTGGCAAGGAATTCTTTCAGATAATATTTTCCGAAGCATGGGAAACGGATATTTGATGTTACTGTGCAGCAGTCCAATAGAATTTCTCTTGTTTTTGAGGCCTGCTGCCGAAGAAAGAGGAACCGAAACAAAAAATAGAAAAGTAGAGGACAAAAATAATAAAGAAGGTAAAAATAATAGAGAAGGTAAAGATGATAAAGCAATACGGGACATAATAACAGCCGTCGCAGGTGCAATTCTCTGTAATGTTTTATTTTGTTTCCTTTCCGTGCGAACACTTGGCCCAACTCTCACAAGCCAGTCAGAATGGCCAGTCATCAAAATGATGCAGCTAATCCGAATGCCGGGCGGGTTCTTAGAACGATTTGATATCCTGCCGATTATATTTTGGATACTGTGCATGATGGCGGTTTTAAGCGGTTATCTCTATTATGGATGGAGTATTTTTCAAACACGCTCTAGAGGATGTTTGAAAAATTTTTTAGGAATTACTTTTGTCTGCTTAGTGCTCTTGACTTGCGTTGTGGAAAAACACACTCTTTTGTGGACGTTTTATCTCAAATATAAGGCATTTGTGGATTTCCCGCTGTCCTTAATATTGCCACTTGTAGTTTGGCTTTTTAAAAGACAGAAAGATTTCAATTATCAAGAAAAAACAGAAAAAGATAAAGAAGAAAGAAAAAATATTGCAAAATATAAGAACAATAAGCAGGTAAAGTATTTTGCAGGAATAACTCTTTTAATCTTTCTCCCAATTCTTTTTTCCTTAACTGGCTGCCAGCGCCTTACCGATGTAGAAGAAAAAAACTATATCTTATCCATGTACGTCGATTATTCCTCTGATGAAGAAAATGCTTATCAGTTTTGGATAGCTCGGGCAAATTTAAGCGAAATGGAGGGGCAAAGCGACGAAATTCCCTGCCAGATTACAAAAATAGAAGCCCGGAATCTACAGCAATTAGAAGAAAAATACTTGGAAACAGTCCCCGGAAAAACCGAGTGGAATCATATTTATACAATTTTCTTAGGTTCGGGAATAGCATCAAATAAAACAGCATGCACTCATCTGCTGAAAGAATGGGATAATGAGTGGCAGAAATCTCCGAATGTTCTTCTGGCACTATGTCCCGAAAACCCGAAAGAACTATACAAAATAAAAAATATTCCTGCCGGAGCAGCAGGACAGGAAATAAACCTTCTCGCAGAACAAAACAAAGAAAAATATTCCGGACAAATCTGCGAAACGCCAATAGACTACCTTCGTGCCAAACAGCAGCAAGAGGATAAAATTACACTGTACCGGGTTACTATAGAAAACGGGAATTTAAAAATAATGACAGACGAACCCTGAAAGATACCGCATTCCTATTTGTGACTTTAGTCGTAGCAGGTTGGATGTTCGCTCCTACGCTCACATCCAACCTTTGCTCCGAGGCCACAAATAGGAATGCGGTATCTTTCAGAGTTCTGACTATGGCTGAAGCAGTTAATTTGGCAAATTTCTAACTATTACCATTTGATTTAACAAAATCCAGCCGAAAAAACAGTGAAGAAGATAAGAGCCGGAAGAGAGATTCAACTAAAAACAGCCAAAGACAGCCACCGAAGAAATCCTATCCCCTATATTTGCGGCCTCGGAGCAAGGTTTGGATGTGAGCGTATAAGTGAACATTCAAACCGCCGTGACTAAAGTCGCAAATATAGGGGATAGGTTCTCTTCGGTGGCGTCTGTTTATTCTTCGAATTAAATGGTAATACTCCACCTATGAAGACTTTTAATAAAATAACAATATCATTCACACTTTTAATATGTTTATTATTTAGTTACAGCCTGCTTTATCAGGTGTATTTAGAACAAACCGGTCCAATATACGATAACACTCTGCGATTTCATGTGAGAGCAGATTCTGATAAAAAGGAAGCCCAGGAAAGAAAGCTTATTGTCAGAGATGCGGTACTGCGTTATGTAAAGGAGGATGTATACAGAGCAGACTCCGCACAGAAATTGAAACAGAATCTTGCAGAAAAAACAGAAGAAATCGCACAGGTGGCAGCGAACGCTTCAGACGGGAAGCCTGTCCGTGTCTACTTTACCAAAGAAAGATTTCCAATACGCCATTACGGAACTGCCATTTTCCCCGCGGGAGAATATCAGGCACTCCGGGTAGATATTGGCAAAGCTGCCGGACATAACTGGTGGTGTGCATTCTATCCCAACCTCTGCTACACCCCGGAAAAAAACTTTACCCTCTCCGAAAGCGGAAAAAAACAGTGGAAAAAGATCACAGAATTAACTCAGGGAAAATGGCTGAAAAAAACAAAACATTATTTCACCAAATTAAAGAAGTTTCTGCCCTATTGGGCGAAAAGGAGCGTTTAGCACAACAGAATAAAACCAATACATTCTTCGGATGCTTTCTTCGTTACCAATAGCTTTAGCAAGCCGGCAAAAACATCTGTTTATTTCTTGGAACTTTCCACCAAATGCGGTATAATCTTAAGTAACATTATCATAGGACGGTAACGTGAGAATGAAGAATAAAAAACAGATCATTTCTCGTTTATTATGGATGGGAAACATTTTTTTACTTATATTTTGCCTGGCAGGATGTGGGACTTCTGGGACTGGAACATCAGAGTCAGGAACAGAGCAACAGGAGAGTTCCAGCTCTGTTCCGAATTACTATCATAAAGGAAAGATTTTTCTTCCACAGGCAGATGGAAAAGTGACAGAAGAACATGAGGGCGTGAAGCTTGATTTATCGCATACAGATCAGGGATATTTTATGGCAGCGTATACGGGGAGTGCAGACAAGCTGTTGATTCAGGTAGAGGGCGGCGATAACATTCCGTATCGATATTATTTTGACCCAGATGGGAAATACAACGCTTTACCGCTGACTGCCGGAGATGGAAGTTATGCAGTAACGGCATATGAGAATGTGGGAGATAACCGATATGCGGTTGTTTTTACCAAGATAGTAGATGTGACACTGGAGAATGAAGTTCTTCCGTTTTTATATTCTAATCAGTATGTGAATTTTGATGAGAATACAAAGACTGTTGCGCTGGCGAAGAAGCTTACAAAAGGTAAGACGGAGATTGAGGCAGTGCAGGAAGTGTATGAGTATGTTATAAAGAATATTGTTTATGACGATGAAAAGGCAGCAACGGTAAAAAGTGGTTATCTGCCGAATGTGGATGACACACTGAAGACCAAAAAAGGAATCTGTTTTGACTATGCGGCGCTGATGACAGCAATGCTACGGTCTTCGGGAATTCCGACGCGCCTTGATATTGGCTATGCAACGAACATTTACCATGCATGGATCAGTACTTATTTAGATGAGCAGGGCTGGGTAGATAACGTCATTAAATTTGACGGAAAGAACTGGACGATGATGGATCCGACTTTTGCAGCAGGAGGCGGCGAAGGAATTCAGGATTTTATTACCGATTCCTCAAATTATAATATAGAATATATACATTAAAACAGATTACTAAAAAGTATTATTGTCTAATTCAAGAATGTCCCGGCATTCTTGAATTACTTAAGCGATTATTTGAGTCTAAAAGAGCTGGTTTCTATAAGGTGGATAATTTAAATGAGAATTTGCAAATATTTTTGATTTGTAAATGATTACAAGATAAATATAAAATAAATACATATGAAAGGACGCAAAATGTTATCAAATAGCGAAGTAGCTGTATTTTGTGAGCAGAGCGGGATGATTTTGGAGTCGGGATTATCAATGCTTGAAGGCATTTCCATTATGGAAGAGGATGTGGAGCTGCACAATACAGAATATAAAAAAATGTATGAGGATATGAGAATGTGTCTTGAAGAAACAGGTATCTTTCATGAGGCACTTACAAAAACTGGACTTTTTCCAAGTTATGTGATTCAAATGACGAAAATAGGAGAGGAAACAGGTAATCTGGATGTTGTGATGAAAGGGCTTGCCGCATATTATGAGCGGGAAGAGAATACGATGCAGGATATTAAGAATGCGATTTCTTATCCTTTAATGATTCTATGTATGCTTCTTGCAATTATGCTCGTAATGGTTGTAAAGGTTGTACCGGTATTTAATCAGGTGTATGAGCAGCTTGGAACGCAGATTACTGGGCCAGGTGCCGTTCTTTTAAAGGCAGGAGAAGCTTTGAAACAGTACTGGATTATTCCGACAGTACTTCTTTGCGTATTTGCAGTCGGGGTATGGTGGCTCTTAAAAACAACAAAAGGCAATGTGGCATTACGCAGACTGACAGGAAAGGTTTTTTCTACAAAGTCTATTGTAAAAAGACTGAACAGTGCCAGAGTATCGTCTGCTTTTTCTATGGCATTACAGAGCGGTATGGATTATGGACGTTCCTTTGACATGGCAGCAACCTTGCTTGAAAATGATGAGGAAACGAAGCAAAAGTTAATGAACTGCAAAGAAAAAATGTTTGAAGGAGAGTCTTTTTCTAAAGTAATCAGGGAAACAGAAATTTATTCCCCGCTTCAGTCAAGGATGATCATGATTGCAGAAAGAACGGGAGAGGCAGATCAGGCACTTTCTAAAATTGCAGTACAGATTGATGGTGAAGTAACTGCAGATATTCAGAATTTTGTATCAGTTATTGAACCAACACTTGTCATTGTGCTTTCTGTGCTTGTCGGAGGAATGTTACTATCCGTAATGATGCCTCTTATGGGGATACTTTCTGTGATTGGATAGCAGGTGATGAATTACGATGGAACAGAATGTAGAAAAAAAGAAAAAAGATTATAAAAAAGGATATATTTTGCCGGTATGCATTTTCATTTTGATGATGGTAATGTTATTTTATGGAGTGAATTCTGTGACGAATGCTACAGCACAAAAAGAGCAGGAAAGCCTGAAAAATGCAGTAGTTC
>OHWR01001026.1_pt1 | contig 11392 bp, 10 predicted proteins | sample 1579771 | NCBI WGS metagenome assembly OHWR01 (sample SAMEA3882542, study PRJEB24775) | human gut metagenome | biome: human-associated habitat; feature: intestine environment; material: feces | place: Netherlands | collected 2009/2010 | reverse complement strand
TGTTACCGCCGTGTGGTGGGGCTACGATGCACCCTATGATATGACCAAGACGCTGGGTAAGCAGCAGGCCAAGACCCGTACCTGTGTTATGGCGTGGAAGGCCCTGATGGAACAGGTGCAGGCAAACCTGCCGTATAAGGCATTCCCGACCTCTGCCGGTGTGGTGGAGCGCCGCTACTGCACCCAGAGCGGCCTGCTGGCAGGCGGCTCCTGCCCCAGCACCGCCGTGGGCTACTACCGCGCCGATGATCTGCCTGGTACCTGCAACTACTCCCATGCAGCAGCTCCTGCAGCGGCTCCTGCAGCGGCTGCACCTGCGGAGACTACGGCACCGGAGCAGGCTGTCATTCCTGCGGATACAGGTAATCAGGATACAGACTGATCTGTAGCCATATGAAGGACAAAAGGCGTACTATCGGCACCGGCGCGGGGTGAATCCGGCAAGGAAATACCGCGCTTGCCGCAGCAAAACTGGATAATCTGACAAAAACGCATCCGACCTCTTGCATTGCAGGGGGCCGGATGCTATTATATTCACTGCAAGAACACTTGTGTTTGTGAGGTGAACAAGTTGGAACGCCGCTTTTATCTGGTAGATGCGCAGGTGCTGCCTGAGGTTTTTCTCAAGGTGGTACGCGCCAAGGAACTTCTGGCCAGTGGGGAGGCACGCAGCATTTCCGCTGCCACCCGCGCAGTCGATCTTTCGCGCAGCGCTTTTTATAAGTATAAGGACTGCATTTTTGACTCCGAGAATGGCCGTGAGGTGATCACCGTCATGGCTACTCTGCGGGACGAGACCGGTGCACTGCAGAGCCTGCTGGCCGGCATCAGCGCCGCAGGTGCAAGCATTGTGACCATCAACCAGTCCACACCGGAAAACGGTGCCGCACTGGTGGCAGTCACCATCCGCACCGATACCATGCAGATGACTCCCGAAGAGCTGACCGAAAAACTTTCGCGTCAGCGTATGGTGGTAGGTGTGCACTGCGGGTACAATCTGTAAGCAGTCTTCAGAAAACGAGGGAGAACAACAATGGCTAAAATTGCAATTCTGGGCTTTGGCACGGTGGGCAGCGGCGTGTACGAGGTACTGTGCCGCAACGCTGCGGGTGTCTCCCGCCGTGCAGGTGAGCCGGTGGAGGTCAAGTACATCCTTGACCCGAAGGATTTTTCAAACCATCCGGATGCACACCTGTTTATAAAGAACTTCGATACCATTCTGGAAGACCCGGAGATCCGGGTGGTGGTGGAGACCATCGGCGGCACCCGCTTTGCATACCCCTATGTCAAGGCCTGTCTCGAGAGCGGCCGCAGCGTGTGCACCTCCAACAAGGAGATGGTGGCCACCTACGGCGCAGAGCTGCTGGGCCTTGCCAAAGAGCACGGCTGTGCCTTCCTGTTCGAGGCTTCTGTGGGCGGCGGTACGCCCATCATTACCCCGATGCACCAGTGTCTGGCGGCAAACGTCATCACCGAGGTGGAGGGCATCGTGAATGGCACCACCAACTTCATGCTCACCAAGATGGTGCGCGAAAATCTGGGCTTTGACGATGCGCTGAAGATCGCGCAAGAGCTGGGCTACGCCGAGACGAAGGACCCCAGCGACGATGTGGACGGCCGTGATGCCTGCCGCAAGATCGCCATTCTGTCCTCGCTGGTGTGCGGCCATCAGATCTACCCCCAGAACATTCCCACCCGCGGCATCCGTGCCATTACCACGGCAGATGTGGAAGCGGCGGAAAAGCTGGGCTGTGTGATCAAGCTGATCGCATGGATGAAGCGCGGCAAGGACGGCAGCGTGGCTGCCGGTGTGGAGCCGTGTCTGGTGCCCAAGGCAAACCAGCTGGCCAGCGTGGACGATGTGTTCAATGCAGTGCTGGTCAAGGGCGATATGCTGGGCGACGTGGTGTTCTACGGCAAGGGCGCAGGCAAGCTGCCCACCGCCAGCGCTGTGGTGGCAGACGTGGTAGATGCCCTGAAAAACGGCGCACAGGTGCACGACAGCCTGTTCTGGCAGCCTGCGGACCCGGTGGACGGCATGCTCACCGACCCGGCTCCCGCTGCATATTATGTGCGTGTGGCGGGCATTGCTCCTGCTGTGGTGGAAGCCATCTACGGCTACGGCAAGGTGGTGGATGAGCGGTACGAGGGCTGCGCCTACTTTGTGAAGCGCGCCGATGAACGTGCGCTGGCAGAGGCCGCGCGCAAGGTGGAGGCCGTGGGCGGCAGCGTGAAGCTGGTGCTCAAGCGTCTGCCGGAAGAAAACTGATAACGGAATAAGGAAAGGTGCGGCGGCTATGAAGATCAAGGTTTCTGTCCCGGCCACCAGTGCAAACATCGGCTCCGGCTTTGATGCGCTGGGTCTGGCGGTGACGCTGTATAATACGGTCACCTTTGAAGAGAGCGAAGTGCTGGATATCTCGTCTGCGGACGGTACCCGCATCCCGCGCGGTGAATCGAACCTCGTGTACCGTTCGGCAAAGGGGCTGTTTGAGAAGGTGGGCAAGCAGATCCCGCCCCTCAAGATCACCCAGACGAATCCCATCCCCATGGCGCGCGGCCTTGGTTCTTCCTCGGCCTGCATCATTGCGGGACTGCTGGGTGCAAACCGGATGCTGGGCGATGTGCTCAACACGCAGGAGCTGCTCACGTTGGCCACCTCCATTGAGGGCCACCCGGATAACGTGGCCCCGGCTCTGCTGGGCGGTCTGACCAGCAGCGTGTTTGAGGATGGCAAGGTGTACTCGGTCAAGCGCAATGTGGATGAAACGCTGTGCTTTGCCGCCATCGTGCCGGACTACAAGCTGCTGACGGAAGCCGCTCGTGCGGCCCTGCCCAAAGAAGTCTCCCACAAGGACGCGGTATATAACCTTTCGCGCGCTGCGCTGGTGCCCGCCGCCTTCTGCGAGGGCAGACATGATCTGCTGGCCATTGCCACCGAGGATAAGCTGCACCAGCCCTACCGTATGCCGCTGATGCCCGGCTCCAAGGAAGTGTTCGATATGGCACGCCTGTGTGGTGCAAAGGCTGTTTACGTTTCCGGTGCGGGCAGCACCGTGATGGCCGTAGCGGAAAAGGCGGAGGCCGAAAAGTTCTATTCCAAGCTGGAAAAGGGTCTGGAGCTGCTGGAAGGTCTGGACGGATGTGAAGCATTTACATTGCTGCGTTTGGATGCCGATAACACCGGCGCAACGGTGGAATGATAAATGGGTAAGGAAAGTGCAAGGCGCTGCTGACCGCTTCCGCCCGGTGTACCCCCTTTTGACAAAGGGACAAAAAGAGGAGAGTGACAAGATATGGCGTTGATCGTACAGAAGTTCGGCGGTTCTTCGGTGAAGGACCGGGACCGTATCTTCAACGTAGCACGCATCGTGGCCAACACCCACAACGCGGGCAATGATGTAGTAGTGGTGGTGTCCGCACAGGGCGACACCACCGATGACCTGATCACCAAGGCAGGGGAGATCACCCACAACCCCTCGGCCCGTGAGATGGATATGCTGCTGGCCACCGGCGAGCAGATCAGCATTTCGCTGCTGGCCATGGCCCTGAACGAGCTGGGCTGCCATGCCATCAGCCTGACCGGCTGGCAGGCGGGCTTCCGCACCGACCGTGCCTACACCAAGGCCCGCATCAGCCGCCTGGAGACCGAGCGCATCTCCTCCGAGCTGGAGCGCAACCGCGTGGTGGTGGTGGCGGGCTTCCAGGGCCTGAACAAGCTGGATGACATCACCACCCTGGGCCGCGGCGGCTCCGACACCAGCGCTGTTGCCATTGCAGCAGCCCTGCACGCAGACCGCTGCCAGATCTTTACCGATGTGGAAGGCGTTTACACGGCCGACCCGCGCAAGGTGCGCAACACCCGCAAGCTGGATGAGATCACCTTTGACGAGATGCTGGAGCTGGCATCTCTGGGCGCACAGGTGCTGAACAACCGCAGCGTGGAACTGGCCAAAAAGTACAATGTGGAGCTGGAGGTGCTCTCCAGCCTGAACCCCATCCCGGGTACGGTGGTTAAGGAGGTTACAAAGGACATGGAAGGTATGCTGATCAAGGGCGTCGCAAAGGACACCGACGTTGCCGTTATTACGATTCTGAACGTTCCCGACGAGCCGGGCATGAGCTTCAAGATCTTTGGGCTGCTGGCTCAGAAGAACATCAACGTGGACATCATCCTGCAGTCCACCGGCCGCGACGGCAAGAAGGACATCAGCTTTACCTGTGCCGAGGGCGAAGCCGAGCTGGCCATGCGTGTGCTGAAGGACAGCGCACACTTCAGCGATGTCAGTGTGGACACCACCTGCGCCAAGGTCTCCATCGTGGGTGCCGGTATGCAGAGCCACAGCGGCGTTGCCTCCAAGATGTTCGAGGCACTGTCCAACAACAACATCAACATCAAGATGATCTCCACCAGCGAGATCAAGATCTCCTGCATCATCGACCGTGCAGACGCCGACAAGGCTGTCAGCGCCATCCACGATATGCTGTTTGACTGATCTGCGTAAAATTTTTAATTGTGGCCTGTCTGCTCCCTGCTGGGGGCGGGCGGGTCATAATTTTTTTACACACAGCAGCGTTTACACAAATTGCAAAGGGGTGTATAATATAGTTTGAATCTGTGCGGCGCACCGGCGCTGCAACAATGCCGAAAAGGAGCCCCGCCGCATGAGTGAACCCACCCGTACCTCCAGAGCGCCTGCTGATAAGCGCCTGACCTATCAACAATGGAAGCGCCGCAAAATGCTGCGGCTGGCCCGCAACTGGTTGCTGTTTCTGGCCTGCTGCGCGGCAGTGGTGGCGCTGCTGACCGGCGGCATCCTGTGGCTGCTGCCCAAGGTGCACGGCCTACTGGCCGGGCCAAAGGTGTTTGCAGCCAGCGTGTACGACGGCACAGACTATGTATTTAACGCCGCAGATGCCCGGCTGGTACTGGTGAACGCCAACCTGCCCTATACCGCCGAGCCCGTCCCGCTGCTGGACACCGCCGACGAGGCCACCGGCCAGCAGCTGGAGGCCGAAGCTGCCATGCAGTATCGCAGTATGGCCGCCGCCGCGCAGGCGGATGGGGTCAGCCTGACCCTTGTGGCCGGTTATCAGGACGCCGACACCCGTCAGGCCGCCTACGAGGCCCGGGTGCAGACCTACCGCGATAAGCGCAAGAGCGAAGAAGCCGCCGCCCGTCTGGCGGCTTCCATCCAGCCCGCCGCCAACGCCAACGAGCACGGCACCGGCTACGCGGCAGATATCCTCAGTGCGGACGACCCGCAGCAGAATACCAGCTTTGCCGAGACCCGCGCCTACGAGTGGCTTACGGCCTACGCGGCGGAATACGGCTTTATCCTGCGCTACCCGCAGGACCGGCAGGCTGCCACCGGCATCGTGTTCGAGCCGTGGCACTGGCGCTATGTAGGGGTGGAAAACGCCCTTGCCATCCGCGCCAGCGGCCTGAGCCTGGAAGAGTTCATCGCCCTGCAACGGGCAGACTGAATCAAATGCTCTGTGCTGCGGCGCAGAGAGAAGGGAACTATCATTGGAACGTACTCTCATTGCACCGGGCGTGCATCTTTCCTGCGACCCGGCTTCTAAATTCAACCGCTGCCGCATCAGCATCCACTTTGCTTTCCCGGCCCAGCGTAAAACGGCCACTGCCCATGCGCTTTTGCCGCTGGTGATGGAGCGCGGCTATGCGGACTGCCCGGATATGACCCGCCTCACCAAAAAGCTGGCAAAGCTCTACGGCGCAGACCTGACCGTGGACGCCCGCCCCATGGGCTGCAACCACAACCTCTGCGTCAGCGTGACCGGCATCAAGGATGCCTTTGCGCTGGAGGGCGAGGCACTGACCGCCGAGTATACCAAAATCGCGCTGGGTGCGGCCTTCCATCCGTATTTTGTGGACGGCTGCTTTGACCCGCAGGCCGTCAGCATTGAAAAGCAGATGCTGAAAAAGGGCCTTGAGGATGAAATCAACGATAAACGTATCTACTGCCTGCATCAGGCCAACCGGGAGTTTTTTGGTGACAGTCCGGCAGGTGTGCGGCAGGAGGGCTATCTGGAAGAGGTGGAAGGCCTGACACCGGAACAGCTTACCGCAGCCTATTACGAGATGCTGCGCACCGCCAACATTGAACTGCTTGTGCTGGGCTGTACGGCAGAGCAGACCGCTGCGGTAAAGGATGCACTGCTGGCAGAGCTTGCGGCAATTGACCGCGCACCGCTGCCGCTGGCGGAAAACATTGCCATGCCCCGCCGGGAGCCGGTGCACAAAACCGAAACCTATGATATGGTGCAGGCGAAGCTCTGTATGCTGTTCACGCTGGGCGAACCCATGCGCACCGAACAGCTGGCTGCTGTGCGCCTTGCCATGGCGCTGTACGGCGGCAGTGTGACCAGCCGCCTGTTCCTGAATGTGCGCGAGCGTGACCACCTGTGCTACTACTGCTCGTCCTCGTTCCAGAGCTTTACCGGAAGCATGGCTGTGAACAGCGGCGTGGAGCACGCCGACGCAGCCCGGGCAGAGCAGGCCATCTTGAAGGAACTGGCCGACCTGTGCGATGGCCCCATCACCGACGATGAATTTGAGGACTGCCGTCGGGGGCTGCTGAGCGGGATGCAGGGGGTAGAGGATACCTTGGGCGGCATCGAGACATGGTATTACATTGAAGTGCTGCGCGGCGGCGACCCGGCCAAGGTGCAGACACCCGCCGAAGCCCGCGCCGCTCTGCAGGCCGTGACCAAGGACGACGTGCGCGCCATCCTGCGCAAACTGACCCTCTCGGTCAGCTATCTGCTCACAAAGGAGGTGGCCGCTCATGCCGCAGAATAACCAGACCCTGCTGGAAAAGACCGTGGCTGACCAGTGGCAGACCCTGCCCTCCGGACTGACCGTTATCGTGCGGCCCATGCCGGGCTATTCCAGCACCCATGTCATTTTTGCTACCCGCTTTGGCTCCATTGACCGGGATTTCCGGCTGGACGGCAAAGAGGTGCATCTGCCTGCAGGCGTGGCACACTTCCTCGAGCACAAGATGTTTGAAGATCAGGACGGCGATGCCTTTGCAAAGTATGCCAAGACCGGTGCCAATGCCAACGCATTTACCAGCTTTGACCGCACCTGCTACCTGTTCACTGCGACCCAGCAGCTGGACGAAAGCTTGGATGTGCTGCTGGGCATGGTAGGCCACCCCTACTTTACCGAGCAGACCATCGCCAAGGAGCAGGGCATCATCGGGCAGGAGATCAAAATGTACGATGACAGCCCGGACTGGCGGCTCATCACCGGCCTGTTCGAGTGCTTGTACCACGAGCATCCCATCCGCAGCGATATCGCGGGCACGGTGGAGAGCATTGCTGAGATCACGCCGGAGATGCTTTACGACAGCTGCAAAGCCTTCTATGCACCGGGCAATATGGTGCTGGCGGCTGCCGGCGACACTACCATGGAGCAGATTCTGGCTGCCTGTGAGCGCCACGGCCTGATGAAACCGCGCAGCACCGAAAGAGTGCAACGGCTGTGGAAGCCGGAACCCATGACGCTGGCGGCAGCCCATAAGACCCTGAAAATGCCGGTGTCCAAGCCCTGCTTCGGCGTGGGCTTCAAGGAGAAGCCGTTGCCCCCGAACGATCTGCGCACTGAAGCGCTGTATGATCTGATCCTGAGCTGCATCACAGGCGGCATGTCGCCGCTGTACCGCCGCCTGTACGACGAAGGTCTTGTGAATCCCGGTTTCGGCGGGGAGGTGCTGCGGGTGGACGGCTGCTGCTGCATCCTGTTCACCGGCGAGAGCGACGAGCCGGACACCGTGCGGCAGCTGCTGCTGGACGAGATCGCCCGCATCCGCGCCGAGGGCGTGGACCGCGAGGTGTTCACCCTGTGCAAGAACGAAAAATACGGCCAGCTGATCGAAAATCTGGAAAACGTGGAGGACTCGGCCAGCCAGATGGCAGACTTTGCCCTCTCCGGCCAGACGGTGGCGCAGCAGATCACCATGCTGGCAGGGCTGACTGCCGAGGATGCGGACGCTGCGCTGCAGCACATCCTCAGCACCGACCGCATGGCTGTGATGGATATTCTGCCAGATGGCACTGCGCCGCTGGCCGAGAACGAGGAGGAAGCAGAATGACAAATCTGGTGCAGTTCCCGGGGCTGGGCCTGAGCTTTGAGATCAACCGCGTGGCCCTTTCCATTGGCGGGTTCAATATTTACTGGTATGGCGTGTGCATTGCCTTTGGCATCTGTCTGGCGCTGGTATTTGCGTTCCGCCACAGCATCGAGTTCGGCGTGGACCCGGACAGCATGGTGGACGTGATCTTGATTGGCATCGTGCTGGGCATTGTCAGCGCCCGCGCTTACTATGTGGCCATGGCACCCTTTAAATACGAAAGCATCTGGGAGATGATCGCCATTCGGGATGGCGGCCTTGCCATCTACGGTGGCATCATCGGCGGCTTTCTGTTCGGTGGCTTGGCCTGCAAACGGCGGGGCGTGCCGGTGCTGCCCATGTTCGACCTGACCGCTATGGGTTTTCTGCTGGGACAGGGCTGCGGCCGCTGGGGCAACTTCTTCAATCAGGAGGCCTTTGGCTGCAACACCACCCTGCCCTGGGGCATGTACAGCGAGGGCACCCGCTCTTACCTGATGGGCAGCACGGTCACCGTGCAGAACGGTGTGACCATCGACCCCAACCTGCCGGTGCACCCCACCTTTCTGTATGAAAGCATCTGGTGCCTGGTGGGTTTCATCCTGCTGTTCCGGTACATCAAAAAGCGGAAATTCAACGGCGACATCACCTTGCGGTACCTCATCTGGTACGGCGCAGGCCGCTTCTGGATCGAAGCGCTGCGCACCGACAGCCTGATGCTGGTGCCCTCCATCGGCCTGCGGGTGTCCCAGCTGCTGGCCGGCATCGCCGTGGTGGCCGGTGTGGCGGCAGAAATTTACTTCACCCGCAAATTCAAGGGCAAACCGCTGATGGTGCCGCTGGCCATGACGGCAGAGAACAAGGCCGCCATGAAGAAGCTGGACGGCCCCATCGCCTTTGCGGGTGCCGACACCCAGCTGCCGGCCAGCGCCTCCCGCAAGGAGTTCGTGGAAAAGACCGAGCGCTACAACGCAGAGGTGAAACAGAAGCTGGAAGAACAGCAGAAGAACCACTGAACGTGAAATCTTGTGAGCCGCAGAGCAGGCAGGTGCTTGTTCTGTGGCTCTTTTTGATGTATAATATAGCCACAGACGAAGTGAGGTGAACTGTATGCAGATCATTCCGATGCGTGAACTGAAAAATACCGTGGAGATCGAGCGCCGCTGCGCCGAGGAAAACGGCCCGGTGTTCGTCACCAAAAACGGCTATGGCCGCCTTGTGGTCATGGATATCGACTACTATGACCGGACCATGAAAGAGATGGAAGAGGCAAAACTTATCATGGAGGGCCTGCGGGATGTGGAACAGGGCCGTACCGTGGACGGTGAAACGTTCATGAAAGAATTGGGAGCAAAGTATGGGCTTTGAGTACGGCGATCGCTTTGCCCGGCAGGCCGCGGCAGATGTGACAGGAATCGTAGATTATCTGGCAGGAGATCTGGCAAACCCGACGGCAGCGGCTTCCTTTAAAAAGAGCCTGATGGAATGTCTGGATACACTGCGGATGTTTCCGCAGAGCGGCAGCCTGGTGCAGAATGGTTATGTTCCGCAGACAGGGATCCGGGAAAAACTGGTTGGAAATTATATCCTGTTTTACCAGACGGATGCGGAAACCCGGACGGTCTACATCCTTCGGGTGGTGCATGGAAGCCGGGATTTGGATCGTGTCGTAAAAAATCTCACATAAAGCGGAAATTTCCTCTTGCAATCCGGGCGTTTTTTTGCTATACTATTCTAGCCGCGTGGTGTGGGCGCCTGAAATGACCCCCGTAGGGGCCTGCCTTTACGACCAGCGAGTACAACGAAAAGGAATGAACAAAATGTACGCAATCATTGTTACCGGCGGTAAGCAGTACCGCGTGGAGCAGGGCGACATCGTCTACATCGAAAAGCTGGACGTTGAGGCCGACTCCGAAGTGAAGTTTGATCAGGTTCTCGCTATTGGCGAGGAGGGTTCTGTGAAGGTTGGCGCTCCTGTTGTTGAGGGTGCTACCGTTTCTGCCAAGGTCATCAAGAATGGCAAGGGCAAGAAGCTGAACATCATCACCTATCGCGCAAAGAAGCACAGTGCTCGCCGCATGGGCCATCGTCAGCCCTTCACCAAGGTTGAGATCACTGCGATCAACGGCTAAGGAGGTAAATTACAATGGCACATAAAAAGGGCGTAGGCAGCACCAAGAACGGCCGCGATTCCGCAGCACAGCGTCTGGGCACCAAGCGTGCAGACGGTCAGTTCGTTCTGGCCGGCAACATCCTGGTTCGTCAGCGTGGCACCCACATCATGCCGGGTGAGAACGTTGGCAAGGGCAGCGATGACACCCTGTTTGCTCTGGTGGACGGTACCGTCCGTTTCGAGCGCGTGGGTAAAGACGGCAAGAAGTGCAGCGTCAAGCAGTAACTTCTTTCGGATAACTGCAAAACGTAGAGAGCCGGACCCTCGTGGCCCGGCTCTTTTTGATGAAGAATTCTCTTTTTGACTGTCTGGCAGAAACTCCCCCAGTCGCCTGTGGCGACAGCCCCCTCGGGGAGGGGGCCTTAAAGCCTCCCTCCTTGAGGGAGGTGGCATCGTGCAGCGATGCCGGAAGGAGTTCCCGGCAAGGGAAGGGGAATAAACGAACATATAAAACTAAGGAGGGGCTGTATGGCAGCACAAACCAACTTTATCGACATCGCCACGATATGGCTCCACGCGGGCAAGGGCGGCGACGGTGCGGTGAGCTTTCACCGTGAAAAATTCGTGGCCGCTGGCGGCCCGGACGGCGGCGATGGCGGCCGCGGCGGCGATATCATCTTTGTGGTGGATGATCACCTGACCACCCTGATGGATTTCCGCTATAAGCGCAAGTATGTGGCCCCGGAGGGTGGCAAGGGCGGTGCAAGCCTGTGCCACGGCAAAAACGCGGAGAACCTTGTCATCAAGGTGCCGCTGGGCACCGTCATCAAGGACGCCGAGAGCGGTCTTGTCATTGCGGATCTGTCCGACCACACCCCAGTCACCATTGCAAAGGGTGGCCGCGGCGGCTACGGCAATGCGCATTTTGCCACTCCCACCCGACAGATCCCCAAGTTTGCAAAGCCCGGTATGCCCGGCGAGGATATTCAGGTGACTCTCGAGCTGAAGCTCATCGCGGATGTGGGCCTCATCGGCTTCCCCAACGTGGGCAAGTCCACCCTCATCTCTACCATCAGCGCCGCAAATCCGAAAATTGCAAACTACCACTTTACCACGCTGGTGCCGACGCTGGGCGTCG
>OHWR01001017.1_pt1 | contig 11443 bp, 8 predicted proteins | sample 1579771 | NCBI WGS metagenome assembly OHWR01 (sample SAMEA3882542, study PRJEB24775) | human gut metagenome | biome: human-associated habitat; feature: intestine environment; material: feces | place: Netherlands | collected 2009/2010 | reverse complement strand
GATAATATAGCTTATGTAGCCTATCGTTCTACAATCACTTTTAGTATTTTAAAGAAACAGAAAGAAAAAGAACTGTTTGAATCCACTTTAAGTGAGGTCTGGGGCGATACATTAACAATTCAGTTTATCCACCAAAGAGAAATGGAAAAGATGATGCCTGAAGAGGTTGTCAAACAAAGAACGAATGTTTTATTAGAAAATAAATTCAATCCTTCTTATACATTTGAAAATTTTGTCGAAGGTAATTCTAATGCGGAGGCTTATGCCGCATGTTTAGCTTGTTGTACACAAACGACTTCTCATCCCTTCAATCCCCTTATGTTGTATGGTAATTCTGGCTTAGGTAAAACCCATTTACTACATGCGATGGGAAATTATCTAGCTAAGGAACATCCTGAATGTAAAGTAATTTATATGTATAGTGGAGATTTAGTTTCTTTATTGATTGAAGCTATGAAAACCAAAAATGTTCATGGCAATACTGTAGAAAGAGTAAAGGAACAACTTCTAGACTGTGATTATTTCTTAATTGATGATATTCAAAATTTGCAGCAACATTCTAGTAGTCAGGAAATCTTCTTCACTGTCTATAATCAATTGATTCAAAAGAATACACAGATTATTATCACAAGTGATATGCATCCTAGTGAAATTAGTGGATTACAGTCTCGTTTAATTTCACGCTTTGTTTCTGGGCTTACAATCAGTATTTCTAAACCAGAATTCGAAACTAGCAAAGCGATTTTAAAGAAGAAAATCGAAGGTCGTGAAGAAAGTGTGAATATGAGCGAAGATGTTATTGATTATTTAGCTGGTAAATATTCAAATGACGTAAGAAATCTAGAGGGAACTTTAAATCGCTTGATATTTAATGCGACACTATTTAATCCAGATGTAATCGATATGGATTTTACGCGTAAAGTATTAGTTAAAGAGCCTATTGTATCGCAATCGGATGAATTGACAATCAAAAAGATAAAGAAGGCTGTAACACGTTTTTATGGCTTATCTTACAAGGATTTAGAGGGTAAATGTCGTCAAAAATTTATTGCGAACGCAAGACATATCTGTGTTTACTTATCTAGAGACTTGCTTCATAAATCTTATGTATCTATTGGGCAAGAATTAGGGGGTCGTGATCATACGACAATTTCTAGTTCGTATGAGCGTGCTAAGAAATTGATTCAAAAAGATGAAGCTTTTAAAACAGCTGTTGAAAAAATTCGTAGCACTTTGGATTCTTAATTTATACACTGTATTCCTCATGGAATCCACATCCAAAAAATTAGCGTAGAGTACGTATTTTAAAGGGTCTGTGCAATTTTTACACACTTATACAGTCCCTTATATTATAATTTATATATAAATATATTAATAAAAGGAGGATTTTATGCATTTTTCTATTGATCGAAAATATTTTTATGACAAGCTATCTATTGTTTCTAGAGCTATTAGTGTCTTTTCTCCATTACCTGCACTATCAGGTATTTGTATTGATTTAAAAGATGGTTCAATGATTTTAACTGGTAGTGATTCAAATATATCCATTCGTACTGTAATTGTTCCTGGTGAATTGAATAATTTAGATATTGAAGAAGAAGGATCTATTATTATTGATTCTAAGTATTTATTAGAAATTGTTCGTAAATTGGATTGTAAAAATATTGAAATTGAAGTCATTGACTACTCTTTAGTTCGTATTTCTAGTGATAATGGTCAATTTAACTTAAATGGTATTCGTTCTAATGAATATCCTGATATTGATTTTACACAACCTAATCATCATTTTGTATTAAAGGCAACAGATTTAAAATCAATCGTTTCTCAGACTGCATTTGCGTGCAGCGACAAAGATCAACGTCCAGTATTAACGGGGGTAAATTTCAATTCACAAGGTAATATGTTGTATTGTTCTGGAACAGACTCATATCGTTTAGCTAGAAAAACAATTGAATTGAATTCAAGTCAAGATTTTAATATCACAATTCCTAGTAAATCTTTAACTGAGGTTGTTCGTTCTGTTTCAGATGATGATACAATCGATATTTATGCAGATTCTAAAAAAGCACAGTTTGTATTTGATAAAACAATTATCCAAACTCGTTTGATTGATGGAACTTTCCCAGATGTACAAAGAATCATTCCAACAAGCTGTGTTTCGAAGATGTTAGTAGACTCATATGAAATTGCAGGTACAATTGATCGTACTAACTTCATTCGTAATGATAAAGTACATTTAATTAAATTGGAATGTTCAACTGCAGAAACTCATGTTAAGACGTATTCAAGTGAAATTGGAAACTCTGATGAAGTATTGACTAAGTGTGAATATGAAGGAGAAGATATTTCATTGACATGTAATGGTACATATATGTTGGATGCGATCAAGGCATTGGGATGCGAAAAAGTATTAATTGAATTTTCTGGATTTATGAAGCCTATCAAGGTATCAAATCCGGAAGATGCTTCAGTCTTAATGATTTTAGTGCCAATTCGTAGTTATGATTAAAGAAAATGCCGTTTAAACTCGTTTTAAACGGTTTCTTTTTATATCGGTATCTCTGTACGCATAGCTATTTATGTCGTTTTATGATATAATTATAGTGCGAAAAGAGGTATTTTCATGGAATTTGAACTTAAAGATGAGTATATTACATTAGCACAATTGCTAAAAGCTTGCGATGTTGTCTATAGTGGTGGACAGGCCAAGGAATATTTAGCAAACATGGAAGTATTAGTCAACGGCGTTAATGAAAATCGTCGTGGAAAAAAGATCTACCATGGAGATATTGTAGAAACTAATGGAATAAGGATTGAAGTGAAATGAATGTTGAAAAACTGACATGTTTTCATTTCCGTAATTATGAAACCATGTCTTTTTCTTTTACACCAAAATGCATTCATTTTTTATATGGAAAAAACGCACAGGGCAAAACGAACTTAATTGAAGCTATTTATTTTTTAAGTCATTTGCGTTCGTTTCGAACAAATCAATTGGACAGTATGATCATGCATGGGTGCAAAGAATTTTGTGTTCAGGCAACGGTGGAGTCTAATCACAGAAAAGAAGAATTGAAAGTGATTGTGGATCATCAAAAAAAGCATTTATTTCGTTTTCAAAATCCAGTTAAGAAGTATTCGGATTTTATTGGAATTGAAAATGCAATCTTATTTTGTCCAGACGATTTATCTTTATTTACTTCATCTCCAAAAAATCGAAGACGATTTATTGATATGGAGTTAATGAAATTGTCAAAAACGTACACGGTTACGTTATCTTCGTATCAAAAAATTTTAAAGCAGAGAAATCAAGCTTTGAAACAGAGTAAAGTGGATGAGTGTTTAGTTCAAATTTATTTGGATCAGATGATAGATGTTCAAAAAATCATTATGAAACAAAGAAATGAATTTTTGAATTCTTTGATGATAAAAGCGCGTGAGCTATATCCATTCTTTTCAAATGAAAAAGAATATATAGATGCTAAGTATATAACGTTTATTGATTTGGATGGAGATATGAAGGAAGCTTATGCCAAGGTTTTTGAAAAAGAAAAAAAATATCATCAGACTTTGATTGGAATTCATAGGGATGATATTTTATTTGAATTGAATGGAAAACCTGTATGTGAAGTGGCCAGTCAGGGGCAGAAAAGAAGTTTTGTACTGGCACTTAAATTGGGGTTAGCCCAAATTATTTATGAAAAGAGTGGGCAATATCCAATTTTATTATTGGATGACGTATTTAGTGAACTGGATAATCTTAGAAAGCGACAATTAATTGAAAAGCTTCCTAACGATATGCAGATTTTTATAACAACAACAGAACGATTGAATATGCATTGGAATCGTGAAGTTCGATTCTATGATATAGAACAAGGGAGAATCAAGGAGGTCTACAAATGAGTCAGGATGAATTACAAAAAGAGATTCTTGAATTTGAAGAATTAGAAACACAAGCTACACAAGTAGAGCATTCGTATACAGCGGATGATATTCAGGTGTTAGAAGGGTTAGAAGCGGTTCGTTTGAGACCAGGTATGTATATTGGTTCCACTTCTGTACGTGGACTTCACCATCTAGTTTGGGAAATTGTGGATAATGGTATTGATGAGGCCTTGGCTGGTTTTGCGAATCGAATTGATGTGACAATTGAGCCAGGAGATATTATTGCGGTACGTGATAATGGTCGTGGTATGCCAGTTGGAATTCATGAAAAGACAGGAATTAGCGCAGTAGAAACAATTATGACGGTCTTACATGCAGGTGGAAAATTTGGCGGAGGCGCTTATAAGGTTTCCGGAGGTTTGCATGGTGTTGGTGCCAGTGTCGTTAATGCGTTGAGTGAATGGTTAGAGGTTACTGTTTATCAGGATGGTAAAATCTATTTTATTCGTTTTGAAAATGGTGGACATGCGGTGGAGCCTTTAAAAATTATTGGTACAACAGAAGAAACAGGTACTTTAGTTCGTTTTAAAGCAGATCCAACGATTTTTAAGGATACAACAGTTTATGATTATGAAACGTTGAATTCTCGTCTGCGTCAGCTTGCCTTCTTAAATAAGGATATACGTTTAACTTTAACAGATAAAAGAACATCAGATGGTCCAAGTAATGACTATAAATATGAGGGTGGAATTATTGAGTATGTACAATTCTTAAATAAGAATAAGAGTACAATCAGTGACAAAGTCATTTATGTAGAGGGATTGCAGGATGGTATTCTTGCAGAAGTTGCTTTGCAATATAACGATGGCTATCAATCTAGTATTTATTCTTTCTGTAATAATATTCATACGCATGAAGGTGGATATCACGAAGATGGTTTCAGAATGGCTTTGACTCGTTGTATTAATACCTATGCGAAAAATAATAATATGATCAAAAAGGATGAGAGTTTATCTCAGGATGATGTTAAAGAGGGATTGGTTGCAATTATTTCTGTTAAGCACCCGGATCCTCAGTATGAAGGACAAACAAAGACAAAATTAGGAAATAGTGAAGTTCGTAAGATTGTTTCAAATATTGCGGCTGAACAGATCAATCGTTTCTTCTTAGAAAATCCAGATATTGCCAAGGCTATTGTAGAAAAGGCAGAAATTGCCAGCAAGGCAAGAATTGCAGCAAAAAAAGCTCGTGAATTAACACGTCGTAAATCAGCGTTGGATGGAATTAGTTCATTACCAGGTAAATTAACGGATTGTTCAAGTAAAGATGCAAGTGAATGTGAAATCTATATTGTCGAAGGTGATTCTGCCGGGGGCAGCGCGAAACAAGGTCGTGACGCGAAAACACAAGCTATTTTACCTTTGCGTGGTAAGATTTTAAATGTTGAAAAAGCTAGAACGCATCGTATTTTTGAAAACCAGGAAATTCGTAGTATGATTACTGCTTTTGGATGTGGAATTCAAGAAGATGTAGACGTATCGAAATTACGTTATCACAAAATTGTTATTATGACCGATGCCGATGTCGATGGTAGTCATATTTGTACATTGATGTTGACTTTCTTATATCGTTTTATGAAACCTGTTATTGAAGGTGGATATGTTTATATTGCACAACCTCCTTTATATAAGGTGCAAAAAGGAAAAAAGATTGCCTATGCGTATAAGGAACAGGAAATGGATCAGTTGCGTGAAGAATTTAAAGATGGATATAAAGTTCAGCGTTATAAAGGTTTAGGGGAAATGGATGCAGAACAGTTGTGGGAAACAACGATGGATCCACATCATAGAGTATTGAAACGTGTCACAATTGATGATGCGATGGAAGCGGACAGTGTATTTGATATGTTGATGGGTGAGGATGTAGAGCCTCGTCGTGAATATATTCAGGAAAATGCTGTATACGCTAATTTGGATTACTAGTAGGAGGTCCTTATGGAAGAAGAAAATAAGCGATATGACTATGTAGAAGATGTTGAAATATCCAAAGAAATGCGTACAGCCTTTCTAGATTATTCAATGTCTGTTATTGTTTCACGTGCATTACCAGATGTTCGTGATGGTATGAAACCAGTTCATCGTCGTATTTTGCATGCGATGAATCAATTGGGAATTACTTCAGGTGTTGCACATAAGAAGAGTGCACGTATTGTTGGTGAAGTTATTGGTAAGTATCACCCTCATGGGGATACAGCTGTATATGATGCGATGGTTCGTATGGCCCAGGATTTCTCTTATCGATATCCATTAGTGGATGGCCATGGAAACTTTGGTTCTCTAGATGGAGATGGAGCTGCGGCAATGCGTTATACGGAAGCTCGTATGTCAAAAATCTCTATGGAGATGCTGCGTGACATTCAAAAGGATACGGTCGATTTTATTCCAAACTATGATGGTGAAGAAAGCGAGCCAGTTGTACTGCCTAGTCGTATTCCAAACTTGTTGATCAATGGTGCTGTGGGTATTGCGGTTGGTATGGCAACAAATATTCCACCTCATAATTTATCAGAAACGATTCAAGCCATTTTTGCGGTAATGGATGATCCGGATATTACAGTTCCTCAATTGATGGAAGTCATTAAAGGACCGGACTTCCCTACTGGAGGAATCATTTTGGGTCGTAAAGGTATTCGTCAAGCATTTGAAACAGGACGTGGATCCATTATGATTCGTTCTAAGTATCGTGTTGAAGAATTATCAAACGGAAAGAAACAGATTATTTTCTATGAAATTCCTTATCAGGTCAATAAGGCAAACTTAATTACTAAAATGGCTTCTTTAATTCGTGATAAAGCAATTCAAGGTGTTACTTATTTAAACGATGAAAGTAACCGTGAAGGTATTCGTATTGTAATGGAGCTAAAGAAGGATGCGCAGGAAGAAGTAATTTTAAATCAGTTGTTTAGATTAACACCACTTCAAACTTCATTTGGTATCAATATGTTGGCACTTGAAAATGGTCGTCCTAAACAGTTGCCTTTAAAAGATATTATTCATGATTATATTGATCATCAGGTTGATGTAGTTGTAAGAAAAACACAGTTTGATTTAAAGAAGGCACAGGATCGTGCACATATCTTAGAAGGTTTACGAATTGCGATGGATCATATCGATGAAGTTATTCATATGATTCGTAGTTCTAAAAAAGATGAGGCCGGTTTATCTCAAGATTTATGTGATGCGTTTGGATTGAGCATGATTCAAGCTAAAGCTATCTTGGCAATGCAGTTAAGAAGATTATCTGGATTGGAACGAGATAAGATTGAAAATGAATATCAACAATTATTATTGACGATTGAAGATTTGAAGGATATCTTGGCAAATCATGATCGTGTTCTTCAAATCATTCGTGACGATTTAACTGAAATTGATCAGAAATACGGTGATGAAAGAAGAACTGAAATTAGTGATGCTTCTGTTGATATGGAAGATGAAGACTTAATTCCAGTGGAAGATGTAATTATCACATTAACTGAGTCTGGATATATTAAGCGTCAGCTTGTAGATACATATCGTGCTCAAAATCGTGGTGGTCGTGGAATCAAATCATTGACATTAAATGAAGAGGATTCTATCGATACTATGATTTCGATGTCAACACATGATTTCTTGTTGTTGTTTACAGATAAGGGTCGTGTATATCGATTAAAAGGATACAATGTTCCAAGTGGATCTAGAACATCTAAAGGAATTCCAATTGTGAATTTAATGACTTTGGAAAAAGGTGAAAAAGTAAATGTTCTTGTAGCTGTTCCTAAGGATGATGAAAGTGAAACATTATTATTTGTTACAAAGAATGGTATTGTGAAACGTACATCTGTATCTGAATTTGAAAATATCAATCGTAATGGTAAGATTGCGATTAGTTTAAAACCAGATGATGAGTTACGCTTTGTGAAATTAACTACGGGACAAGACGAAGTAATTATTTCTGGATCAAATGGTAAAGCTGTTCGATTCAATGAAGATCAAGTTCGTATCATGGGACGTAGTGCAAGTGGTGTATTAGGATTCAATTGTGATGGCAGTGAAGTTGTAGGTGCTGCATTATCAAGTGAAGGTGATACAGTTCTTGTTGTTTCTGAAAATGGTTATGGTAAGCGTAGTAAGTTCGAAGATTATCGTTTGACTTCTCGTGGTAAAAAAGGTGTTAGCACAATTAATATCACAGAAAAGACAGGTAAGCTAATGTGTATGCGTGCGGTTACTGGTAAAGAAGATGCGATGATTGTTGCGAGTGATGGAATCATGATCCGTGTAGCTTTAGAGAATGTAGGAATCTACGGAAGAAATACACAAGGTGTAAGATTGATCAACTTAAATGGAGATGCGAAAGTAACGCGTATGACATTGGTAGATCATGAAGAGCCTGAAGCAGAATCAGAAGAAAATACAGAAGAATAAAGCATGTAAGGAGTAGAATTATGATTTTGCTCCTTTTTCATATGATAAATCAGATAGAAATAACCCAAATACATTATATAAACGACACGTTGATTGCCAATTTGATAGAATGGATATAAATTTATTATAGAAAGAAGTGATATATGTGAACGCAAAAGATATGGGAATGTTTATCTGTAAGTTAAGAAAAGAAAACAATATGACGCAAATGGAATTAGCTCAACAGCTACATGTCACAGATAAAGCTGTTAGCCGATGGGAACGTGGAATAGGATATCCAGACATTCAATTGTTACCTGCCCTATCTGAATCTTTGCATGTTTCTGTGGCTGAATTGATATCATGTAAAAAGAGTTTGAATTATTCGAATGAAGAAGTCACAAATATTATTCACAATTTAGATGTATACAAAATGGAAAGTTTTAGACAAGATAGAAAAGCAGATAAAATTTCCTTAGTATGTATGATCTTTGTTGCGGCATGTGTTTATATTTCTGGTCATGGAAGCATTATAGGATCTTTATGTATTGGCGCTATTTTTGCAATGGCAGTAATTGGCTTATATTATTTGTATTATGATAATTCAACAAAACGAATTTATGCCTTCTTTTCTCTATTAGGGTTACTTTTGTTTATTCAGTTTTTAATATTCATGGGAATGGATTATAGATGGATTTCTTATATTTTAATGCTATATATAATTGTGATATTGAATATGATTTGTAGATAAGTAGAATCATATGATAAATCCGATTTAATGAGGCTATTTCACAGAATAAGCGGTTGACTTTATCTTTGTTTTAATGGTATAAATGTGTTGAAAACAAAGATAAGGATAAGTAGATTATTCCATATATTAAATAGAGACAGTATGGCTGGTGAAAATACTGATATGAATAATTGAATAGCACCTTAGAGTGATTGAATGAAATTAGTAGTTTGATCCGGTACATACCGTTATCATGTTAAGAGATCATATATGTATATATATGGTAAAAAGGGTGGCAACGCGAGACATCGTCCCTTTATGGGTGCGAGTGTCTCTTTTTTTATGCAGAGGAGGATATCATGTTAGATATGAAATTTGTCCGTGAAAATCCGGACATTGTCAAAGAGAACATTAAGAAAAAGTTCCAAGACTACAAATTGCCTTTAGTAAATGAAGTGTTAATGGAGGATAAAGAGCTTCGCCAAACACAACAACATGCGGATGATTTACGTGCTAATCGTAAAAAGATTTCTAAAGAAATCGGTAAGTTGATGGGCCAAGGTAAAAAAGAAGAAGCTGAAGAAATTAAGCAACAAATGGCTGAGATTGCTCACGAGTTAACAGCTTTGGAAGAAAAAGAAATTAAATTAAGAGAGTCTGTTACTGAAAAAATGATGCAGATCCCAAACATCATTGATGATAGTGTTCCTATTGGAAAAGATGATAGTGAAAACGTTGAATTAGAAAAATTTGGAGAACCTGTTGTTCCTGATTTTGAAATTCCTTATCACACTGAAATCATGGAACGTTTAAGTGGTATTGATTTGGATGCAGCACGTCGTGTAGCTGGAAATGGATTCTACTATTTAATGGGAGATATTGCTCGTCTACATTCAGCAATCTTAAATTACGCTCGTGATTTCATGATTGATAAAAAAGGATTTACTTATGTAATTCCACCATATATGATTCGTAGTTCAGTAGTTGATGGAGTAATGTCATTTGCAGAAATGGAAGGTATGATGTATAAAATCGAGGGTGAAGATTTGTATTTGATTGGTACAAGTGAACACTCTATGATTGGTAAATTCAAGGATACAATTCTTGAAGAAAAAGATCTTCCATATACTTACACTTCATATTCACCTTGTTTCCGTAAAGAAAAAGGTGCTCACGGTATTGAAGAACGTGGTGTGTATCGTATTCACCAATTTGAAAAACAAGAAATGATCGTTGTTTGTAAACCAGAAGATAGTATGGAATGGTTTAAAAAATTGTATATGAATACTGTAGAATTCTTCAGAACATTAGATATTCCAGTACGTACATTGGAATGCTGTTCAGGTGATTTGGCAGATTTAAAATGTAAATCAGTGGATGTTGAAGCGTGGTCTCCACGTCAAAAGAAATACTTCGAAGTTGGAAGTTGCTCTAACTTAACAGATGCTCAGGCACGTCGTTTAAAGATTCGTGTTAAGGGAGAAAATGGAGAAAAGTACTTTGCGCACACATTAAACAACACTTGTGTTGCTCCACCTAGAATGTTGATTGCATTCTTAGAAAACAATTTACAGGCAGATGGATCAATCTTGATTCCAGAAGTATTACAACCTTACATGGGTGGTAAAAAGAAAATTGGTTAATCTTAAAAGCTGTCTTTGACAGCTTTTTTCTATTGCGAATTGAAAATGGATTTGATATAATAACTTGGCTACTACAATGATGTCTTATGAATCAGGTCAGGTCGGGAACGAAGCAGCCTTAAGTAAGCTCCATCATGTGTAGTAGTTTTTTATTTTTTGAGGATATGAGTATGGATGATGTGAAATGGATGAAGGAAGCTATCAAGCAGGCTAAAAAAGCAGAAAGCTATGATGAGGTTCCAATTGGATGTGTCATTGTGAAGGATGATAAAGTTATTGCTCGTGGATATAATAAGCGTGAGACTTTACAACAAAGCATTGCACACGCAGAAATTATGGCAATTCAAAAAGCATGTAAAAAATTAAATACATGGAGATTAGAGGACTGTATATTATATGTAACTTTAGAACCATGTCCTATGTGTGCAGGTGCGATTATACAATCTAGAATTAAAGAAGTTGTATATGGAGCTTCAGATCCTAAAGGTGGCTGTGTGGGTACATGTACAAATTTGTTTGAAGTGTCTGAATTTAATCATCATCCTGAATATAGAAAAGGAATTCTTGAATCTGAATGTTCAGATTTATTAAAACATTTTTTTAAGAAGAAAAGAGATATGAAAAAGAAGCAGAAATCATAAATTTGAAAGATTTCTGCTTTTCATATATATTGCACTTCCCTATTTCAACCAATTGAACCTCTCATCACTGAAGTGACGAGATTCTTGGAAACAGGTTTCTAT
>OHWR01001009.1_pt1 | contig 11489 bp, 10 predicted proteins | sample 1579771 | NCBI WGS metagenome assembly OHWR01 (sample SAMEA3882542, study PRJEB24775) | human gut metagenome | biome: human-associated habitat; feature: intestine environment; material: feces | place: Netherlands | collected 2009/2010 | reverse complement strand
CTCAAGTGATATTAAGGCAGTTGCAGACCTGCAGCAGGCTCAGTCTACCGATACAGACCCTGTAATGATCCCCATTACAGCAACCTGTTCCGGGATACTTCCAGAGAATATTCAGGTGTCACCGCAGAATCTAAGTGTCCATCTGGAAAAAAAGGTGACCAAGGAATTTGCGATCAACGTTACCAGTGATGACAGCAAGCCTGCACAGGGGCTGGAGGTTGCTTCGCTTACCGCAAATCCGGAAAAAGTCCGTATTACAGGACCGGAATCCCTAGTTGGTAAGATAGACAGTGTGAGTGTGGATGTAAGTTCAAAGCTTGAGGGAATCGACCAGGATACGACGATCACAGGCGCAGAACTGACCATCACAGATAAGAATCAGGATACACTTTCATCAAATTCCATGAGCTATCTGAAATTTGACAACAACGGAAAGGTTAATGTCACGGCAAAGCTCTGGAAGGTGCGTTCTGATATACGGATCAGTGCGGGATATACGGGAGAACCGGCAGAAGGTTATGTTGTGGACAGTGTCACGACAGTACCGGAGACTTTCAGCGTAGCTGGAAGTGAAGAAGCACTGAACAATCTGAAACTTCAGGGAAATACTATTTATCTTGATAATGAGAATGTGGATATTTCAGGAAAGAGCAATGACGTAGAAAAGAAAGTAAACCTGTCAGAACTTCTTCCGGATGGCCTTAAGCTGACATCTGGATCCAGTACGGACCTCTGGATCACAGTCAATATCCTGCCGGAGGGCAGTAAGATATACAGCTTCCCGACAGAGGATATCAAAGTAAAGGGTCTGCCTGATGATCTGCAGCTGGCGTTTGAAGTTGCGGATATTGAACTGAAGGTGCAGGCGGAAGACGGAGATCTTTCCCAATTTGATCTGAAGTCGGTAGGAGCAGCACTTTCCATGGATGACTGGGAGGAGGGCAGCTACGAAGTACCGATCAAAATCAGCCTTCCGGAAGGCTACAAGCTGCTGGAGGATGTAACCGCCGAGATCAAAATCTCCAAGGTTTCCAATGTAGACAGCAGCAGTCAGTAAGTAATCACAGCTTTGGCCAAGGCTTGAAGGATAAGTAATATAAAGGGAGACAGCAGCAATGTTAAGTTATAAGGTAACGGTCAGGAACCCGTCAGGGCTTCATCTCCGTCCCGCAGGACTTTTATGTGGCGAAGCGATCAAATATAAATCTTCTGTTACATTTCAGTACGATGGAGGCACAGCAAATGCCAAAAGCGTATTAAGTGTACTGGGGGCCTGTGTAAAAAGCGGAGATGAGATCACACTGATCTGCGATGGTGAGGATGAACAGGCGGCAATAGATGCGCTTGCATCACTTATCGAAAGTGGATTGGGCGAGTGATACCGTACAAATATATTAATTCATTAACACAGCAGCATGAGCAGGAGGGATTATTATGAAGAGAAGAGTTGTGGCAATCATGCTCAGCCTTACACTGTGCATGGGTGGTACTCTGGAAGCCGGAGCGACGGCTTTGAGCAGCCCGGATGTGCAGACAGCAGAGGCAGGCACTGGCTCAGAAGACAGCTTCAGTGATGAAGCCGGAGATGAGCAGCAATCGCAGACGGATGAAGACAACGACAGTACAGATGAAGTGGTAGTGCCGGAGAATCCGACTGAGACACCGGATATCACCGAGACACCGGACATTACTGAGACACCGGATATTACCGAGACACCGGATGTTACTGAAGCACCGGCGGAAGATCCGGCAGACGACTTTAATGCGGGAGATGTGGCTGAGCTGGAAGATCCATCTGTGAACAGTGCGGATGCGCAGAAAAATACAGTGGATGCAGGTAGTGCAGATGCGGCATCTGCAACTGCAACCGGAGCAGAGATCGTAAACGGTGTAGTCGTTGCCAAGGAAAACGACTGGGTCAGAGAGGGGGATTTCTATAAACTCCGTAAGAAGACAGCACCGGAGAGCACTGCATCCGAGGCAAAGGCAGCTGAGAATCCATCTGAAATCCAGACAGACAGCAGTGATTCCGGGGATAATGCAGGAGAGATAACTGAAGATACAGCAGATACTGTCGAAACACCGGAGGTATCTGAAGATACAGCAGATACGCAGAGTACAGAACAGCAGGATGAGGCTCAGAATACAGAAACAGAAGTGGCAGAACCTGCATCAGCAGATGAGAACACAGACAGCGCTTCCGGTGATCTGGACCTGGAGAATGAAGACGCAGCAGAAGCCTCCAGTACAGAAGATGCCGCAGGAACAACTGCTAAATATAGCTATTTTACAGCACAGGATGGTCTTCTGAAAATCAAGACCAATGGTCATACAGGATATTATCTGTTTAATGAGGATGGATATCTGGTGACAGGAAGAATGTCACGGGAACCTGGAACACCGGGATATGCAGGAACACAGAAGGTGGAATGGTATTTCCTCGAAAAGGATAAAGCAACTCTGTATTCCGGATATGAGAATGCTGCGATCACCCCATGGACTTCCAACCTTGGTCAGCAGCAGAAGAACTACTGGCTGTGGACAGGAAAAACTTTCCGTTTTTATGATGCAGAGGGAAGCTATAAATCTGTAACTGATCTGAATCTCTATGGAAAGATCAAAAAGATCGGAAATGATTACTATACACTGGCAAGTAATGGCGCACCACGTAAAGGTACAATAAAGCTGAAAGCAGGTTCTACTACCTATGAATATTATTTTCAGCCGGCTTCCAAGGAAGGCGATATTCCTGGAAAACTTTTCTATGGTGGATGGACTTATGTTTATGTATCTATGGTAATGTCCAAGAAATATCTGTACATGCTGAATTCCAGTGGCTATGTAATGAAGAGTACAATGGCGAAGGCTAAGAATCAGGACAATGCCTATTATGTCACAGACAGCCATGGTCGTGTATTGAAAAATAAACTTGTCAGATATAAAGGCGCCAGATATTATTTTGGCGGCAACGGAAGAAGAGCTACATGGACAAATTGCTGGCGTAACTGTGCGGGAGCATCAAACAGAATCTATTATTTTGGAAGCACCCCGGGAAAAGTTGTTGAGAAAAAAGGCTGGCAGAAAGTTCTAAACGCAAAGAAGCAGTTTTATGGATGGTTTTACTTTGACAGCAACGGAAATCACTATCAGAATAAAATGCTGACAGTAAAGAGCTCCGGAAGAAGTTATTATTTTAACAGCAAGGGAAAGCTTGCAAGTGGTAAAACAAAGATCGGTAATAAATATTACTTCTTTGCTACGTCCAATTCCAGTACACACAGAGGCTGGATGTATAAGAACACTCTGATTCGTTATCGGAATCAGTGGTATTATGCAGCTTCCAATGGTGTCCTCAAAAAAAGCGGCTGGAAGAAAGTAGGTAAATACTGGTATTATCTGCAGAATTACACAGTTGTAACCAATAAAAACATAAAACGAGGTTCTGTAAACGGTTATCTGGACAGCCAGGGACGTTTTTCAACAGGCTGGGTGATCTACAGTGACTATTATGATCAGGTAAGATATATCGATCCGGACAGTGGTTCCAAATATCTGACCAATACAAGACGCTGGATTGACGGTAAACTGTATTACTTTGATAAGAACGGATTCCGCCGCAATGACCTTACTTCCATCTACAGAGGACCATATTATCTGGAAGTGGATAAGACCAATGGTGTTATGACTGTTTATACAAGTTCCAATAAAACGATTCCGGTTAAGACGATCCGTGTTTCTGTAGGTCTTCCTGAAACACCTACATGGGATGGTACATACAGACTGTCCCGCAGCTTAAGATGGCAGCCTCTGATGGGACCATCCTGGGGACAGTATGGAACACATGTTGATGGCTGCGGACAGGGAGGAATTTTCATTCACTCTGTAGCCGGTTCCACAAAAAGCGTATACAACCTTCCGTCATGGGAATACCTGAAACTTGGTAATCCGGCATCTCACGGATGTATCCGTACCTGTGTAGCGGATGCAAAATGGGTATATGAGAACTGCAATGGAGCAACGATCCATATTTACAGCAGTGGTAAATACAGCAATACTGAGTCCTTCAAGGGACCGTTAGGCCGCAGACCACTGGCTACATTCCGTGGCAATGGAAGTTTTGATCCGACAGACCCGGAAGTTCCGTGATCTGGAAACAGAAGAGAATATTATTAACAGAAAGTACAAATGAAAGACTGGTGTCAGCCAATAAGGCTGGCACCGGTCTTTTTCCAAATATGGGTTTACTTTCCATTTAACAGTCAGTATAATAAAATTTAGGCAAAAATAAACATGGACAACAATATGGGGAAAGGGAGAAAAATGAAAAACTGGAAAAGATGGCTAGCAGCCGGCTGTATGGCGGCGTTGCTGGGAATAGGAACAATGGGGACTACAGTAATGGCCATGGGCGGCGGTGGAGTCGACCGCAGTGAGGCTGTTGCAGAAGAAGAGAAAGTGCCGGGGGCCAGGGCAACCAGCTCAACAGCAAGCTCAAAGGCATGGAAGAAGCTCAACGGAGTCTGCTATAACGGAAGCGGACAGAAGCTGGAAGGGGCTATTACAAGAGGAATTGATGTTTCAGAGTGGCAGGATACTATCGACTGGAGCAAGGTTAAGAAGTCCAATGTAGATTTTGCGTTTGTAAGAATTTCCTACGGACTGAATCATATAGATATGAAATATGATTACAATATGAAACAGGCCGAAAAGGTAGGAATGCCTGTTGGAACTTATATATACAGCCTTGCCACAACAACACAGCAGGCGATGAAAGAAGCACAGCTTGCTATCAAAAAAATGAATGGTTATAAGGTTTCCTATCCCGTGGTATATGACATTGAGTATGAGAAGATGAGAAGCCTTTCTTCCACACAGATCGCAAACCTTGCCAAGGCTTTCTGCAATGAGGTTAAAAAAGCAGGATATTATCCGATGATCTACTGTAATACAGACTGGTATGACAATAAGCTGGACTGGAGTAAAATGACCGGCTACGATGTCTGGCTGGCACGATATGGTGACACGATCCTTGCACCGAACAAAAAGAACTATAAATATACGATCTGGCAGGCTACAGATGGTGATGGTGGCGGATATCTGAAGAGTACGAAAGGACTGGTTTCCGGAATTCCGTCATATTCTACAGTAGACATTGATTTCGGCTATGTAGATTATACAAAGATCATTACACCAAGGTGGAGAGCCGTAACCAGCTATAAAGCATCCACCAAACCAGACACCTCCAATGGAAAAACCGGCTGGGTTACTGAAAATGGAAAGAAATTTTATTATGTAAATGGTGTTAAGAAAACCGGCTGGATCGAAGTCGGCGGCAAAAAGTACTACATCGACAAAACACTTGGAATGTATAAGAGCAAGCTGCTCAGAGACTCCAAGAATGTGGTCCGTTATGTGGACAGAAATGGAGTTCTCGTAAAGAATCGGTGGATAACTGTCAGCGGCAAGAAGTATTATTTTGATCAATATGGACATGCCTTAAAGGGAAGAAAGAAAGTAGGGCAGAATTATTATTATTTCCAGACGAAATATGGCTATATGATGAAACATGTGAGATACATGGACAGTAAGGACGATCTCTATTACTTTGGCGGCGATGGAATCATGGTAAAGAGCGTATTCTATACATGGAGCGGAAATAACGAAAGCCATACCTATTATTTTACTGCAAGTGGAAGAGCATGCAGATCCTGGCTGAGACATGACGGAAAGAAATATTATTTTGATCCGGAGACTGCGATCATGTACAAAAACTGTACGATCAAGATCAATGGAAAGAGTTATACTTTTGATGCAAACGGTGTATACATAACAGCGGCTGCAGCAAATAAACGTAAATAAATAAAAAACGGCAGTTACCGGCTGTACTGAAAAGCATAAGAGTTTTCGGATACAGCAGGCAATTGCCGTTTTTTTGTTGTAATTATAAAGTATAGATCAGAATACCCAGAATAATGATCAGATTACCAATGATTTTTCCACGGGTGATCTTTTCTTTCAGGATACGCCAGGAAAAGATCAGTACAAAAACATAGGCAGCGGTATCGATTACAGGACCAAATTTCATATCGACTCTTGTATAACACCAGGTATTGAGGAGCAAAACTCCGAAAAAGATGCCATAAGCCAGAATTACTCTCCAGTTCAGATATTCCCTGAGAGGATTTTTGTATGTGATATTGGCGCTCTGTTTCAGCAGAACCTGCGAAATTGCTGAAAAAAAAGTTCCTGCCAGCATGATCAGCATAAATGTTCTATTCATATCTCTGCACCATCCAGACTCCGACCAGAACGACCATGATACCGATGATGTTCTGAATCGACAGATTTTCATGAAAAATAATTACAGCCCATACCTGTGACCACAGAAGATAGACACTCTTGTTGGCGTAGGCCGTGGAAAGGGAAAATTTTTTGATTACCTGCTGCCACGCGATGGCGTAAATTCCACAGTTTGCGATCATAAGAAAAAGAAATAAATAGAGAAACGGGCTATTAAGCCCCTCTTTATTATAATAAACGGACGCAAGCTTGGAAAAAACGCTGGTGAGAGAAAACAGCAGGATATTCAGATGAAGCTGAATATAATCTTTGAGTTTTGTCATGTTTCCTCCATATAAATGTGATTGTAAACTGATAATCAATATATCGCATCTGTTCGTTTTATGCAAGAGAATGTTTCTGTGAAAAGTGCACAGCAACAACGGGTTTACAACAGGAATCGAAAATGATAATATTAAACGATAAGTGTCAACTGATACAAAAGAGAGGAAAAAAACTATGTGTCTATATTCAGTGGTTGTTCCTGTATACAATTCAGAACATACGCTGCAGGAACTGTACACCCGTCTGGAAAAAGTATTCCGTGAAACGATAAAAGAAGAATTTGAACTGATCCTTGTAGATGACGGGTCCAGGGACCGGTCTTTTGCGGTTATGCAAGAACTCCGGGAAAAAGATCCCCGTGTCAAGATCATCCAGATGGCAAGGAATTTCGGACAGCATCCTGCGCTTCTGTGCGGATTTGCCCACGCAAAGGGAGAGTTCATCGTAACTATGGATGATGACCTTCAGCATCAGCCTGAGGAGCTCCCCAAAATGATCAATGTAATGAAGGAACGTGACGATGTGGATGTGATCATTGCAAGCTATGAAGGACGTAAGCATAATCTGATCCGGAAGCTGGGCACAAAGCTGTCTGTATGGGCAACTTCCAAAATGCTCGGCAAGGATCCGAACCTTCAGATCACCAGTTATCGACTGATCCGCCGGTTTCTGGTGGAAGCCATGCTGAAGACCAATACATATCTTCCGCAGATCGGAAATCTTCTGGTTTTAAGCTCCAACCGTATCATCAATGTTCCGGTGCAGCATGCAGCACGTGCATATGGAAAGAGCGGATATTCTTTTCGCCGCCTTGTGAAGGATCTCATCTATGATATTACTGCCCATACGGCATTTCCGTTGCTTATGGTGCGAAACATCGGCATTGCCAGTTTTCTGGTAAGCTTTTTACTGGGGATCTATTATCTGGTGAGATATTTTCTGTGCGGGATCTCAGTGGAAGGCTGGACATCTCTGATGCTTGTGATGCTGGCATTTTTCGGACTGACATTGCTTTCGATCGGGATCATCGGTATTTATCTCATGAATATTCTCAATGAGGCCAAAAAGATGCCGCACTATGTGATCCGTCAGGAGGAAACAGACTGATGAAAAAAGAAATCGGTGGTTATCTGGAACTGGAAGAATCTACAGGTCAGGAATATTATCCTGAACTTTGTGGAGTAAACCTTGGGAGAACCGCACTTCTTTGGTTGATGGAAGCTCGAAACTGCAAAAAAATCTATCTTCCAACATATCTCTGCGATTCTGTGACCGGAGCCTGTGAAGAAACAAAAGTGGAAATAGAATTTTATCATATGGATGAAAAGTTATGTCCGCTTCTGCCGGAAAAGAAACTTCCGGATGGTGAATATCTTTACCTTGTAAATTACTACGGACAGCTGACCGATGACAGAATCCGGCAATATAGGGAAATTTACGGAAACATTATCGTGGATCATACACATGCATTTTTTCAGAAGCCTCTGCCTGGCGTGGATACTTTGTACTCCTGCCGGAAATTCCTGGGGGTCAGCGACGGGGCATATCTGTCAACGGATGCGAGTCTGCATCCGGAAAAGAAACCGCTGGATCATTCCATGGGAAGACTTGAGCACATTCTGGGCCGATATGAGTATGATGCCGGTACTTTTTACCAGAAGATGCTGGACAATGCGGCAGATTATCATGAGATGGAAATCCGCCGCATGTCACGGCTGACTGGAAATCTTCTCCGCTCTATGGATTATCCTTATATAAAAGCGAAAAGAGAAGAAAATTATCATCTGCTGACAGAACTTCTTCCGTCAGAAAGTATTTTTAATCAGGTAATTCCTGAGGGACCGTTTGCCTATCCCTATTATCATGAGGACGGGCTGGCACTTCGAAAATGGCTGGCCGGCCGGAAAATTTTTGTGCCGACCTACTGGCGGAATATCATCGATCATTTTGATGAGGATACCATGGAATATGACTGGGCCGCCAATGTCCTTCCTCTGCCCTGTGATCAGAGATACGGGGAGGAAGAAATGCGTTACATTGCGGATTCCATAAGAGAATGGGAGGAAACAAAAGCATGAAACACCGACTTCTGATACTGGGAACTCTGGGGGAATTTGTACAGCTGGTACAGAAATCCCGGGAAAAAGGATACTACACCATTGTCTGTGACGGATATCCGGATGGTCCGGCAAGGAAATTTGCGGACGAGGCGTATCAGATTCCGGTAACAGACACGGAAAGAATTGCAGAACTTTGCCGGGAAAAAGAAATTGACGGTATCATTACTTCCTTTTCTGACCTGCTTCTGGAATGTATGGTGAAAATTGCCGACAGGGCAGGACTGCCCTGCTATCTGAAACCGGAACAGCTTCCATGGTACCGCGATAAATCCGAGACAAGGGCACTTCTCCGGAAACTGGAACTGCCAACCCCGGGATTTCGAAAGATCCCTACAGCGGTGCTGGAAGATCCGGACAGAAAATCCAGGCTTAAGGAGCGGCTTAAAGGGCTTCGTTACCCGGTAGTCAGCAAACCGCTGGATAAATACGGTTCCCGTGGAATCTATATATCTGAAAATCTGGATGAACTTATAGAAGCGTCACAGAAAACAGCAGAATTTTCTGATATGCCGGAGATCCTGGTGGAAGAATATAACGATGGATATGAATTTAATATGATGACCTGGGTCCTGGATGGACAGGTTCATGTGATCAGTATTGCAGACCGTGAAAAAACATCGGTTGCAAAAGGCGAAATTCCCATCAGTACAAGAAATGTCTATCCGTCCAGGCTTATGGCAAAGGTAGAGAGACCTGCCACAGAACTTCTGCAGGCCTATATAGAAAAGACCGGTCAGAAAGACGGAGCGCTTTCCATGCAGTTCTTCTGGAAACCCGGGGAAGGAATCCAGGTCTGTGAGATTGCGGCACGTTTTTTCGGGTATGAGCATGAACTTACTGACATAGTATACGGATTTAATATGGAAGAACTTCTTCTGGCTTCTCTGTATGACAGAACAAAACTTCAAAAAATGCTCACAGACCATGACATACACAAACCACATTGCTGTGGCGCTGTGATCTATTTTCAGGGAAGACTGCTCACCATCTGAGATCAGTCGAAAGCTGTCCTGCTGGGACAGAAAAAAGAAGTGGAAAAACCGTGGATCTTTTATAGAGAAGGAGAAACGGTGATCGAACATGGTCCGAATCCATATCTGGCACTGTATTACGTAAAAACGGAAAACCGTGAGGAAATGGATGAACTGACACAGGAATTTTACAGGGAAATGCACATTCTGGATCCATCTGGAAAAGAAGTGGCATATCAGAATCAGATCCCCGATTATACACCTGCAGAAAAATAGGCATTGAATTTACAACATGAGTGTGAGAAAATGAAATGTACAGTTAATAAAGAAAAACCATGAAAAACAGAAAATAAAGAGGAAATACATGATTGATTTTAACAGACCTGCGTTTACAGGTAAGGAATTTGAGTATATCCGGGATGCGGTAGAACGGGGAATGCTCTGTGGGGATGGAATCTACACGAAGAAATGCTCTGCATGGATGGAAAAACGTTTTCATGCCGGGCATGTAATGCTGACGACTTCCTGTACCCATGCGCTGGAGATGGCTGCATTTCTTGCGGATATCCAGCCAGGTGATGAAGTGATCATGCCATCGTATACCTTTGTGTCAACGGCAGATGCATTTGTGCTGCGGGGAGCGAAGATCGTATTTGTGGATATTCGGCCGGATACCATGAATATCAATGAAAAACTGATCGAACAGGCGATCACAGAAAAAACAAAAGCAATCGTTCCGGTTCATTATGCAGGTGTAGCATGCGAGATGGATACGATCATGGACATCGCCAGACGCCATAATCTGAAAGTTGTGGAAGATGCGGCTCAGGGTGTGGATGCCTACTATAAAGGAAAAGCGCTTGGAACTATCGGGGATTTTGGCTGCTACAGCTTCCATGAGACGAAGAACTATACTATGGGAGAAGGCGCGATCCTGTTTAATGAGGACCAGTACCAGGAGAAGGCGGAGATCCTCAGAGAAAAGGGAACGGACCGCAGCAAGTTTTTCCGCGGACAGGTAGATAAATACCGGTGGATGGATTACGGTTCCTCCTATCTTCCAAGTGAGCTGAATGCGGCGTATCTTTATGCTCAGCTGGAACAGCATAAGAAGATCAGTGACAAGAGAATGCAGATTTATGATTTTTACAATGAAAATCTGAAGTTCCTTGCCGAAGAAGGAAAGATCGAGCAGCCTTATGTTCCAAAAGAATGTACGCATAATGCACATATGTACTACATAAAAGTTCACGATATCAAAGTACGTACACGGCTTCTGAAATATCTTCGGGAGCGGGAAATCTGCAGCGTGTTCCATTATGTACCCCTTCATTCCGCACCCGCAGGAAAGAGATTCGGAAGATTTTCCGGGGAGGATGTTTATACAACAAAAGAAAGCGAACGGCTGATGCGTCTGCCAATGTTCTATAATCTTGACATGGAGGATGCGAAACGAGTCGTGGATGCAATTGCTTCTTTTGATGGATTCTGATAGAAGAAGGGGAGAATTATGAAAAAAATTAAAAAAGTATTTATGATCCTGGCAGCAGTCAGTGTGGCGCTGATGCTTCCGGTACAGGCTATGGCAGCGGTGGATCTCAATGCGAAATATGACATCAGTACCAACCAGATCCAGGGATGGCCGGCCGGAGCCGATATCATTTCTGACACGGGCGTTCTGATGGACGCGGATACGGGTGTGGTTCTTTATAATAAAGGCGCAGATGAACAGCGTTATCCTGCAAGTATCACCAAGATCATGACACTTCTGGTG